>Ga0209988_10000106_pt1 | contig 42901 bp, 41 predicted proteins | sample N075metaG_FD_183115 | JGI IMG/M metagenome (GOLD analysis project Ga0209988, IMG submission 183115) | Deep subsurface microbial communities from Kermadec Trench to uncover new lineages of life (NeLLi) - N075 metaG (SPAdes) (version 2) | ecosystem: Environmental > Aquatic > Marine > Ocean trench... | reverse complement strand
CCCCGACGAAGGTACCTTCCGGGTAACCGTCTGGTTCTAGTCGGTGGCTTTTGGCCTCCAGCAAACGAGCGATCGTCAAGACTCCAATGCTCGACTTTGGGTCTATTGGGGCGGGAGCTGACGTGGAGCTGACTACCGCGGTGAACGGAGTGTTCAATACCGGTGGAGAAATAGTTGTGGTGTCTGCGCCTGACCTTGAGGCTGGCTTGGTTGCCAGCGGATATGTGTCTGCGGAGAACGAAGTCACCATACGAGTGTCGAATCTGACAACAGGTTCGATTGTTCCAATAGATCAACAATACAACCTGGCGGTGATCCAATGAGCGAAGAAGAAAACTTCGATTTCGAACCTGGACAAGAAAAGGAAGAGAAAGAAGAAGTTGTAGAGGAGAAGGCTGAGGAGTCTGCTCCGAAGGGACCGGTTTACGGTGTCGAGGAGAGCGGGAAGCTATACATCATCAAAGAATAGGGCGTAGTCCACTTCCACCCTCACAGAACCAATCTGTTTCGGAATGGTTTTGGCCTCTCTTTCTTGTTCTGTTTTTCCCCCACGCACTCCTGTCTCTCCATACAACAACGCGTCCGTGAGACATTCTGTCCGGACGGTGCATATATGACAGAAGGCTAGAGCCGCATCAACGGTCTTGGGGTCGAAGAACAGGGCTGGGTCTTGTCGCAAACATGCAGCGTTGTCGCGCCAGTCATCAATGAATTGCAAAGGTCTCCCCGTGAGCTGTGTCGGACACTTTAGACCAATCTTCACCACAGTTGTTGTCTATCCCTTGAGGTCCTTCAGCATTTCCAGAATCTGAACCTTGTTCACATGAACGAAGTGTTATCCTTTCCTGGAACGACGATTTCTAGGAGACACAAAATGGCAGATCTAGCGGCGCTAAAGGCTGCAGTCGATGTGGCCCAAGCAGCTCAAGACTCGCTCATTGAAGAACGAGCCTCTAAGAGAGCCAGCATGGTCAAGGCAGAATTTCTGGTCTACAACTATGCGACCGATCAACAGCAGAAGGACACCCAGGCTGCTCTAGGCGATGCCACGAAAGCTTTTCAAGCTGAACTCAAAGTGATTCGTTCCGATGCAGTCGAGAACGCAATCAATGTCGCGGTCGGGACAATCCACGAATCAAATAGCCCAGGGGGTGCTAACTAATGGCTGACACAGCCTTGACAGACATGAAAGGCCGGTTCGCTGAACTTCTCAACGACGGGGCCGACTTCCAGGTCATCCCATTGTCAGCGAAGGACTCCGACGGGGTGTTTGAGGATGGTTACGCCTCTGCGTCTATCACCAACATTCTTGGTGGTGGAGCGGTTGAGCAGACAGGTTCGACTTGGGTTCGGAAGACTCACACGAATGGCAACATCACCAGCTCGGCTGATGACTCTGCCAACCTTTGGCGAGTCGTTCTCGACGCTGACGACACTTGGTCAGCGGTCCTTGCATCGAACGATGTGGTGGCCTTGCTTATCGCAGAGGTGGGTTCGGGAGACGGTACAGACCGTGTTATCGGTCAGTGGGACTTCGCAGTTACGACAGACGGCAATGATGTCACTGCCAACTACGACCAGACCAACGGGATCTGGACTGCTGCATAGGTCCTAGCGATCTGTAATGGCGCAGTTCGCACGTCCAATAACAGATGTTGATGCTGGCTCTTGGTCATTAACGCCGTTCTTCTCGAAGATTGATGAGGACATCGGTGGTGGTGGTGACGATGTCACGGTTGCCTCTGAGCTAGTTGGCAACAACACCAATACGACTGACCTCGATCTGGAGGCTACCAACTCTGGCCTGACTGACCCAGCCGTTAACGTCGACCATATTCTCCGAGTCTTGTGGGCCAGCTCGTCCACCCGAGACATTATCGGGCACTTTGAGCTGTGGCAGGGAGTCCCCGATGTCGGGACGCTGATTGCCGACAACACGGTCACCATCTTCGACGCCACCGAACTCACCAGCGCCTATACGCTGACCGGCACCGAAGCCGACAACATCACGGATTACAACGACCTGTACTTCACCCTGTGGGGTCGGGGAGCGCAGGGTGGTGCAGACCGTTCTCTGGTTGTTGATGCCGCTGAGTTCGAATTTCCTGATGCTGCGGGTGGTCAGACGATTGCTGTGGGTGTCATGGCTGAAACCAATTCACTCGTTGCTGCTGATCCGGTGAAACCGATCATCCAGGCGGTTGGGGTTCTTGCTCAAACAGATTCTCTGATTACTGCGGCTGCGGAGAAGCCGATCATTACTGCCATCGGAGTTTTCGCTGAGACAGACTCACTGATTCCGACGCCTCCTATCAAGGTTGCTCCTATTGGAGTGCTTGGGGAAACCGACTCATTGATTACTGCTGTTCCGGTGAAGCCGATCATTACAGCAGTTGGAGTTCTTCCTGAAACAGACTCACTGATTTTGACGCCTCCCATCAAGGTTGCACCTATCGGAGTGCTTGGCGAAACAGATGCGCTGGTGGCTGTATCAGGAATCAAAACGGCTGATGTCGGGACTTTGGCTGAAACTGACAGTCTGATCACTATTGCTGTGGTGCAACCAGGGGGTCAAGAGATAGCCGTTACCACTCTTGCTGAGATTGAGATTTTGAATGCAATTCAGGCAATCAAGATCGCCAATATCGGGACGTTAGCTGAAACCGACACGTTGCTACCTGTAGGAGTGTCGATCTTCAAGACCATCGGGACCCTGGCTGAAATTGACTCGCTGTTGCCGGTTGGTGTGTCCATTTTCAAGACCATCGGAACGCTCGCGGAGATTGAATCATTGATCGCGATCAGTGGGATAAAGATCGCGGACATCGGAACGCTCGCGGAAGTGGATTCGCTGCTGCCGGTTGGTGTGTCCATTTTCAAGACCATCGGAACGCTCGCGGAGATTGAAAGCTTGATTGCGATCAGCGGAATCAAGACCGTTGATGTCGGCACGCTTGTTGAGGTGAACAGTCTCCTTCCTGTAGGAGTGTCCATATACCGTCATGTTGGAACATTGGCGGAACTTGATGTTCTCATAATGGTTGAGGAGGGTGGTACTCAGACTGTCACTGTCACAACTCTGGCCGGAATCGAAACTCTGCTTCCTGTCGGAGTGTCAATCTTCAAGACAGTCGGAACGCTGGCTGAAGTGGAATCCTTGATTGCGATTAGCGGAATCAAGACCGTTGATGTTGGTACGTTGGCAGAATTGGATAGCTTATTGGCGGTCAGTGGGATCAAGACCGTCGACATTGGCACGTTGGCTGAAGTGGATTCGTTGCTTGCGATCAGCGGGTTGAAGACAGTCACGGTCGGAGTTCTCAGTGAAATTGATTCGCTGGTAGCCATTCAAGCCCTGAAGCCGATTGTCCAATCAGTTGGAACACTGGCGGAAACAGATTTGCTTATCGCTGTTGGTCTTGTCCAGGGGTTGCCGTTCGCTCTACTCATGCGGGTTGCTTCTGTCGAGTATGACGATACCCAGTCAACGTTGGTTGAGGGGAGGGTTGTCTAATGCCCACCTTCATGACCGAGGCGATAGCTAGGACTCTTTACAAGTCACCTGTACCCCAACAAGTAATCAATGGAGTCGTTCAGAACCCTCAACCACCGATCACCTATGGCCCTGACTACGACGCAATCGACTATGTCTCTAAGTATGAGACTCGTAGGAACTGGCTGACTGGTCGTGGCCTCGACAACAACGCTGACGTGCTTGTAGTTGGTTGTGGCTATGGAGCATTGATCGCCTACCTGATGGATGCTGGGATCAACACCTACGGTCTGGAACCAGGCAGTTGGATTTGGGACAACATTAACGACTTCCAACCGGAAGCTGCCGTCAGAGCCGTCATGGGTGATGACTGGGTTGGGTCAGGCACGGAGAAGGCCACCCTCAACGCTCTCGGGTTCGGGGGTAACGCCAGGTTCACGTTCGTCGTGGACGAGGACGCCGCTCCTGCTCACACCGATGCAGAGCTACCTGCCTTCATCTCAGGGCTGGAAGACCGATTGCAGGGCAATGCCAGAGGTCGGATCATCCATATCGTTTCCGTCATGGACATAGAACGAGGTCCAGGCGACTCGTCGCAGAACTGGAAGACCCTGGCCGATTGGAAGGCTGTCGAACCGGCCCACACCTGGGTTGACCGGCGAGGAAATATCGGGTGAGCAAAAGTACGATTACAGGCCATTCATATCCGGAGTTCGCGGGCCGGTTGTTGTTTGTTGCGTCTGACGGTGACCTCTTCGCCATAGGTGAAACTGGATCAACTATCTCCGTTTACCGATCCACTGACGGCGGATCAACCTGGGGATCGGCGGTCACCACCACGGCAGGCACCAACGCCATCGGAGCCATTTCGGGGGTCAAATTCGGTTCTGACCTGATCGCTTTTGCCTGGTCTTCCGACTCTCACACTCCGTCGATGTCTAACCCCAGCCGTGACATTGAATATCAAGAGTTCAACATGGCGACCAACTCCTGGTCGGGGTCGGTTGACTCAGTAGGGACATTCGAAACCGACATCGGTCCTGATCAGGAAGTGATCGGCATCTGCGCTCGCACTTCAGATCGAGTGATCCTCCACGGATCAGAACACACCGACATGGGATCAACCTTCCGTGACCTAGCTATCTCTCACGGCACGTCAGGTTCGTGGACCACCAATGTTCGTGTTGGACGCTCCAACGGCGACGAAGCGAAGATGGGAGTGGTAGCGACTGGGTCGAACTCAGATGACGCCCACATTGTTTTCTACATGTCAGTAGCGGGGAGCACAGGTGAGGTAGGTACCACTCTCAACGGGTCCGATTCTCTGTCCACAAGAGTTGATCTCGTGTTTGCTTTTACGGCTGGTTTGCGCCGAGCGCAACAAATTGTTTCTTGGGATGACGGTGGAACCCGAAGGATCAATACCAGCAACTACGTCGCCTTTGGTCATTCCGCTGTCCAGCTTCACGGCGAGGACGGCAGTCTCGACATAACTGGCGACCAAGACCCTGGGTCTGATCCCTTTGGAGGTACTGATCGAGCGGTAGCTCTAGTTGTCGATGAAGACGAAGGTGATCTATACGCACTCCGTGGTCACACCGATCAAGACCTTTTTTACAATGTTGCTGCTGGTGGGGCCAAAGCAAACTTCGGATCACCCATTGAGCTAGAAGACGGGATCACTGGTGGCGATCGGATCGACGCTATCTGGTTCACACACACATCAGGCAACGGCGGCGACCAAGTCATTGGATACATTTTTACCGACCTTACCAGCACCAAATACGGTGAGCTTGTCCTGGTTTCCGGTGGAGGTCAAACGATTGCGGTGGGTGTTTTGGCTGAAACCAACTCACTCATTACTTCAGTTCCAGTTAAGCCAATCATTCAGGCAGTCACGGTTCTGGGCGAAACGGATGACTTGGTGCCTGCCGCGCTTGTCCAAGGGACGGTCGCTGTCGGGGTTTTGGCCGAGCTGAACCTTCTGATCAGCAGTGGGTTCGTCACACCGGATCTGACTCCGTTCACGTCAGGGAATGACAACACACCGGCCACGTCGATCGCGACAGCGTCAATCTCGCCCACTCCGAACAGGCTCATCCTCGCCGCGGTCGTAGCCACAGGGCTGGGTACGGTGCCTGTACCGACCGCCTCGGGGAACGGGCTGACGTGGGTTATTGTCCGAGACTTTCAATTTGACACTACCGGCACCAAGCGACGGTTGACACTTTTCCGGGCGCTCGGTAGTTCCCCGTCTGTTGGTGTGGTCACATTCGATTACGGCTCGGACACACAGGAAACCTGGTCGTGGTCGATTGTTGAGTTCGACAATGTTGACACGTCGGGTACGAATGGTTCCGGAGCGATCGTCCAAGACGTACAAGACCCCGTGGGTGCTGACTCGGGGATACAAGAGATTGATGTTGTTCTCGCCGCGTTCGGCGCAACGCACAACGTCACCTATGGAGTCGCCTCGAAGCAAGACAACATCGAGAACATGGTTGGCGATCCGGGAATGATCGACATTCACGACGAGTCTGACGCCAACAACGACACCCGGTTACGCAGTCAGTGGTTTCGCGGCGAGGACACGGGCGGGCAGAGCCTCGATGTCTCTTGGTCTTGGTCATCGACTAATCGTGCGGCTGTCGGGTTCGCCGTTGAGGTCAAGGCGAGCGGTGTCGCCACGACACTCCCGCAGAAGGTCGCCACCATCGGGACGTTGGCTGAAATCGAATCGCTGATAGCTGCTGAAGTGGTTCAGGCGGGTGGCCAGGACATAGCAGTGACGATTTTGGCTGAGACGGATGCCCTCGTGGTCGTCCAGCCGATCAAGGTTGCACCCATCGGCACCATTGCCGAGTCGGATGTTTTGGTTTCTATAGCTGCGCTCAAGCCGATCATTACTTCGGTGGGAACGCTGACCGAAGTCGATGTCCTCAACGCGATCCAGGCGCTTAAGGTTGCACCTATCGGAGTGTTGGGTGAAACGGACTCGTTGATTTCTGCGGGTGTTTCAATCTTCGAGACCATCGGAACGTTGGGAGAGACAGATGCGCTAATCCCAACACCCCCCACCAAGGTTGCTGTGATCGGGACTTTGGCTGAGACAGATGGACTGGTCTCTATTACTGGAATCAAAACTGCGGATGTCGGGACTTTGGCAGAGACCAACAGTCTGATCGTTATCGAAGTCGTTCAACCAGGTGAGCAGATCATAGTTGTTACGACTCTGGCCGAGCTTGAGACTCTTATAGCAATCCAGGCAATCAAGGTTGTGCCTATTGGAACCCTGGCCGAAACCGACGCGCTGGTGCCAGTAGGGGTATCAATCTTCGAAACCATTGGCACCTTGACCGAAGTTGATGCGTTGGTGTCAGCGGGAGTGTCGATCTTCGCAACCATTGGCACCTTGGCTGAGATTGAGACGCTGATTTCAGCTCAACCAATCAAGATTGCATCCATCGGGACTCTGGCTGAGACCGATGTGCTGGTGTCAGCAGGAGTATCAATCTTCGAAACCATCGGGACGTTGGCTGAAATAGAGGCTCTGATTGCAGCGCAAGCGATCAAGATCGCCAACATCGGCACTCTTGCCGAAATTGATTCGCTGATTCCTGCGGGAGTGTCCATTTTCGAGACTATTGGCACCTTGGCTGAAATTGAGTCATTGATCGCAGCGCAAGCGATCAAAATTGCATCCATTGGCACCCTGGCCGAAACCGACGCGCTAGTGCCAGTGGGTGTGTCGATCTTTGAGACTATTGGAACTCTGGCCGAAGTTGAGGCTCTGATCGCGCTTCAAGCGATCAAGGTGGCGAACATTGGCACGTTGGCTGAAATCGAGTCTCTTCTTGCGATTCAGCCGGTGAAGCCAATCATCACAGCAGTTGGATCGTTGGCCGAATCTGAATCATTGATTGCCGTTGGTCCCGTGAAGGTTGCCAACATCGGCACTTTGTCTGAAGCCGAATCACTGATAGCAATACAGCCGGTCAAACCGATCATCACTCCGGTTGGGGTACTCGCAGAAAACGAAACTCTATTGGTGATAGCACCAACGAAGTTTGCCAACATCGGCACACTCGCTGAAGTCGAGGCTCTTCTATCTATACCTGGGATCAAGACGGTCAACGTCGGCATTCTGGTGGAAACAGATACGCTTGTCGCGATCACTGTGGTAGGCGAACAAACTATTGCAGTCGCCACACTCGCTGAAGTCGAATCACTTATAGCTGCTCAGGCTTTGAAGATTGCTTCTATCGGAGTAATAGCTGAAACAGACGCGCTAATTGCGATCCAAGCACGCAAGATAGCGAACATCGGAACGCTTAGCGAAACTGAAATACTGATAGCGATTCAGGCTTTGAAGCTGGCTCCTATCGGAGTGTTGGCTGAGACGGACACGCTGATTCCCGTCCCTGCCGTAAAGCCGATCGTCACTTCAGTCGGAACACTCGCGGAGATAGAAGCTCTTCTGGCTATCGCCGGGATAAAGACTTTCAACATCGGTACTTTGGCTGAAGCAGAATCGCTAATTGGGATCGCTGCGGTCAAGCCAATCATTACGGCTATCGGTGTGCTGGCTGAGATTGAATCGTTGTTGCCAATAGGCGCATTGAAGGTGGCGTTGATTGGCACTATCGCTGAACTCGAATCATTGATTGGGATCAGTGGAATCAAGACCGCTGACATTGGCACGCTCGCTGAATCGGACATCCTTGTTCCGGTGTCGGCAGCATTGGCTCAGACCATCGCTGTCAACACGCTGGCTGAACTCAATGCGTTGATAGCTGTAGGTGCAATCAAGGTCGCGAACATCGGGACACTGGCTGAAATTGAAACCCTGCTGTCAATATTGGCCGTTAAACCAATCATCACTCCGGTTGGCATACTGACCGAACTCGATGCGCTGGTCGCTGTCAGTGGGCTGAAGCTTGCAACGGTCGGGACCCTGGCCGAAGTCGAAACCTTGTTGGCAATTCAAGGCTTGAAGATTGCTGACATCGGGACGCTTGCCGAACTCGAATCCCTGATAGCTATCGCCAGCGGGAGAGGCTTTGGAGTGGGGACCCTCCCAGAGGTTGACGCGCTACTGCCGGTGCAACCGCTCAAGGTTGCCCAGATCGGAACCCTGGCCGAAGTCGAGACGCTGCTACCGATACTGGCAGTCAAACCGATCATCACCGCTGTTGGCACACTAGCCGAGCTAGACGCGCTGATAGCTGCCAGCCCATTGAAAGACGTTCAGATGGGCACGCTGGCGGAGGTGGACTCACTCATAGCGATCGACGCGTTGAAGATCGCTCCGGTTGGGACCATTGCTGAAGTCAACAGCTTGCTATCAATAGCAGGATTCAAGACTGTTGACATCGGAACAATGGCTGAACTGGAAACGCTGCTGTCGATATCTGCTGACAAGAGCGTGTCTGTGGGAACAGTTCTAGAAACCGATGGGCTGATTCCAATCGACACATTGAAGATTGCTTCGGTTGGGACCATTGCTGAAAGTGATGTTCTGGTTGGGATCATTGTCATTCTGGGCGAGCCGGTCATCTTCGTTATGAATGTGTCCACCGAGCAGAAGGACACAACTAAGGATTCTGTTCAGTATGACACCAGACAGGGCGCTACAGTTGAGGGTACGTAAGGTTCGCATGAAGGAAACGCATGGCTGCACCAACTAAAACGGACCTGGGGGCCTTCGCTGAAGGTGAAGTTCCGCCAGACCTACAAATCACGTATAGGGACTTTGACAATGTGGTCGTCGACCTGACAGGGTTCACCAATCTTCAGATGAACATTGAAGAAGAGCTGGCGGGAACGTCAGGCTTCGGGACTGGAACTATCCTTTTGACTGATCCTACGGGTGGGGTTGTTACCTACACCTGGGTTCGTGCTGACATGACAACGACAGGTGAATACACAGCCCAAGCGTGGGTGGACAACGGCACCAAGTATTTTGCTTCTGACCTCTATATCTACACGGTCTACGATGGACCAGGGGAACAGCCCACATAATGGCTACTTTGATTGAAGACCTAATTCCAATGTTCAATAGGGAAATCAACATTCCTGGTGACGAACAGCTTCCCACTCTGTCAGCGGCGAACAAGATTGGATACATCACAGATGGGTTCTGGGATGCCAAGTTGTCTGAGATGTTGCAAACCTACACGGTGGTCGATGGCATAGATGTAGATCCGCCTCAGACCACGGGCAAGGACTACATCACGGACTCGGCAACCAAGGTAAAAGATCTACCCACGGAGCTGCACATGCTGGTTGTGATCACCGCTGGGTTCCGACTACTTCGGTTGAAGATCATGGACCTGGCAGTCAACTTCACAGCGGAAGCTGGTCCGGTTTCGTTCGAACAACAGGCGTCGGCCACAGTGTTGCGTGCCATACTCGCCAATCTTCAGATGCGCCTCAATGAATTGAAGGTTCAGTATTCGGATGCGTTCAGTGGCAGCTTCCACTATTGGGATGGGCAAGCTCAGGCTGCGGCTTCGGACTTGGCTATGTTGGGTGAGCTGACCACTCTGGTCTAGGACTCTCAAACACGTCGCATCGTCTGAGTCTGATTCGGACAATCTACATAAGCCCTGGTCAGCTCCGGCTCGCGAAACTAATCTTACTTCGAGAATGATGACTCTTGAAAAAAAACTCTGATAGATGCTGAGAATACGGACTATTCAGTCTAATCCCTGGTTCTTAAACTTAGGTTACCCTAGGGGTCCACAGCGAATCGTTCGCATGAAGGATTGAATCAGGAGTTTGCATCTGGGGGAACGACCTGGGCTTTCACACTTGATGCGGATTTAAATAATCGTGTACGTATCTCCTAACGACCTTCTTGACACAGGCTCCCGTTGTTCGATATAATTAGTACATGGCCGAAGTAGACCTCCAAAAAGAAATCGCTGAGATAGCCAAGAGCAAAACAGGTGAGGGCGATGCCATCGAAACGGTTTTAGCAACGCACACCGAAGGGGAAGCTGGCGAGAAGCTCTGGTTGTTCCGTGGCTGGGAGACATCACCAATGTTTGAATTGGCATTGGGGGAGAACTGGCACTACCGCGTATACGCTGAACCGTACAAGCCGTTGTGGGAAGACACCCTCAAACTGCTGGAAAAGCGTGAGTCCAAAGATCCTGTCCTGATAGACCTCGTAATCAAGTACGAGTGGATTGAGAACCGTCGGATCGCTGTCCACCTCCACGATACGACCATTCGAGAGTTGGACCCCAAGGAAGAATTCGATCTGTGAAGGCGCGTGGCCCACTCGCTACTGCTGGTTGGATTGTGTTCGTTGCGGTCTTGTTCGTTGGGTGGGGGTTCATTCTCATGCTCATGATTGCGGCCTTTAATTGACGCTTTGCGTTTGGACGCTAGAGTTCCAAATTCAAGGGCGAACAAGTCCTGGACATCGGGCAGGCCGACAAGAACAGCGGAAGCCACTAATCCAGGCAGGCAGTAGCCCCAACATACACGCTGCCTCTTTACATCTTCCTTCTAATACGCGCGTTTTGCCAATGAGTTGAATCGCACGCATGTTTCAGGTATCCTTGACAACGATATGAAATCCTCTGATACAAAGTTCAAGGTTCTAGAGGCAGTCATTGATCATTACGAGACTGCTTCATTCGGTCCCACTGTTGATGAGGTACGTGAGACAGTCGGACTAGGAACACGTTCCTCTGCACAGTTCCACATAAACGATCTAGTCGAACAAGGCTTTCTCAGTCACCTTCCAGGACGCGCGAGAACCCTTCACGCCACTGAAACAGGCAAACAGCTTGTTGTTCTGATGCGGTCAGTACACGTTGCCCAAAGTTGAAGTACGTGTTCCTAATGAGTTGCAAGACTTCTACGGAGAATCTCGACCTATTTTGGTCCAGCAAATCCGAATGCAAGGCATAGAACTCGCTTGCGAACAGTTGATGGGCATGTCCCGACGCGAAATGACTACTCAAGAACTCACGTCTGCGCTAGAGGCATATCGCGAACTTCGCGTCACCGCTGAGGAACAAACTGAAATGTTGGACAGGGTTCAATTGATGCTGAAAGTCGTCGGCCAGAACCTCATGGATGACTATGAAACCAGTTCTAGCGCGTGACTTACTACGCATAGTCGTATTCATACCCTTCTACTCTGACAATCTTGAAGCGGTAATCGACCGCGCCTGGTGGTGGGCAGACGACATCTACGCTGTTGTCCCTCCAAATCTCCAAGTGGATGCTCTTTCGTTTGAAACGAATCGGGCTTCGTCTTACAAAAACCTGGATCTGATGCAAGATGCCTATGACGATTGTCTGAAGAGAACCCGTATAGAAGAAGGGGATTACATTTGCATCCTCTATCCAGATGAGGTGGTGGTTCAGTCCAGCGCACTACGGCCAGCTATCAGAAACCATCACGGCAAGGGGATAGGGCTGTCTGTCATCGCAATGCACGACAAGGTTGATTACCGCGACGACTATCGGTCGAGGACGATGATATGGCCGTTGTTTCCTTATCAGCCTCAAGGAAGGTTCATAGATCCCAATTATCAGATTCGTGGTCCTGGTTATGTCCATGAACTAGAAAGAGTTGAAATCCCTGCCGCTACCATGCTCACATACCAGTTTGCTTCACCTGAACAACGCGAGCATTGGGCCAGTGTTCTAGCTGATCCTGGTTTGACCGCGCCACCGCCCCTGGCAACATGGACTGGTGGAGGTACCCTTTAAATCATGACCGATCCAGCATATGTAGGCACCCTGTTGGTCAGGGGAGAATCCGGCACCGAGTTTGAGGTGCTTAACCAGGACGAGAAGAACTATTTCGAAACGAACCTGGCGAAGTACAAGGAGCAGTTTCGGTTCGAAAATGTATCTGACCTTGCAGACGTAGACCGACTGTTGGGTCTTGAGCTGTTGTCATACAGGTATACGGCATGGCTGATGAAAGGGTCTGACTACGAAGGACTGCAATTCTCTGATAAGGATGTCCGAGACCACAAACAGAAGGTCGACACTGAAATTCGACTTCTCAAGAAGAACATGGGAATGGACCGCAGAGGACGAGTCGAGTCTGAAGCCGAGTCCGTTTCTGAGTACCTCAAGAATCTGTTACGTCGTGCGGGTGAGTTCGGTGTTCACCGAGACAGGGAAATAGCCGAGGCCATAAATCTGTGGAACGATTTGAAGACGATGATCGGTCTTCACGACAGGACGGATGCAGAAGAACGTCTCCACTTGGGGGTCGAAGAAACTCAAATCATAGAGTGGATCAGAAATGTGGCTATCCCGCGGTACGATGCCATCGACGATGCGTTCAGAAAAAATCAACGCAGTTGGATAAAGGACATAAGCTGATGGTTGACGAGCAGGACGTTAAGGGAACCGAGGATGCTTCTGGTGCTTCTGTAGAGGGACCTGAAGATCATCATCCCATAGAAGATCCTGGGCATACTCAAGATCCTCCCGCGGAAGAAGCTGTTGCTGACGAAGAAGAGCTACCTGGCCCCTCTCTTTCCCCAAGTGAGGCTTCTCAAGTCAAAATGGTGGCTGGATCGACGGCTTTTGCTAAGCGCCACAATAAGGCAGTAGCCAAGCGCATAGACAGCGAAAAATAGTCCCCAAAAGAATGGGCGGCGATGTTGGGCGTCCCCTATTCTGTCTCGCGGTTGGGGAGGGTTGTGCTGGCTCTCCCCCTCCGCCCATCCTTCGTTCGAACACTTGTTGTAGTATTGCCATATGGCTGTTCGAAGTGTTGATCTAACTGAGGAAGAGTCCTATTTCCTCGCGATGATCCAGGATCCTTCGGGGATTGATCTGGCTGAGTTCATGTGGGAAGACCCGATTGCTCACAACACTGAGAAGATATTTCGTGCGTGGGACTTTCAGATTCCGTGGTGGCGGGACACGTCCACGTTCATGTTGGATCAATGCGCCCGTACCGTAGGGAAAACTCAGTCGATCATTTTGCGAGCCTGGGCGTTCCCCATTCAGTATCCAGGCGCGGAAATGGTGGTCACTGCACCTGAACTGGTCCACCTTGATCCTTTGACTTCTCGTATTGAGGACAGGATCAAAGACACTCGGATTACGAGAGAACTCTTACCCAAGGGTGTGGGGCGTGGGTTCAAACATCGGCCCTTCCAAGTAGGATTTCGTAATGGGTCGAAGATACTGGGGCGGATACCACAGCGAGACGGAAAAGGAGTTAAGGGCCTCCATCCTCTCCGCCTGGAACTCGATGAAGCTCAAGACTTTCCCATGCAAGGATGGATCGAACTCGTTGAAACCCTCCGACATGGAGAACAAGATGCCCAATGGCGCGCTCATGGCGTATCGCGTGGAGTCAGGGACGAGTTTTATCGTCACAGCCAGGAGGGGTCCGGATGGTCCGTACACCGCCTCACTGGTATGCATCGTCCGACATGGAGCGATCAGGAGCGCATAGACAAAATCGAGGCGTATGGGTCTAGAGACTCACCTGATTACAAGCGGAACATTCTCGGTGTCCACGGTGACGCCACCAACCCTCTGTTCGTGTTGCATCGGCTGATGGCTTGTGTGGATGAGAACCAGGAGTCGGATTACAACGCTGACGTTTACTACAACCTTCGCATCCAGGCGGAAGCGATAACGAACAACATCACGGATCTGATCAATATCCCAGGCTCACATAGTCAGTGGAAGACCACATGGGCCGGGATGGACGTTGGAATGACCAACCATCCCACAGAGATTCTGGTGTTTGGTGAGGAGAAGGCGAAGAAGGGTGAACCCGTTTTGCGTTTGATTGCTCGATATCACTTGGAGCGGATCAGATCAGCGGATCAACGCAAGGTCATTGAGTTCTTGTTCGACTTCTACAAGTTCCAGCAGTTCACCTTGGACCGTACCGGTTTGGGTCTTCCCTTGTTCCAGGAATTGCAAGATGGTGCGCCTGACATCATGAAGAAAGTGGTTGGTTACAACGCTGACGAAAAGGTTGTTGTCGGGTGGGACGAATACGAAGACTGGGAAGATCCCAAGGATTACGAAATCAGACGGATGGCTAAGGAGCATGGCTATGACCTGCTCAGAAGTTATGTGGATCAGAAACGTTTGATTCTTCCTTGGGACCGTGAGCTATTGGGTGAATGGCAGGGACAAACCTGGACGAGAGCAACGTCCGAAACCAATGCGTATGGCAAGAAGTCGTTTGCTGCGGGCAAGTTTCACACGCTAGACGCTGGGTCCTTGTTCGTTTTGGGAAAAGAGCTTCACGCGTTGGAGACTTTACGCAAGATGCGGGACGATCAGGAGAACGTCCCCATAGTGTTCGTTTGAACGACTAAGCTGCTCTAAGTGGTAACTAAGACAGTAGAAGCTCCCGAATTGACCGTTGTAGAGGAGTATCAAGAGGAACTCAAAGCCATTGTGGACACTCTTACCTCCCTAGACATGGGTCAAGTGGGGTCGGTGATTGAGGCTTGCATGGGGCTGATGGGGAGATGCACCGAGATGCACATTGAGTTGACGTACATGGAACTTACTGACAGAAAAGCCAAGGTGTTGCGCACTTTGTATCTCAAGCCAGTCATGGACCTCATTGAGTTCTTGTTCAAGGGGGGATCGCGATTGACCGAGGTCTACCGACAAGAGATGGAGCTGAGTAAATGACTGACGACCGCGACACGGGCATCGTCGAAGACGCCAACTATCACGAAGCTGTTCTGGAGGACGGAGTGGTAGTCGTCAGCGAAGTTGCGGCTGATGAACTGATGGCGTCGGAAGCCTTTCGCATGGTGGGCGGACAGATCCAACGGGCCTTGGCGAATTGGGCAGAAGACATACGTCAGCCGACCCGTAGAGAGAAAGGTCTGTTCTCGCGTAACAAGTACGTTACTCCAGGACACGTTCACGGACAGATGGCTTTGGCTTATGACGCTGCTGACGATGACATCGTGTCCGGTGTCTTGGAAACGTCCGAGTCCATTGCTTTCCAGAAGGTCACTTTTGAATCCGAAGACAAAGACCAGGAGAATGTGTGGAACCAGATTGCCGCTGACCTCAATCTCGATGGCTTTATGCGTTCAGCTTTTCGTGAACTCGCTCTTGTTTCCCAGATTTACCCAGTTCGATGGTGGGGTCAAAAGAAGTACACGGTTTCAGGCAAGGGTGAGAGTCGGGCGCGTCGCAAAACCTACAACCTTTCTGTTCCTGTCGGTCTCGGATTTTTAGACCCAACCCGTGTTGTTCCCGTTAGTGGAGACATTTTCGGCGGAACGCAACTGGCGTGGGTTGCCACAGATGAAGAATTTGATGCTGCCAAAGAGCCAGATCTCGAAGACCGTCTTATGTCCAGCCTCTTTGTGGGTCAATACAAACCGGGTAAATCAGAAATAGCAAAGCTCGACAAAGAGAAAGTTGACCCTGACAGGCTTGTTCTACTCAACCCTGAATTCGTTTTTCGTCACACTCTGACCAAAGCTCCGTTTGATCGGTGGGCGGCCCTTCGTATGAAGAGTCTGTTTCCATTGCTTGATCTGAAGCATCAGCTTCGTGAAATGGATCGTGCTTGGCTCCTGGGAGGGATCAACTTTGTTGTGTTGGTCACCAGAGGAACCGACACTCGACCGTCGAACGTGACCGAAGTGAACGAGACAGCGGCCATGATGCGAGTCCAGTCCAAGTCTCCGATCATCGTCACCGATCACAGGATCAAGATTGAAATCATCACTCCTGACATCGAACACATTCTGAACTCTGAGAAGTGGAAGGTGTTGGACGAACGGATTTTGATGAAGATGTGGGGAACGTTCACGATGCCCTCAGACGCGGGGGGCGCTGAAACCTCTCTAACTTTGGGCAAGGTGATCGCTCGAGGTCTGGGTTCTCGTCGCCATATGTTGAAACGTTCCATTGAACAAGACATAGTTCGTCCTACGCAAGAACACATGCTGAACGAGGATGAGGACTTTGATGCAAAGGTTCGCATGGAATATCGACCACGCCATATTGAATTGACATTCGATACTCTTCTGGGTGGTCAGTTGCAAGAGCTTCGAGACCGGGGCGACCTTTCAAGAGAGACAATCCTTTCAGAGTTGCAGTTCGATCAAGAGCTGGAAGCGCAACGCCGAGAGTTCGAAGATGAGAAGTATGCCGATACCTTCGCTCCGGTCAACGTGCCGTTCGATAGTCCAGAAAAGACAACTCCTTCTGGTTCAGGGCGGAAGGCCAGCAGTACGAAGACGACTGCGCCCAAGAAAAAGGACTGATGTGGGATCATGGATTCGATTATCAGACCGCTAGGAGATGACGATGCTGGAGATTTACGGCGATAAGTTTTATGCCACCTCAAAGGCGTACATCGTGACGGAGCCGAAAGACATGCCAGTTGAAATGGCATCTGAGTTTTCGATGAGCAGTTCCAATGCTTCGTTCATATGGATAGCGGGTCGTTATGTCCAGGCGGACAACGCGAACAAGAAAGGGCACTTCTGGACTGTCAATGATCTAAAGGAGAGCGAAGCGTCTATTGCACATACTCCGCTCAATGTGGCGCACAAGTGGGATCGTCCTATTGGGACTGTCGTTCAAACGAAGATGGTCCAGCGGGAGAACGCTGATGCTGGTTTGACCAATCCTGAAATTCAGGCGTTGAGTGTGATTTGGGCAGCGGTCTTCCCCCAGGTGGCTACCGAAGTCAAAGATGCTCACAAGCAGGGCACTTTGTTCTACAGCATGGAATGTGTTGCAGAACAGAAACAGTGTTTGCAATGTGAGCAGACTTTTGATTATGCCGCCACGGGTGCTGAAGTGTGTGAGCATCTCGGCCAGGACGACCGAGCGCCGCGCCGTTTCATCAACACGATGTTCTTGGGTGCAGCCTTGATCTTTCCGCCAGAACGACCGGCTTGGAAGGATGCTGACATCACGGATGTTGCCAGTGAATTGACAAAGGAATACGCCCAACGTGATTCTGAAGCCAGTATTTGGGAAGGTCTGATGGACCACGTAATGGCGAATGACGTACGTGTGTCCTAATTATTTTTCACTTTCCAGTTATAGTTCACACGAAGGATGAGATTGAGTCATGTCCAAGTCGTATAAGGAGCTTCATGATCTTCTGCTTGAAGGCAAGCCGGAGGGAGCAGACCACGATCAGGACAAGTGCCCGATCTGTTCCAAAGTAAAGGAAACAGCCTCACAGGAGGAGAATGTGACAGACGAAGCAATTTTCACTACGGAGCAGCATGAGCAGCTTCTTAGTGCTGCTGTCGAGAACGCAAAGGGTGAGGCTACGGCTGAAGCTGATGCAGAAGTTCTCCGTCTAAATGAGCAGCTCAAGCAAGCGGAAGGAAAGGCTGAAGCAGCCGAGACGAAAGTCGCGGGTCTTGAGACTTCGATTTCCGATCGTGATGAGGCCGAACGCCTTGACACACTTGCTGACGTACGAGCAGAGCTTGTGAAGAAGGCGGTCAACTTCAGCGACGAGCAGATCGAGGCAAGAAAAGAATCCTGGGCAAAGAAGGACGATGAGGAGTTCGAAGCTCTTGTGGAGGACTACAAGGCGGCTGCGGAAGCGGCTACTGCGAAGTCTGGCAACAAGGACGAGGGCAAACCCAAGTCGAAGTTCGACGGGATTCGTCAAACCGCAGGCGATGACACTGGACCGGAGGCGCTCAAGGAGTTCTTCCACACAGGTCTAGCCGCTGTTTAGTTCAAGGAGGTGAACTGAATGGGTTCAAGTACAGGCACCCGAAACTTCGGGATGCGACGTTTCACGAACCTTGTGCGCGAGGGCCGACTTCGCTCAGCAGTGGGATCGAGCCTGCGTCTTGGGATAATGGTAGAACAGAATCCCGGGACACCAGCAGAGATTCGTGAAGCCGATGGCAGCTCAGGTGCGGCTATTGGTGGTTCAGGCAGCGTTCTGAACTCCAATGTTGGGATTCTTTGGTATGAGCATGATTCTCAGACCTTCAATGATCCTGCATTCGGTGGAGCAGCCGGACTATTACCTCAAGACCTTGACACGGCACCAGCCGCTCGATTGGTCCAGGTATTGTCAGGCAAGGGTGTGAAAATTTGGCTGAGAAATACAGCCCTAGACACGACTGAGCCAGGATTGAATTTCCCGGCTGTCCGTGCAGCAGTGGTAATGGTTGATGACATTGCCGGTCTGACCGTGGGGGATAACCTCGGTTGGAACGACTCGTCCACATTTTGGGCTGTCACTACAACCGCTGCCGAAGCGTTCATGGTCGTGACTTCGATAGATCAATCCGATACGCGTGTTGAATGCACGCTCTTGGTATAAGGGGGGGTGAATCTAAATGTCTGCTGATCTAAAGAGTCTTGTTGACAACTACGGTCGCTCAACCGAGGACCGAGCCAAGATCGCTGAGTTGATCAAGTTGGTCAACGCTGAAGCGAAAGAAAACTGGCATGACCCAGAGTGGAGACGTGAGATGGCTGCTGTGATGACGCAATCCATCCTTGAAGGTTTCCAGTTTGAGACGTTCTACGACCAGATCATTGACGTTGATCGCATGGGCTTTGATGACCGTGCCATCCTGGAGGAAGAGACCGGACTTGAGGTCTTCTTCGTCGCTAAGGGTGGACACATCGAGGCTAGCTCTCTAGTCAGTGAGGTTTTGGAGCTGCCCAGAGACACTCTGGCCTTTCATGTCTACGAGTTTGAGGACAAGATGGAGTCGAACTTCGCGAAGAGCGCTGCTTCACTTCGAAATCTCGCTGTCAAGCGTCTGGATGCTGGTGTCAACCAGCAGATCCGTGCGTTGGTAGAAGCGGCGATTGACCCGTCCTCACCGTTCTATATCACGGGAGCAGGTCTGAGCCAGTCGGCTTTGAACCAGGCCATCCGTGAGATTCGGGACGAGACAAACTCCGATGACGTAACGATCATGGGGCGTTCCCCAATGGTTGACCAAATCACGGACTTCCCAGGCTTCGCAGATGAAGCTCTGGAAGAGATTCGTGCCCGAGGTCGACTTGGTGTGTACCACGGTGCATCCATCGTTTCGGCAAAAAACTTCAGAGACGAGAATGGCGTCTCCTACATTCCGGCGAACGAGTTGTTCGTTATCGCCAAGGATGCGGGACTCTTTGCCATGTACGGAGGTCTGAAGTCCAAGGAGTATGTCGAGCAAGATAACTGGTACTGGCACTACATCGGACGCCAGGACTTTGGTGGAGTCGTCCACCGTCCTGAGAGAATCCGGCGAGTAGTTGACACCGCTATCACTCCATAGTCCTGAACGGACACTGAACGAGAGACCCCTCGGTTAACGGGGGGTTTCTCTTTTGGGGAAATTGAAGAAGGGGTCGCATATATGCAACCCCTTTTGAGGGGAAATTGAAGAGGGGGTCGCATTTCTGCAACCCCCTCATGTGGACAGAGGATTCTTCAACCTCTAACTACGGGTCAAGAGTCGAAAAAACAATTTCATGTCGTTTCAAATTTTCCGCAGTACCAACAGCTAGTTTGTCAACCATCCACACACCCTTGGGACAAACTCCCGCAAGTAGGTCTCGCTCTTCTCAGCAGTTGCCCTTCAAAGCGCCTTTCGGTGGGCTTGGTAGCCCTCTACCTTCCGGTGTGGTTGCTGTGCCTTGTCCCCAGCCTTGACTGTAAGACATTTCGGCCAGTCCGATGCTGGCAGCTAACCAGCAAGTTGTTTGAAACCTACTGAGCAGGAACCGTGGTGTCAAGCGATTATGAGAATGTTTCTCAATTCTGTCTTGGCCTGTGTAAGCTTCGTGTGAACGAAAGGCAGGAATGTGGATCAAGCTCCTCAAAACATAGAAGTGTGGAAAAACGTGACCAAAGGTATGCGCTGGTTCACGCGATTCAATATGCAAGGTGCAGAGACCGATGGGCGTGTGCAGGGTGGGAGAACATTCACTTTGACTCCTTTTGAGCGGCAGGTGAACCAGGAGAAGGCTGCGAGTAATGAGCTTGACCTGTTTCGCAACGGTACTTTCATTATGGTGCGTGGTGCCAATGACACCATTGAGGAAGAGATTCGATCCCCGAGTTCTTTGACGCAGAGCGAACTTTCGGATCTAGCCGTTCAGGTGTTGGCTGAACCTGACGACCTGGAAGGCATTTTGGTGGACATTGGTCCCTCTATCACCACTTTGGACCGGTTCAAAGAGTTTTTGATTGCTCATGAGGCTCCTGCTGGAGCGATTGAGAAGGTGGAAGCGGCGTTTTACGCAGCGGAAAATACAGGGGATCGAGCGTTGAAGCAGCCTGTTGTGCGTCGGCGGGTTGTCGGAGCGAGTGAGGTTGTAGAGACAGCGCCTCCAGCCGAATAGAGGGGAACAATGGCTGAGTTCAAGGATGGCCTCCAAGCCATCGCAAAGATAGATGCAGGCTCTCTTCGGGAAACGTTCAAACGAACGATGATCATGGGGTTGCCTGATGTTGAGGCGGATCAACCCACCTTCTTTTTTGAACGCGTGGTTACGTGGTCTGATTTTGATCGAGACAACAACCCTTGGGACTGGACGGCAGCTCCATTGACTGAGACGCTAGTTGCTGCTGTTTCTCCGATTTGTGCTTACGAGTTCTTTGCTCCCTTGGGTCGTCAGGGGTCTTCCTATACCGAGGTTGGTGAGTTCAATCCGACAACGGTTGTCTTCACGTTTACGGATGACGAGTTTCTGCGTGTTAAAGACTCATCTTTTGCGACCATTGGCCCTTCAGATCAGAAATGGTATTTCCGATACTTCAAACCTCAGGTGAACCTTGGATCGTTGGGGATTTTTCAGGCTCATTTCGTGGCTACGGGCGGGGAGGGTGACTAGGTGGTACTTGAGGGTGGACTACGTGACCGGATGATTCATGAGTCTCTTGGTAGGCACATCGAAACTGATCTGACCACTCGCGGGTGGTTTGATGCTGGTCGAGACCACGCGCCCATCATCGTGATCACTGGGTTTCCAAACGATACGGATGAGGTTGAAATCAATACCATTGCCTTTTCTGTGGAAGATGCCACTGGAGAAGATCTGGAGATGGGGTCTTTGTCAGAAGTTCATCAGACAGCTTTCTTCGTGGATATGTTCATGGAGGATGATGCGGTTGGGTGGCACTTGTCAGGTGATGTGTATTCCTTTGTGAGAAAGAATGCAGCGAGCCTTGATGTGTTCGATTACTCCCAGGGTGGAGATCCCGTGGATTTTACGGTGTCCTTGATTGAAATACAGAGACGGAAGCCAACTAGAGCGGTCAATTCCTGGCAACGACACTGGTTCACTGTGGGGCTGATTGCTGAGGACTTTAGAACCAATGTCTAACCACAACACGATGGCAGCCAATTTGATTGCTGCCCGAGGGAATCGGACTACGGCAATGGTTTTAGGGTGGCTAGAAGACAATGTGTATGAGTTCCTTGATGACGATGTGCAGAGAAATACCCGCAAAATGATTCTCGACAACATCAACGGTTTCAAGGACCTGGCTATAGATATCGTCAAATCTGATACGGCGTACATGAACGAAATCTGGTTGGAGAAAATAGACCAGATCCATGAGGCGATAAAAGCTCGTGGTTGATATCGCGTTTAAACAGGATAGTTCTCTGACCAAAATACCTACCTTGTATCAGTTGGTCGCTGAAGGCGTGGCGCGGAAGATGCCTGGTGTCCACAGGCAGGCCATTGTCAAGATTGGTGTGCTGGCTAAGAAGAATTTCGTTGCGAAGATTGAGCGACCGGCCCATTCTGCTTCGTTGGGGCGTGCAGAATATGGACGGAATCGGGTGTCAGGCAAGTTTACTTTCGGTAAGGGATTGACGTTCGAAGGGCGTCTACTGCCGAAAAGCCCAACTATTCAGGGGTTTGGTTATCCAGACGTAGGTAGAGCAGACAAGGCGACCAAGGGAGTCTGGCGATTTTTGGAAGAAGGAGCTGAATATCCAGCAGCCCTAGGTGGTCGTCCGTGGCCTTTTGGAGGGCGAGCAGCCTTCTTTGTTCCAGGTGCCGACAAGCCTTTTATCAAGGCTCAGAGCGGTAGGGACGATCAGATACGACCAGGGGTAGGTCAGAAGGTGGAGTTCAAGTCGAAAACCATTGAGGCACGGTTCTATATCAAGGAAGCAGTGGAGACCATCCGTGTTTCCTTTGTGGAGCCTGCTTATCAGAAGCTTTTGGATAAAGCCGTGGAGGAGGCTGGTGGTTAAGTGCCCCCGATCCCCGCGTTTGACTGGTATTCTTCACACGAAGGTTCAAAAGGAGCGTAAAACGTGGCAATCAAAGGTGGTCAGATTCTTCATATTGCTGGCGCTGTTCAGGGAACTGATGTCGGTCAGTTTGTTGTTGACCGTATCCAGACTGGTGGCGTTACAGGGATCAACGTCAATGAAGACAAAATCGAAGAGCTGGGCAATGTCGAGACGGTGGGAACGGTTCGTGACATTCCAGACTTGACCTTTGAGGTTGAGTCCTTCGATGTAACAACGGAGATGGAGTCGGTTATCACCGGTGGTGACAACACGGAATCTGCGGGAGCGAAGTTCCTTCTAACTGATGCTGTCCCGTTGGACATTCTTTCTCCATACAAGTCAAAGAACTTGTTCACCGTTGACGACGGTTCTGTTGTCATCCCGAACTTGTCGCTTGAGTCGGTCTCTTACAGCATGTCGTTGACGGACGCGATGTCTACGACGTACGGGTTCAGAGGAGACTCTGTTTACTACGTTCCGGGATCGCCATACCGAGAGCCGTTCTCTGGTGATGGCATTATCGTGGCGTTCTCCACCGCGAACTCGATGCTTCAGACGGTCATCGGTGCGCAGACCTACTTTGCACTTGCTGTTTATGTGGACGGAGCGAAGCAGCGGATTGTCAACGATTACACCGATGATGCGACTTCAGTGACGTTCGTTACTGCGCCTCCATCGGGTACAGACAACGTTGTGATTGTCTACGGTTCGTCTACGCCAGCAACGTTCCTCCAGGCGGTTCACAACACCGCGGACCCTGCGGGAGTTCGTGGTCGAGACATTCAGATCCAGTTGGGTGATGGTGCTGCCATGTATACCGATTGGTTCGGGGTTCAGTCTGTGAATATTGATTGGGCAGTGACTTTGGAAAGAGATGAGGAGTTCGACAACCCGTTTGTTGTGGCTCAAGACTTCGATACGCCTGACGTAACGGGGTCTGTGACGATGAAGCCAACAGATGTGGCCGCTTTGTTCTCGCAGATTCAGCAGATTGCCGACTTGACTTCTACGGACATCATCAACGCCACGCAAGATCCGGCGGAGGTAGAGTTCAGATGCGTCATCAAGGATGCTGCTGGTGCGACCACAAAGACCCTCCAGTTGGATAACGTCAAGTGGGAGATGCCTGCTCTAGCGGGGAATGTTGGACAGAAGCAGGAAGCCGACTTCACCTTCACATCTGCCGATAGCGTCCTGAATGTCTACAAGGGCGATCAGCCGTAATAGCTCGGGTGAGACCCCCTTCGGGGGGCTTCACCTATTACAAGAAGCTTTGGCTAATGTTCAGTGGGGCGAACCTTCTGTTCTCTCTAAGAGTGCATCGACGAGTGGTGTGTCACATCTGAGGTCCGTGGCTCGCGCTGACAGCTCGCTTGCTCTTGATATTGGTGTGGAGCCTCCCTTTGAAGTCGCTTTTTGGGCGAAGGTTGCTCCTGGTGGGTTCATAGCGCCTCATATTGATGCTGGTCCCTGGTGGGAACGCTGGCATTTCCCTGTCGAGGCGGGTGGATGGTTTTGGGAGGAGAGCAAGGGACATTTCCAACCGGCGCAACCATTCACGGTGCGCCATTGGGAGCCTCATGCTGTCTACAACAATAGTGATCTGTCACGAATCCATTTCATTGTTGACCGAGCGGTTCATCCCCCTGATGCTCCACTTGAAGGGCCTCTTGTCATAACGGAAATGATTCCTGAGATCGCAGCTCTTTTCTCCGATTAGGCTATCCTTCAAGTGAAGGATTGGATGGAGGATTGAATGGCTGACAAGAAGCCTGCTCGATTGCAAGACCTGTTTCAAACAGGCAAAGAAGTAACGCTCGACTTCGAAATTGATGATGAGACTTTCGAAGTGAAAATGTGGATGCGGAAACCGCTACCCGCTCAAGCAGAGGAAGCTCTAACTAGGTCTCGCGGACAACAGGTGCGACGTAAGCGGATCTATCAGGACAAGGACTCAGATGAGTACCTGACCCTTGTGGGTGATGTGGAGACCATTGAAACTCGTGATGAGGTGATGGACAGAATCCTCATGTTCGATCATGCCAAGCTGAGGCAGACTGCTTACAACGAAGTTCTCTACAACCCAGAGAACTCTCCTCATGATGATGAGGGCAAACTGATTTTTGGTGAAGCGGGTCAGTATTACTTGGACTTGCTTGATGGAATTGGCAATCGGATGGATGAGATAAGAACCTTCAATGAGGGCCTTGAGGAGGAGGACGAAGCGTTGGAGCTTACTTTCAAGGATGATGAAGAATTGGTCAAGCTGCGCAAGCAGGAAGACATTTTCGAAAACGCTGTTACGGATCGGATTGAGGAATTGACGAAAGTCAATAGGGCAGAATTCAAAGGCGTGAAGTTGGCGGGGTTGCAGAAGGAGCTAGTCAAGAGGCTCATTGAGGGTGACTCAAACATGCATTGGTATGCCGAGTATCAGAAGTGGATGCTCTATCACTCGTGCAGGGCTTTGGACGATCACAAGAGGTCGTACTTCAGGAGTCCAGATGAGTTGGCAGCTTTGCCCGGAAGCGTATTGATGTTATTACAGACAGAACTTGATCAGTTTGAGTCGGGGCAGGAAGCCATAAAAAACTCGCTCAGTCTTCAGCTTTCCTCAGACTCGTAAGAGTCTCTAAGGCAACTGGGGACACGTTCTTTCCGGACGGACTTCAACAGGCGTCACATGACCTTGTGACCGCAGTGAGCGAGAGTCTTACGGTACTCTCATGGTTTGAGAACTTGCCGGAGGATGAGCAACCTCCACGGCATATTTGGTGGTCGGACGAATTAGTAGCCGACTGGTTCAGGAACGTTAGAGCCAATAGAGGAAAGAAGACAAACAAGACTTCTTTCTATGAACAGTCTGAGGACGTTCCGATGGATGAAAACGAAATGATCGACCGCTCCGGAGGGGTTCCGGTGATCAAGAGTGCCGACTGAATTCTCGTATACGTTCTCGGTCAAAATCAAGGATCTGCTTTCTGATCTTGCAGCTCTGACGAGCGTTGCCACAACGACCGAAGCTGCTTTGAGGAAGATGGGTGAGGCGGCAGCGGCAGTCAACCTTTCCGCACTAGGTAAAGGGCTTGATCTTAAGACGCAGACCAATGAGCTTCACGCGCTCACACAGCAACTTGCGCGATTACGGCAGCTCCAAAAGGACTTGGCTGCGTCGAGAACCAGGGACGTAAAATCTGGGGAATTCACTGGTGGTAAGTCATTCATCAAAGTTCCTGACAATCTGAAAAGCGCATTTCCGGACGCTGAAGCTTTCGGTGTTGGAAAGGAGACTATTGCACAAGCGATAGAAGCGGCTAAGCAGCCGGTAAAAGAGCTTGAAGCGTTGATGGAAGCTGCTGGTCTGAAGCTTTTAGAAGGCGTAAACCAGGCGAAGATTCTTCTGAGAGAAGTGGCCGTTTCGTTCGGAACGTTGGGGTCGGCAGGGTTTGAACAGTCGATACAGAAGATTCTCAGTGGTCAGACGTTGCAGCAGGCAGGGAACCAACGGCTAATCAAATTAGAGGAACGTCGGCTGTCTATTTCTAGGCAGATTGCGGATGTTAACAACCTGATTGAACGTGCGGGAGGGGGCCGATTCGCTGATCGAATTAGTAAGCAGGCAGGTAAGTTGACTCAGGATCGTGACGTGGCTGCTGAAAGGGTAAGACGAGCTGAACAAGATGTAGCCAAATTTGCGGCGTCGGGAAACACCAGTCGGCGGGAAGGTTTGTTGTTAGCGCAAAAGTTGACGGCTGAGCTGGCTAAACAGCAAAGAATCGAGTCCGATGCTAACGCCAATAGGGGGGTTGCTCGAAGTCTGGGTGCCCTGAAAGAAGAGACTGGGTTGGGTCCTCCACTCGCAGAGCTTGAGCAGTCACTTCAGCAAGTCAACGAACAGATAGTTGAGATGCAGATAGGTGGTCCGGAAGCTTTCAAACAAATGGAGGCTGCCGCGCCTGGTGTTACTGCTGCGTTCCAGAGGCTTGAAGTGAACGCAAGGAAGCAAGTCGTTCTTCAACGGATCTTGAATACTACGGCTGACAAAGCATCCGAGAAATATCAACGGCTTGCTGCCCAACTAGACAGGGCGAGACAGGCTCAGAAGCAATTGTCGGCAGCGTTCGGTCAATTTACCAACAAGATCGCTTCGTCTAAGGACGTACAGGTTCTTGATCCAAACAAACTTAAAGCCAATCTTGGCTTCTTGGAGAAAACGCTGGTGGGAGCATTCGATGGCTTCGCACGAAGGTTCCAAGCCACTCTCCAGTTTGCACTCTCCGCAGCCATCATTTTCGGGGTGCAAAAGCTGGCTCGTGAGCTACTTTCGACAGCTATTGAAGTGGAGAGAGCGTTCGCTGATATTGAATCAGCTCTGGAATTCGATATCGGTTTTAAACGTGGGACAGCCGAATTCGCTTCGGAGGTCGAAGATGTGCGGCAGGGAGTGTTGGCAGCAGCTAACGACCTGAACGTTCTTCCGACCGTGGCTAACGAGATAGCGTTCAAGATGGTTGCACGTTTCAGAGACATTGACAGCGCGATTATTGCAACCCGAGCGCAGATGCTTGCCCTGAAAATTTCAACTATTGATTCCGCTGAAGTGTTGCGTGCTTTGACGGCTGTTGCGGAAGGGTTTGCTGCTGCGACTCTGGTACTCAACTCGGATTTGAGCTTGCAGGATCGTTTGCTTAGACAAGAAACGGAGGCTCTGAAGAATTACGGCAGAGCTTTGGATTTGGCTACTCAAATTCAACAGACGTGGGGAGTAGAGGTAGAGGACTCTTTGGAGGGGACGGCCCGAGCCACTGAAGTCTTCAGCCAGTTGGGGTTCTCTCTTGAAGAGACGATGGCGATCGTTGCTGCTGTGACTGTCCGGTTGGGTCAGACAGGTCAGGTGTTGGCTGAGAAGCTTGTCCGGTCCATTGGTCAGATTACGTCTCCGCAGATTAGAGACCAACTTTTGGATTTGGCGGTTGCTAGCGAAGCGCTGAACCTTACTTTCGAGGATTTTGACAGCGGTGCTGGTGTCTTAAGGAAGCTCCTTGATCAGTTTGATCGGATTGAGCAACTGGAGCCTGATACGGCTAACAGGTTGTTCCAGATTATCGGTCAACGTCGAGAGGTGGAGGTCGTCGCCACTGTTCTTGGCACTCGGGACATTCAAGACGACATTATTTCGGCAGCGGATAACGCGGCGGGGGCGGCGGAACGCCGGTTTGGTTTCTTGCGGTCCACGATTTCAGAAGTGCTTGCGTCACTGGCAGTTGGGTTTGAGGAGTTCGCACAAAACCTGGCGGTGTTGGGGACGCTGGGACCATTCAAGCTGTTGCTTACTACTGCCGATGAATTGCTTCAGCTTTTGAACAAGATAGCGGGCGTTGTCATTGGATTCATCAATGCCCTAGACAAGCTGGTTCCGATAGGGGATCTTGGATTCGGTACCTTCTTGGCGACGCTGGCAACTGCCATTGTTTCTTTGACCGCCATCGCAAAGATTTTGAAGTCGATTGGGACCACCAACCTTCTGTTAGGTGGTGGGAAAGCTGGTCTTCAAGCGGCCCTTGGAGGGGCGGGGCGAGCTGCTGCTGTCGGAGGTGCCGTTGGCTTGGGGGCTGGTAACAAACGTTCAGCATCATTGGTGGCTCTTCAGGGATTGGCGTTAGTGGCTAAACCTGTGGAACGGGCTTTGAAGAATCTGGCTGCGACTTTTGTCAATGCTGGTAAGCGGTTGTTTGTCCAATTCCAACGGTTGTTTGGCGTTCGTGCCATCAACACCGCCACCATACAGACAGAGACTAGAGCCAGGATTACGGGGATTGCCACCTTGAGCGCTGCAAATAGGGCTTCTCTGATCTTCTTCGGAAAGTTGTTGATATTCGTTGCTGCTGCTGTCTGGGTCGGTGCGCTTGTTACTGGTCTTATTAACTCGCACAGAGCCTTGAAAGAGTGGACCGAGGCGCTTGAAGAATCTAGAAGAAATGTTGAGCGAGAGATTATCGAAGAGGACATCACTGATCCTCTTGAAATAGCGGTTAGAACAACTGCTGCTGCCTTAGAAAACGTCGAGAACATTGCTGATAAGGAAAGCAATTTGGGTGACAGGCTTGCCGCTCAGTTCGTCGACTTTGCTGACCTTTCTCAACAAGAGTTGAAGCGGCGTAGGAAATTCTTCGAACCCGAGACGGATATTATCGACGAGGTTGTTTTCGCTACCGGTACGGATGATTTGGTGAGGCGATCACTTGCACCCGGCACGGAAGAACATTTTCAGATCAATATGGCTGACGCTCTCAGAGATTCGATGGTGGAGGCGATTGAGCAACAGATGGTTGAGGCCACGCGTTTGCTGACTACTACTTCAATAGGTCAAGATCCGAACGCGGCGGAAGCTATTTCTGAGCTTCAACGGTCGCAACTTGGTGTTCTCAAGCTGCTTTCCGATGCGGGCAATCAGAAGGAGATTGACTTTGCAGTTGCCGCAGCCCAGGAGTGGGAGAACGATTTCAAGAGATTTGAAAGACAGTGGGGTATCAGCATTGGTCAGACAGAGGAGTCGTTGAATAATCTCAAGGCGAGATTGAAGGCTACTCAAGCGGACAGTCGTCTTGGTCGGGTCAGCGGAACGGATACCTTGGCTGAGCTAGATGAGATACGTATAGACGCGCAGAGAGAGGTTGATCGTCGTCCGGAGGGGGAGGACAGAAACAAGTTCATTGCACTTGTTGAGCAGACCAATGATGCTTTCCAGGCCAAGATTCGGGAGAACTTTGAGCGAAAGCAAGCTGTTATCGACTTGTTGGAAACAGAGTCAGCGGCTCTTACTCAGAAGGTCGATGGCTTGAAGGGCCTTATCCAGCAATTCAATGCCGAGAAGAACTTTAAGGCAGCTCAGGATGCATTCATAGAAATGATTCAGACTCAACGGCAGTTGGTAGATTCTTTGATCAGCACGGCTCAGAGCAACTTGGCTTTAGCTAACGCGTTGGGTAGCGGGATTGAAGATCAGATCAAGGCGCAACAAGCATACGTTGACTCGTTGAGAGCAATATTCGAATCACAATTCCCTTCAGGTGGAACTGATGAGATAAGGGATTTCAAGAGGTTTGTCAAAGATCCGGAGTTTGCTGACCAAGTGAACCAAATCCAACAGGGACAAGCCGCATTGAATAATTTGATAGATCAAGCGGCGGTGCGGAGAGTGGTAGCAGAAGCCAAGGCGACAGGTCCCGTGTTGTCACAGTTGACGAACCTTACGGCTCAGTTGGCAGGGGCTAGGTTGAAGCTGGAGCAAGCTACTGATGGGTCTATAGAGGCCATAGAAGGTCTGAACGAAGTCAATCTCACCCTGGCGAACATCGCTCAAAATCTGTTGAAGGCTGCTCAGGCATACACGCTGCTTCAGGCTGGTGTGAACGATTCTATGTTCAAGCTCAAGGCAGAGATTACCAACGTTGCATTAGAGTTGGTCTTGGCTAAAGACCAGTACGATGAGAACAGCGCAGAATATAGGAACCTGTTGCTTCGTCAGCTTGAGTTGAGAAATTCATTGGCGCAAGCTGTCTTGAGTCTTCGTGATCTAAATCGAAGACTGGAATCGGATGTTACGAACGCCTTTGAACAGGCTCAACTTGACCTGGTTGCTATCTTGGAGCAGTTGGCAGCTCCGGATTTGGGACCGCTCGAAAAGGCGACTCTTGAGTTGGAGAAGAAGAACGCTGAAGCAGCAGCCAAGGGTGCCTTCTTTGACGACAAGCTCTTTGGCTTGAATTTCCAGTTTGAGACCGGAGATATTGGATTGTCGCAGTACATCAATGCACTTAGGTCTCTGTTGGAGACCGTTGACACTACGACTGATCAGGGCAAGAAGATTTGGTTGGAGATTAACGGTTTGATTGAGGGGCTGGAGGGTGACGTAGCCGATATGCAGTTCAACATTCCAGGGTCGATACGACTACCCACATTGTTTGAGGTGCGACGGTCGTTGGCAGCAGACCAGTTGGGAGTCAACTATCAGGACAACCGAACGCAACTGATCAATCTGACGATAGATGATCCGTTGACGTTGGCAGAGGTGTTGGCTGCTATCGAAGATGCGTTTGGTGCCGATGTTCAGCGAGTGACTGCTGGCAACGTCGGCGTAGCGACGGCACCCTTCTAATGGCTGCGTGGACCTTGACAGACAACTCAAGCGGATCACCAGTGGTGTTCACTTTTCCGATTAACCCAAATGAGTTCACACCGCCAGGTCGGAACGCAACCATTGGGACAACCTTGGGGACAGCTCCTAACTCCACAGCCATCTTGATGCAGGGTCGTGACGCGATCAGGGGTGGATCGTTTACTGGTGCTGTGTTGACAGAAACCTTCTTCAACGATTTGCAGACAGAAGCCGACAAGGGTTATCCGTTGGAGTTGACAGACGATCAGGGGACCAAATTGGATATTCTCATTACGGCTATCAAATGGGAACGGGTACGTCGGTTCCATCATCCATTTCGACACGACTACACCATTGACTTCCTTGAAGTGACCTAATGCGAAACATGCCTGAAGCAATGTGGGACATCTGGGAGTCGGGTCAGTTTATAGGTCTCAACAAGCCGGTTATTCGTGCCGTTATTCAGAAGAGTACGTTGCGTCAACTTGGTCCTTGGCGAACTCTTTTGTTCGGACAGGACGAACCTAATTACGAGATTCCGAACATTAAAGCTGTGTCTATTGACACTCGCCACCAGTCGGATGCTGCGTCGATGACGATGACGATTCTGAACCAGAGACCCATTGACCCAACAGCCAATCTTGACCTCACTCATGCTGGTCAAACTCCTTCATCAGTACAGGGGCCATCGGTGAGGACTCTTGGGGATTTGGCGTTTCCTGGTTACTACTCCTTCCGACGGGGCGAGACTCCCTCCAGCTTGGCGAGATGGGGTCATGATTCTGATCCGATCTGGGCGGACATGTTCATTCCCAATCGCGTCATACGAACATTCCAGGGTTACGGAACGGACGGATCGGTTAATCCCTGGGATGACACCAATCTGATACTCACCGGAACATGGTTGATCGACAATGTGTCTTTCGACGCCAAAGGAATCATCACGATCCAGTGTCGGGACACCGCCAAACTTCTTATCGAACAGAGGCTCTACCCACCGATTATTCCGCTAGCCCAGTACCCGCTGAAAATCTGTGCTGACGAGATTGTCACTACCGAGGAGACCAATCCCGTAACTACTGGTCAGGAAGAGGTGATTGGCGAGAACGTAGCCTTTCACATGCCAGCTAGTTTGGGATGGGACTCATCATCAGCCCCTTGGTACAAGCCTCATTACAACCCTTCTATCTATGGGCACCACGCTTCTCACGCCTTCGATGGGGATGGGTCCACTTATTGGCTGTCGGTCGGTAACAGCGGTCCTAACAAGGTCTGGTCTTTTGAATGGATTGGGTCTGTTTGTAACGGTGAGCCGATCCGACGAATCAGAATGAAACCCAAGTGGGGAGGATACGTTTGCTACGTCGCGGTCAAAGAGAATGGCAAGTGGCAAGGGACTAACAGGGTTCCGTACGGGAAGACTTCTACGCCTGCTTTCCCTAACGGATCAGACAAGCTCTATGTGAAGAAGGTCAACGTTCCTAGGAACGAAGAGTGGTTCAACATTGACCTGGGTCGGACTTATAACGCTGACGAGGTGTGGTTGATCTTCACTAATCTGGCTAATTCAGGTATTGGCACTTATCCATATCGTGCCGGTGTCAAAGAGTTTCAGGTGATGGGCTACACGCCCGACAAGACAACAACTGTCGATGTGACTACTGAGATAGAGACTCTTATTCCTGGGAACATTAGGGATTACACCGACATCATCAAAGTCTTCGCTGCTTGGTCTGGGTTCTATTGGCCTTACGGTCCGCAAGATGACATTTTGCAGGAGTGGGAGGCAGACCTCAAGCAGAAAGATGCTGACGCATATGCGGCGCTTCCAGATAGCTTGGTGGACGGGAAGGGAAGGGCTTGGGGAGACTTTGCGTATTCGGGGGCGTTCCCCGTTGAGCCTGTTTGCATTCCCGAAGCATTTTGGGACAACAAATCAGTCATGGACGGGATTAACCAGATCAAGGAGATACTCGGGTTCATTTTCTATGTAGACGCGACCGGCGGGATCGTTTGGAGAATGCCCAACATTTGGAGTACTGGCAACTTCATCAGCGGTGTTGGGTTTGTCGGTCCAGACAGTGTAAGAACCATTGATGAGACTCAAGTTTTGGTCGACTATGGAGTCAACATCAATGATGAAGCGTTGCGTTCTGAGATTCACGTTGTTGCTGCTGAACAACCCACACTTCACACTTCTATATCGCCTGGATTTGTTGAGGGTGAGGTTACCCCGAAAGCTGTCGAGAAATCCGGTGACTTGAATCTGCTGGGAGGCCAAGAGCGTGTCATGTTGGTGGCGAACTATCCCTTTGTGTCCCAAGAGGAGGTTGACAAGTTTGCTTACTTGATTTCGTTGTGGATTCACTGGTCATATCGCAAGGGCAAATTCCGCATCGCTGGCAACCCTGCCTACGAACCCGACGATCAGGTGAGAATCTTTGAGCGTGTGACTTCAGAGTCTTACATTCATTACCTTCAGGGGATCAACTCCGTCATGGACGTGGACGCTGGTACATGGTTCATGGATGTGTCAACTCATTGGTTGGGTATCGGTCCTGACGCTACGTGGGTGGTTAACACCTATAACGATATGCCACCGGCGCTGTTCGCATACTTGCTTGCTATTGGAGCTATCGACAAGGACGGTGTGTTTGGGGAAGATCTTCCGGATGGTTGGGACCCGGTATATGAATACCCAGAGCTTCCAGAAGATTATCCACGCATTTTGGACGATTACGCTCACCTGTTTCCAGGGCTACCCACCATCAACTATCCCTACGATGATTCGTGGTCGGACAAAGACATTGCGGATGACAGCGGTGGTGGTTATGAACAAGAACCTAATGATGCAACCGGTGGGGGAGCCGTTAACTCTCGCTCTCAACAGTGGCGGTACTCCTATTGGGGAGCTAGGTGTAGTGATCTGACGACGATTACTTTCAGGTTGAGGGGGTCACCTGCTGCTCAGACCAGCACGAAGACTACGACAGTACCGAGAGCAGCTTCCCTGGCGTTTCGTAGGTTGGGGAGCGCGTTGGGTGCTAACAACTACAACGTCACTTCCTGTGCTGCTTGGGCTGGATGTAATCGGAAGATTGCTGGGACGAACAGGTATTCGGCTCATGCTTGGGGGTTGGCTATTGACATCAACCCTGGCATCAATCCGTGTTGTAATGAACACTGGGGACCCTGGTTTGCTCGACCCCTCTCTCCTTCTTTTTACAACGCTGTGAAACGAATCATGAAGATTCGAACTGCCACAAGCAATACCCGCGTCTTTGGTTGGGGAGGCTATTGGACGAATAAGCATGACTACATGCACTTCGAAATTATTTGCACCAGAAAACAGATTCTTGAGGGCGGGGGAGTGGTGCAGAGATGACGCTATCTGATATTGGTAAGGCGCATGATCTTCAGAGACGCCTCCAAAGAACCAACCAGCCGTTAAATTCCCGTCGTCAGGCTGCGAAGCAAACTGAAGTAGATCTTGAAACGTGGGCGGGTCTTGACAAGATCAAATATGAGTTCGACGTGACAGGAACAGGAGAAGGTATTTGGGGTCCGGTCTACTTCGGACGGGCATACGATTCGCCGCCCTTTTTTACTCACTCGGGAGTAGCCGTAACAGGGTTTGAGAGCGGACCGCGCTTTACGGTAGGGGTCAGCGAATGGATTCGAGACGAACAAGACATGTATGTGGGGGCCAACTTGTGGGTCAGGTTGGATTCAACGTTCGCTAATGAGCCGCGTCGTTCAAGTGAACCTTGCTCAGAAGGTCCGGTCATATTCGGGAGCAATATTCTCAAAGATCCAGGGTTTGAATTTCATTTTGAGAGGGTTCCGATAGGTCCAAAGATAACGCATCATGGTGGTGTACCCCAAAAAGGGATGGCTTTCCCTGGAGATGGGTTTGGTGCTGGGCAAGCGAATACGGGCAGCTTGTATTGGACTCATGAGAACATTCAAGACAGGCTCTATTATGACGTAAACGGGTGGACTGTGTGGTCTAACAACGAAGGGGCTGTTCCTCCGGCGACGCCAGAGCTTTCGACAGAAAACCCAAGGTCAGGCACCTACCACTGGCGAGTCTCATTCTTCATTGGTGACGGTGGAAGCACAGAGACATACCCCACCCCCATAGGTGGCAGTTATTGTGCCCTTAAAAACGGTCGGATAGAGGGGTATTCTGCTCGGTGTGAGGAAGGGAACCTTGTTCGATATTCTGCTCATGTCACGGTGTCAGATCCGTTCGATGGGCCATTCGGTGTGCGCGTAACTATCACTTTCTTCGATAAAGATTCCGATGTCATTTCTGGTGCGTTCGGTCCAACCCCCAGCCTGACTACCTCCTACGTGAAATATGAATATTCTGCCACGGCTCCTCCTAATACCCATACTTGCGTGGTTGAGGCTGAGATAGAAAATGGCTCTTTCCCGCTCGAAGGGGCTTCCAGGGACATTCATTTTGATGTGGATGACTGCGTGTTGGAGGTGAGCCACTCATGAGCTTGCTGTCTGATGGAGGATTTGAGAACACTATTGCCAATAATGGGGGAGGGCCTCTTGGCAATGAGATTCCGAAACTCAATCATCTAGCTGATCCTTTTGAGTCCCGTGAGGTTGGGACCAAGCTGTTGTGGCCCAGCAACAATACGCAAGCTGCGGTAGTGGGGGGCTTGAATTCTCCGTACGATTGGATTCAGCAAGATATAGACGAAGCCGGGGGGTTTGTGATTCGTCAATTCCCTGAATTCAATCACGGGGGAGACTTCAACACGGATGATCCTATGCCCCAGACTGGGAATGCTTGCGCCATGTTGGAGTCGGCCACGTTCAAGAACAGCACAGTCTTGGCTTCGGACATTCAAACCAGTTTCGATTTCAAGGGAACCGATTTTGGGGGCTTCAACCAGAATTGGGAGAAGAGAATGGTTGGTTGGCGTGTTGATCCTGGAGCTGTCATCAACTTTCAGATCAGGATTAGAGGGCTAACTGGCGGTGCGACTTCACACGGACTGGTTTTGGCTTATTACAGCGAGCTTGGGTTCTTGAAACAGTTGGGACCTAGCTTTGCAAGTGTTCCCATCATCTATGAGACTAGAACCATGAGCGAGACCGTGCCTGCTACAACCGGTCCGTCTAGTTTTTTCCAAGAAGTACCCAAGTACGCCAAGATAGGTTTCAGAGCAAACTTCAGTGGTGGTGGGATCATCGTGGTGGATGAGGCGATTCTTAACATCACCAATCAAGAGCCTGGATTAGATCAAGAGGATGAGGCACGCTACAGAGTGTCGGTTAACTTTGAAGGGCAGCACCTCAAGTCGTATGCAGTCGCCCATAGACTTCATGCGATAGAAGCTCCAGAGGCGGTGGCGCTGAGATGACTTTCGGGAGTATTGCGAGGGAAGTTAAACGGACACGATTAGATCGTGATACGTGGGCGAGTAACAGTCTGTTGATTATGTCGTATGACACGACAGGAGTGGGGGAGATAGAAACTGAATTGCTTGATTTCGGTGTTGTGTTTGAGTCTGCTCCGTTCTTTTCATATGGAGTAGAGCTGGTACCAGGAGAAACTCTTGTATCGGGTTCGTTCCCTGCCGTGTATTGCGGAGTGAAGGAATGGAAGCTGAGTGAGGTGGAGGGTGACCCCAGGGCTGAGAAGTTTTATCTTGGAGCCTTTTTGTGGATCAGTATCGACACGAGTGTTTCGTACAATTTGAGGTTCCGATTGTCGTTCGAAGGAATATCGTTCCGTAATGTAGAATATTTCAGAGGTTCAAATGGGTAAGACACAACATCTAGGTCTAAATAAGTTCGGAGCCGAAGGGCGTCTTTCGGATGAAGGATACAAATTCTCTTTGCGTGACCGGGAGCTGATCGACTCGATCCTGTTCACTTTGGGGAGACATGCACACGAAGAATCCGACGTTTCTGTTTTCGATGGGCCGACAACCGGTACAGCTCCGTTGCTGTCCACTGCCGATACGGGCGGGACACTTTTCGCTGGTCGCGACTACTACTACAAGGTTTCTTATGTAGATGTCAACGGTAACGAAACCGCTTCTAGCGCTGCTGGTCTGGTCAACACTCCCGATCCGATAGTCGCTCCCGACTCAGTTCTCCTGACCACTGCTACTACCGGCGGGACTCTGCTCGCTGGCACCTATAAGTACACCATTGCCTTCTTCCAGGACTCTGGTGGAGTGACCACTGCTCCTAACCGGTCGACAGTTTTGATCCCGACAGGAACAAGCACCAACACGGTGACCGTTCCCTTGCAAACTCTTCCTGATGGTGCTGACGGCTGGAAGATCTATCGGAAGTCACCAGGCGATATTGAATACTGGTTGCTGAAGACCATTGCCGCAGGTCCCAGCACCTATTTGGATGATGGGTCTGACGATCCTGATTGCACAAAGAAGACACCACCAGCCAACACGACCAACTCCACCAATACCGTCACCATCACGCTGAACAATCAGGCTTCTCCTTCGTGGCTTCCGCTCGACTCGCGGGTGGTCGGTTGGAGGATTTATCGGACCAGTACGGCTGGTTCTTATATAGCCAACAGTCTTGTTGCGACCGTGGTGGAGACCCTAACGGAAGGTGGAGGTGATCTTGTTACCACCTTCACAGACATTGGTGATCCTATGTCTCAAGGGCAACCTTTGGTTCAAACTGCCGTTCCTGAGGTTCCCCCACGACTAGACGCTTCTAAGATATTTGATGCGCTGAGTGGTGCGCTGCCCGCGTCCTTGGCACCGTTGGGTGTCGGTTCTCTCGACGTGTTCCTTCCAGGGACACTTTCAGCACAGGACTATCACCAGTTCGTTCCCCCGAACGATCTGACAGTGGAGCGTATCGACGCTTTCTATTTGACTGCACCGACGGGACTCACACCTTCAACTGATTTCTTGACGTTGCGTTTTGAAGATGACGCCACTCAAGACGAGATTCAATCCTTGTTCAATGATGCGGTGACTCAGAATGAGATTCAACTGCTCTTCAACGACGCTACATCGGGCACGTTTACGTTGGGTGATGGAACTGATACCACTTCTGCTATCCAGTTCGATGCTCTTGCTGACGATATTGAGACACGGCTTGAAGCTGACATAACTGCCATTACAGATGTGACCGTGGTCGGTTCGGGAACACCGATTGATCCGTGGAGCATTACGTGGGTTGATCCAGCGTCCATCAACTTTGTTCAGTTGACCGTTGTGGACACCCTTACTGGGGGAAGCTCCACCATCACTACCACTGTCGAAGGGTCAGACGGAGGGACTTTCACTTTGTCTGATGGGGTGGACTCGACTTCTGGCATAAATGCCTTTGCCGCGGGGTCGGTCCTCAAGACACGGCTAGAGGCGGACATCACCTCTATTACCACCGTGACGGTAACGGGCACGGGAACGTTGGCTGATCCGTGGGTGATCACGTTCAATAGTCCAGGCTCTCAAGATGTGGATCTTCTCATTGTCAATGATGGAAGCCTGAACGGTATTTCAACCATTGTGGAGACAGTTAAGGGGTTTGGGGTTACGCAGGTGGATCTGATCATTGATCAAAACCAAGCAGGCCACTTCTTCCAGTCACAACTCAATGAGTCGGGTACACAAGAGGCCGAAGATGCACCGGCTGTTGGTGGTACCCAAGTGTCTGACACTCTGGCGTTGAACGATGTGGCTATGGAACTCGACGCTCAAAACGAGAACAACTTCTGGCAAGTCGGACTGTTGTCGGTTGGAGATTATGCTTTCAAGTTTTGGGTGGCCGACACTGATCTGACTTCTACCTTCATCATGCGTGTGAACGAACTCACTGCTGAGACGCAGAGCTTGTTCAATAACTCGTCGACAGGTGATTTCACTATCACCTTCCAGAGCGAGACAACTGCTGCTATTCCTTGGGATGAAACAGCCGCCAACCTAGAGACAGCCCTCGAACTTCTCTCGAACATCAATGATGTTTCCGTTACGGGAGCTGGAACATCGGGTGACCCGTGGTTGATCGTCTTTGATAATCCTGCTGGGAACGTGGATGAGATAACCACTAACGATGCAGGCATGAACGGGTCTAGCACCATCGCTACTGACACTGCGGGAACTTCGACAGTTCTCGACTCACTGTCACTAACCCCAGCTCGTCCGGTCTACACACCGGAGTATTTGGTGTTCGTCACGTTGGATGGCACGGAGATAGTTCAGCTAGAGGTTGAGAAGACGGACACTGGGACGGACAAGGTGAGGGTGGACAAGTACGAATATGAGGCTCTGCTACCTGTTCTCAAGGCTGGGAGCAATGTGTCGGTGGAGATTCTGATCACAGGGACTCCTTCTACTAACGGTGACGACTTGCAGGTCACTCTCTGGCATTAGATCAGGGTGACGACCAATTCACCGGCAACGATTTCCACTGAATTTCCTGCGGTGACTGATAGCGGTGGGTTGTAGAGTTCAAAGATGAACATGTTGCCTTGTCCCTTGTTGGGGTTGTTGAGCAGACAAACGTGAGTGATGTCGCCCCAGTTCGATGTGGCCTGAGGCCAAGCTAGCAAGCTTGTATTGCTGAAGTTTGAGTCCCAAGAGACAGCTATCCGCAGGTATTCTGCGTTACTAACTTCATTCGTTAGCTGCCCAGCAGATGTTGGGTCAGCGTTCCATAGTCCTGCGTACCAATCGGTAATTGAGAATGGTTCTTGACGCAAGGCATGTCCAAGGACTAGGGATTCAAAAAAGTCAGTAGCAGCCATTATTTTTTGATGATTATTCTGTTCGGTCTAAAGATCTTCGTTTGGTGATCGCCACTTCTGACTAAGCCTAGACCTCGTGCTGGTTCCGGGCCGATGCTATCGAAGTCACCGGCAATGTTCACACGAAGGATGATACCGGCGGCTGCGTCGATTGTGATGATAAGGGTAACGAGCTGGTTGGTTTCAAGGAGTGTTCCTATAGCCGCAACCTTTGTTGCGCTTACTTCGATGAGGCTTTCTAGTTCAGCGAGCGTCCCGATATCAGCAATCTTGATACCTGAAATACCGATCAGGGAATCTATTTCTGCCAAGGTCGCAATGTCGATGGTTGCTGCGAGAACTGGTATCGGCAAGAGACTGTCTACTTCAGCCAGAGTGCCGACTGGAGCGACTTTGATTGGTTGGATACCGACCGGGGAATCTGTTTCAGCGAGGACACCAATACTGGCAATCTTCGCAGGAACGATGCTGATTGGTGCGTCCGTCTCCGCGAGCGTTGCAACGTCCTGAACGATTGTTACTCCGCTGGTTATTGCAATCAACGATTCTGTTTCGGCTAGTGTCCCGACTGCGATGAATTGACCAAAAGACAGAGCGAAGTCGTAGTAGAAAATGTCACCTGTCGTAGCAGCTACCAGAACCCCAACATTGTCCGAGTCGATTGACACCGCTGAGAAGCGTGTACGGCCTGCTAACCCTGAAATCTGTTGGCCTTCGTCGTTCCAAGTTGTTGCTCCGTCCACTCTGCTGGCAGCCCAGATAGCATCAGCAGCGTCATCAATCCACACGACCACCATGCGATTGCTGTGACCGAAGGCCATCACAGACTGCTCGTATGCAACGTCGTAGGCATCTCGGGTCGAGACTTGTTCTTCGGTGACGGTGGGAGTGTCCGCCGAGTTAAGGACTAGAGCCTTGATCCCGCCGCCATCTGCTTCGGGGTGGGCAGAGACAACGCGCCACGTTGAGCCGTTGTCGTAAGCACCGCCGTATCCCAAGCGAGCGTAATCCTCAGAGGTGTCGTCGGACGATGGCGCTGTTTCTAGCGTGTGGTCAGATCGCATGGTCCGCTGCCGGACCCCAACGGTTTGGTCGTTGGCCGATCCCTTCGCGTAGAACATGTGTTGTCGTCCGTCCGCTGAGACCATGTCGAACGGAGTGTTAGGGGAGCCGGTGATGGCCTTCCCTTGTCGGCTGTTGTTGTCCTCAATTAGTGGCTTGACCGATAGAGTGCTGATACCACCGTCGTCCATAACCTTGAAGGAGTTAGCAACCGATGTCGACTCGTTGCTTCGCATGAAGGGAAAGGTGTTGTGGACGGTCGCCGTGGCACCTACGCCGTGAGCTGGCGCAAGCGTGCCTAGGTCGACAGTCATTATCATCGCGTGAGTTGGCCCCATATTGTTGACAACGAAAGCCGACACCATCAGCTCACCGTCATTTGTCAGCTCCGAGTCGATGGCAATTATCTCCCTTCGGTCGGCAGCGACAATCTCGGCGTTGGCCGAACCGCCTCCCCAACTCCCGTTGAAGGCCAATTCAGCGACACAGAACTCCATAGTCCACTCTGACGGGTTGTGTCCGTCGGTGGGGTTGACAGCGGAAAACGCCCAGGCAAGTTTGGTACTTGATTCGATTCCCACCATCCAGGTCTTGCCGTCAGATATCCACGGTCCTGCCCTCCCCGAAACAGAGAGAGACAGATCTTCAAAGACGGGAGTGCCTAGGGCCGCTTTACTGGCGGGAACTCGTAGCTCAACCGCAGCCACTTCGACCGTACCCGTACCGAGTGCGGAGACGCTCAGGGCGATTCCCAGGTCGGTCAGGTCAATGTCATTAACTACGTCGTCGGGGCTACTAGCGGGGCTTGAGCTATTACTCATGATGAGGCCAACGTCAAACCAGGCGAAGGCGCTCGACAGGTTGGTGATCTGGCCGCCTGTCATCACAGGGTTGCCGGAGGAGACAACAAACATGTTGGCGGAAAGGTCGAGGGTTCCGGTGCTTCTGGCCCGGACTCGTATTCGCCAGCCGATATAGGAGTGCGGAGTGGCAACAGTGGGTAGTGTAAATTGAGCCGATCCGAAACTTGCCGTCGCTGTGATTTTGTCGGATTCCGACGCGGAGTCAGTGGGTTCGTCATCGACCTTCGACCAAAGCGGAGTGGTGATCCACAATCCGGTTGCGTGGTCGCTGATCGGCTTGTACGTGAGATAGGTCGGAGGCCCTTCTATTGGGATCAGAGCATTGGTTTCAGCCAATGTGCCGATGTTTACGACTGTGCCGGGGGCTTCTAGCTCAACGTAATCGACTTTTAATGCTCGGTTCCCAGTGACACCCATCACCCGAATCTGGAGGTCTTCGTAGTCAGTTATCGAGTCTGCTTCCCCAGCAGACAGCGTGGTTTCGTCGGTCTGTAATGTTGTCGAGTTGATCGTGTAATCGTCTGTGGCGATCAGGGTGCCTTGAGAACCTTCACTGACATACCCTTCCCGAAGTTCGATACGGATGGTCTTGCCACCACCACCACCGGAAGCTTTCGCCCATCGGATTCGAAGGATATGATCCGATGATGCTCCAACGTCAAGGAGGTTCGACAGGTCGACAGTGAACGGCTCGTCAACGGTCGGGGTAGTGTCCGATGTGACAACGAATCCATCTGGGCTATCTATGCGGGACCAGAGAGGAGTTGGTGCCCAAAGTCCTGTGTTGTCAAGATCAGAAATCGGACGTGCAAACTGAGCCATTGTTGTCGAAGCCTACTTGATTTCCTTCAAGCGAACGACCGAATTGCTAGTGTTAGGCTGCCGTTGTGTTGATCCGTCAGTCCAGACTCAAACAGTTCGCAAGCTGTCCTAGACAGTGGTATTACGAACATGTTTTGGAGTGGGCAGAGGAGAAGGTCGGGTCGTTGACCGTGCTGGGGAGCATTTGGCACTATGCGATGGAGGTGTACGTAACCCTTGATAATGATCTTGAGACAGCACTTGCGTCGTTCACCTATTACTGGGCGCATCCTTGGGAACTGGGCTACACCATTGATTTCTGGCATCGTCGGACGACGCATGACAGCTTGCTCAAGCGAGGCAGGAACATGCTGATCCGTTACGACGAACTCGCACCGTGGGAGGGTCGTGTGATTGGCACGGAGATAGGGTTTTCTGTCCCACTGGGTAGTCATACTTTGACTGGACATATCGACAAGGTGTTAGAGCATCCAGGGCAGCAGACAATCCAAGTGGTGGATT
>Ga0209988_10000105_pt1 | contig 43099 bp, 56 predicted proteins | sample N075metaG_FD_183115 | JGI IMG/M metagenome (GOLD analysis project Ga0209988, IMG submission 183115) | Deep subsurface microbial communities from Kermadec Trench to uncover new lineages of life (NeLLi) - N075 metaG (SPAdes) (version 2) | ecosystem: Environmental > Aquatic > Marine > Ocean trench... | reverse complement strand
AGGCCCTAATAGCATGGGATAGGCTTGGCATTGGGAAGGTAGATAGAAGGGGATAGAAGGCACGCTAAAGGCTTGTGGACGAACAACAGGGGAATGGTGAGGGCATGAACAAGATTGCTTCACAAGGGTACGGTGGTAGGTCAGAGATGGATGATGTTGGCATAGCGTCATGGTGGGTGTGTGTGTGTTGTAGCAGACATGTTACATTGACTTATGTTTGGGGAGATAGGTCAGGGTGGATAGGGAGATGAGTCAGTCTCGGCCGTTTTGTCGTACTACTACCACATAGTATACTCGGCCAAAATAGCACCCATTCGAATCTCGAACCCATATCTTGCATTCCCCAATCATATCGGTGGCTTAGCGTGTTCGTCGCGGTCCCATCGTAGTTGCTAAGTCAAGCACACAGGGCAGAGCATGGCTAACCTATTGATATCACTAAGGTATATAGCTACTGTGGTGTGACAGTGTGTGTCATCGTGTCAATTAATGTAAGGCATTGATTTCATTAATGTCTGAAGGGGCGGCTGGGGGTCGGCGGTGCAGGTGCTTAGATGGTCCCTATATCCTTTTTCCCAAAAAATTTTCAAACCAAATTCCCTCCAAAATTTCCAAATCTAAAACAAGGTTTTGTCTCCTGCTAGTCGAGTCACTATGGGCCGGATTCTGGTTCATCCCCTGTCACCTTGCCTACCTACCAATATTGGTAGTTACCAGCCTTGTTAAGTGTCTATATGGCATGTGAAATAGAGTGTGAATTTCATTACTAGTATTGCAAATGCCCCTTACCTGTGGTCTACCCATTACTCACCACTGAAAGGAAAACCAATGGAAGTTGAAAACTCCCGAGCTAACCCAGCCGCATGGGCAGTTCCCGAGCATGACGCCCCCTTCGAGGAATATCGAAGCTGCGAGGTTCCTCAAAAACTGTTTGATATCATCCTGAAATGTGTTGATGGGGATATAGAAGTCATGTTTTACCCTACCAATCACGGTATGGAAATTCGACTAAGGAAGCTGGTTGGTAAGAGTTATTACGCAGTCAGCAGGGTCTTGGGTCATCGGGAAATTTCTGAAGAAGAGCTTATTATTCACCTGATCGAGAATATGGTCCTTCATTTAAAAAGGGAGTGTCCCGATGCCCCCTAAGGTGTGTGTATGAAGCCTTCAGGTTTACCCGATATCGAATTTACACATATCACGGAAAAACAAGAGTCGGATATTAAGGGAGATCCAGACTATTCCCAAATCGTAATTTGTTGGGCTGGCCGGGGTCACAAGTCATCGAAGCTTTATTACAAAATCGAGGTTGAGGAGAAATCATGAGTGATGCAGATTTCCATAAAGAAGATGAGATGGAAGCCTACGGTTTACTGGGAGATAAGGTCAAAGACCAAATGGATTGCACAGAGTCTAACACCGAGGAATGGTGCCTACTTGCTGAGAGATACATAAGAATAAACAGGAATATAAATAGGCTTATATGGACTAGGGGGGAGACGCCATGAGTGAAGTACCAGAGGTTGAATTTGTCACTATACCAAAGAGCGATTACCTCAATCTTTTGAATCAGAGCGAAAAGTTGGATTGCCTTGACTCGGGCGGCGTTGACAATTGGGATTGGCATGATGATTCCTTGGAAGGTATGCGGGATGCCGTTGATTGCAACGATAAGGGTCTTGAGATTGAGTGGGTGGAAGTATGAGAGAAATATGGATCTTTATCATAGCCGGGACCACTTTATTAAGTGCGCTCGCATTCCTAGAGGGTTTTTTCAAATGATATTCCACAAAAGAAATAGGAGGAGAAATTGAAGCCACCATGCTCAAGCTGCAAAGCCAATTGCTGTAATTTCGTCCCGATGTCTCAAGCTGAATTATCCACCCTCCAAGCTGCCCGACCTAGGAAAATGATCAGGGGTAAGCTATCCGTGGATGGGGATACTGTGCTGATTATGGGAAAATGCCCATGGGTTGCCAAAGACCACACTTGCTCAGCTTATGAGTTTCGTCCTTCGATTTGCAGAATAATAGGGACTCCCAAGGTGCCTTGCGAGAAGATGCCTGGTGGGAAAGAGATGTTTGAGGAATTAATGAGGAGACATGTGGAATCATGACAAATTTAGAATGGTGGGTCGTGATTGTGAGGAAGGTAAAGCAGATCTATAAAACTCCTCTTTGCGACTTAACTCCCGACGAAAGAATAGTTATAGCCAATTTAGATGCGCTGGGTATTAAGAATTTAAAAGATTTCGTTGCATATGAGGGATTTTAATGAAGGACGTTAGAAATTCACACAGAGAAGGTCTTCGGCGAAATTCAGCTTTGAGGGGTTTTAACACAATAAATATGAAGCAGGATAAATATCTTACTTGGTTCCGGTGGGGTTTTGATAGAAGATACCTAACCCAACATGCCTTCTTTTCAGCTCTTGATAAGGAGTGGTCTGAGGTTCTTGCTCACAATATGTCATTGTATGGCCGGGAAGATCCATGGAAAAGGGCGGGTGAGGCTTACGTTTTAAACTAGAGGGGATAAAATTGCTTAGAATCAAAGAGCTGACCAAGAAGGTTGGCCTTCCCCGAAAGTATCTTGAGAATCTAGTCAGGCTGAAGAAGTTCCCTGGGCCAAATTTGAGGGGTTCTCGTCCTAGCTGGTATGAGTTTGAAGTTGAACAATGGATGTTAGGAAAATGGGAGAGTAGAAAATGGCGTTAGAGACTTTAAAAGGTGTGACTGAAATTGGTGGGTTTGAGGTTCTTAGTGAGCGGCCAATGAATCCTCAAGGTGGGGTTGATTGGCCTCTGTACGATGAGCTACGAGAAAAAAAGCCCATATACATAGACCACAGAGTGAACATGATCAGCTTTCGTATTCAGGATGGCCCCGTCAAAGAGGTGGGGGTTAATGGTTGCCAAGTTGACACTCTGCTTCATGCGTCTGAGATAATAGTCGAGGGTCTGAATAAGAAATTCCCGAGCATAGATAATGATATTGCCATCAAGGCTATCAGGAGTGCTATTTATGCTTTGGAGCGCCGTAAGAGAGACAGGGAAATGCGTGGAGTCGAAGGGTTTAGTAAGGCATGATCAGATTTATCAGGATTTCCATAGCGACATTACTTTATTGCGTGATCGTCTGGACCTGCTGGTTATTGGGGGGTGTGAGGGGGTGGGCTGAGTGGCTCAGCCCACTGGATGATGATTAGTCCCTCGATGCTGTGTGTCGTAGCCAGCCCTTAAAAGGGTGAATCGAGGTAAAAACCCCATCTCCAGCATTACAGGTTCCGCTTGCCCCTTCACGGGAAGTGACCCCAACTAAGGATAATCTCCCGCGGCTTCCTATGAATGCGGGTCCGCCAGAATCCCCGTAACAAGCTCCTCTGCCATCCCTTCTCAGGGTAAATTCGTGCCCATAAATCCGACCGATACTTGAAGTGGTTTTCCTGAGATAGCCCCCGTTATTAGCCCGTTCTCTAGTGGTGCCGTATCCAGCGATTGTGACCCGACCTGATCTTGGGGTAGGCGCGAGTGGCACTGGCCTAACTTCGCTGCCCATAGATCCTGAGAAGCGGATAACGGCGAGATCGACCCTGTAGTTTGGATAACGGGTAGAAGATATTACGCGCCTTATGTTTTTGCCTCCGTAGAAACCGTGGCCTACGTGGGTGATTGAACCGAGGCAATGGGCTGCGGTGATAACCTGATTTTGTCCTATTAGCGTCCCAGTGCAGATGACCCTTCCGTTTGAGATAAGGGCAATCGTTGATCGGTAGACTGCGTCCCTGCTATCGGCGACTCTGCGACCTCCGACGATTCCAAATTCTTCGAAGGAATTACCCTTGTACTGGCTTCCGCAACCTGCGAGGCTTATGAGTAGAATTAGCTGTAGAATCTTCATGACATTTCCTCTAATTTTGGTTTAAATGTTTCTCTTATATTTTTAGAGGTTTTTATGACTAAGGACGATTTGTTTTTATTTAAGTTGGGTCAGAATGTTTCCACGATAGAAGATCCACAAATACGATTGATGGTTTTTGAGCGGTTATACGTGGAGTTTCTTGATGAGGAAAAGCCCAGGCGGGTGATGTACGCCTGTAGGGAGAAGGTTAATGGATCTATGAATTTGATTGTCCAGCAGCGGTTGATTAAGTGGGACAAAACCCAAAAAACTCTACCAGTGCACAAGATTTGCAGGAGCGGTGAGACAGAACGCCCCATCCCTCTGGCTTCCAAAATCCTCTTGTAGAGTTAGTTTTTCGCCATTTATGATCGCAGCTTTGATTTTTCTTTTTAGCTTTCATAAGTGGTCTTCCTGGTTGGTGGGGGCTCCGCCAAGGCCCCGGCAGACAATACAGATAGACCCGTCATATTGACCTTCTCCGCTTCCATGGCAATACCCGCACAGTTCTTCTTCCTGTTCTTCGCTCATAAGTGCTCCTGACTGGGGTAAATCGGCTTCTCAGTGAATGTTTTAACCTATTTGACATCCTAGGTCCATCGTGGGGTTGAAATTGACTCAGGGGCTTGTTACAAGATTTATACGAACCAATAATTCTTGAAAAATAATGAACTCGAATTTAACAGAGCGAAGCGAGTGAAATCCGAAGAACAACCAACGGGCGGCAGAGTAATTGCTGACTCGAATGGGCAGGGGGTTTTTGCAGAATGGTAATACGGAGTATTACGGAGAATTAGGGAGAAAAAAAGCGTGAATAGATCAATTAAAACAGTAAGAAGCAGATTGACGCGTTACAAAACCGTTACGGTATTCCCACGGCACTCCCAAGGATTGCAGCCGGTTAGTAAAGTTTTTTGTAACGGTTTTGTAACGGGGCAAAGTGGCTCAGTAGATTTATCAGTAGAATTTGGGCATAAAAAAACCTCGGTCACAGGATTACAGTCCTACCGAGGGTTTTTTGATCAACACACAACCAAAAACTAAAACTAAGGTTCCCAACTAAGGTTCCCAACTAAAGAACCAACTAAGGTTCCAATTACAACTAAGGATCAATTATAATGACTCTCAGAATTTCGCAACTAAAATCATACAAAGCATTCCGAATATTTCTCTATCGCGTCCTTAAAGGTTGCTCCCAGCTTCACTTAGATAAACTAATCAAGCACCTATATAATTCCTATGTAAATGACTTTGGCGTAGACCGAGGAAGAACAGCTACACTAACCAAAATACAGTTTTTTGGTGACAAAAAGGGAATGGGTCGATGGCTGAAAGCCCTAGATAAAGCCTTAGTTATTAGAAGAACTAGGAAAAATGCTTCTACTTTTTACCTGTCCTCCAAGGGCGTTGAATATTTTCAAAAGATGTATAAAGAAACCATTGTAATTCAAAAGCAAGAAGTCTATACAGCAGAACAGAAGCCGGTGGTATCAACGGACACAGAGCAGCCAGAAGGGGGAAAAGTGAATAAATTAGAAGAGAAAATAGATGACCTACAAAAAGATATGAAGTTTCTAATCAGCATGATGACACCAGCCCAGCAAGAAGAAGCTAAAAGTCATATGAAGCTGGTGGCTAAAAATGGCGAGCTGGTCAAATGAAAGTAGCTATCCATACCGGATCAAGAATCCGAATCAGAATAAATGGTAATACCGTAGTTCTGGCCAATGATTCATTTAATATGGTTCCTGATCCAGATAGGTCTAGGAAAATAGAGTTTTTTATAAAGCTCTGGACAGAGAGCCACGCCTTTGAGCCCAGCGTTAGGTACAGTGACAGTTATGACTTATTGCCTACATTAGGGGGGCCGTCATTGGCCGAAACACTTTTTGAGTACAAGCTCATTGATCTACCAAAAAAAGATGATTACCAAGAGCTATTGAAAGAAATGGAAAAAAAAGGAATGGGGCCTGAATTTCTAGCCAAGTGTGAAGCTCTTGGTAATACGGGCGAGCTGGTGTAAAATCACGACTTACACCTCACAGGAGAAATCTTATGCCGCACAAAATGACAAAAAATAATGGAAAATGGTCACTGAATGATAAAGATGGCAAGGAAGTCACCTCGGGAAGTCTGGCGACCGTGATGCGAGCTGATAATGAGATGATGACTTCGTCTCAACACGATCGTGCGCTATTTAAAGAGGGTAAAATAACTCGTGAGACAGTTTATAAAAGAGCCAAGTCCAGGCCAAACTACCATAACAGACCTGACGACGAAGGTGGGCCGGCTAGACCTGAAAAAACGTCTAGAGCCGAATATGTGGACATAATGAGGGAGAACGATGAGGACGATGCTTATGAGGCTCAGATGAAGATAGACGATGCTGCTGCTGATGCACGTTATGAAGCGGCGCGTAAGAAAAAGGCCAAGAAAAAGCCGAAAAAGGAAGTGCTAATCCGGCCTAGTCAAACTCATGGTACTTATTAGAACGGTATGTCATCTAGGCCAGCACCTACTTGAGCAGGAGCTGGAGCTTGTCCCTGTGGCTGAGCTTCCCACTGCTGAGCTTTTTGAGGGTCTGGCTTAGAATCTCCCCCGCCCTTAGAATCCAAGAAATCAACGACAAAAGCGGTGATCTCGGTTGAATACATTGTCACACCATCCTTGTTTTCCCATTTTCTAGTTCCTAGCCGCCCCTCGACGTAGACCTTCGACCCCTTATGCAGATACTTGGCGCAATTCTCAGCGACCTTTGCCCACACGTTAACCTTGTGCCACTCAGTATGTTCCTGATAGTCACCGTTCTGATCCTTGCGCTTATCAGTAGTGGCAATATTTAGTGTGCAAACTGCTGTCCCGCCCGCAGTGTGCTTAAGTTCTGGGTCTTGTCCGAGATTACCAATTAGGATTGCTTTATTGACTGACATGTAATTTCCTCTTTAAGTTTTGAGCTATTTTTGTATCTTAGAAGGACTTATTTTTCATTAAATATTTTCATCCTTTAAGGAAATGCTAATATGACACTGCCAGCACTTATCACCGAAGTTGAAAAACTAGAAAATTTCACCACCAAGCAAAATGTGCTCAGCAAATTAAAATCGGCTCATGCCCTTCTTGAGCAAGCTGGGATAGATCTGACCGAACCAGAGCCAACTTTCGAAGAGACTCTTCATGATCTTCCTATTACCAAGCCAGCGGTCGAGCGTGTCGCAGCTAATTCTATGGGTAAGACTAAGCTGCCAGAAGCCATGCCAGTCGGCGGTTAGAGCGTAAATTTCTCAAAATCTATATCCGGTGTTAATCTCTTACTGAATTTTAGTAGGAGATTTTTTTTGACACCAGATAAACTAAAAGTCCTAAAAAGCAAAGTCCCTGATCTGATCTTCCATTCAGTTCTTCCCGATATAGAGAAGATGGCGATGAGTGATTCGGATATTATCATGATGGCTGATCCAGATTCGGTTGACTGGGAAATCAGAGTCCGCATGACTCGGTTGCTGGAAAAAGTCGGAAACGGCGGCATAAGAGTCTACACCTTAGACGACTTTCATAAGGGCATATGCAACGTCCTTGTCTTCAAAAAGAGACTTAAGCAGGAGTGGAAAAGAACCTTCTACACCAGACCCCTCCATACCTTCGAGCAAGCCACTGACAATATCATCACAGCGATAACATCTAGGTTCTATGAGATAACCAACCTGCCTATTACCACAGTGGATGGAAACGGCAAAAAAACGGTGGATCATAAGAATGCCAGGCTGATGATGGATCTTGCTAAATTGATGCTCGATAGAAAGCATGGCCAAGCGGTTCAAAGGCAAGTTGTTGCGAAAGCCCCGTCAGTTCCTAGAATTATGTCACCTACACCGACTGAAGTAGAAGAAGAGATTACCGCACTGGAGGCAGAGTTTGAAGAACCGAAAAGAATATCTGTTAGCGTTACAACAGAAGAAGAAGGAGAAGGAGTTACTACCGTTCCTGGTGAATGAAGACCAGTCGGCTTGCAGCCTCCATCCTTTCTATACGTGGCAGCAGGATTTTTATAGATTCTCAGGAAGACTTGCGTTTATAACTGCTGCGAATCAAATTGGTAAAAGCTCAATTCTCATTATAAAAATGCTGAATTTAGCGATGCGACCGGAGCTGTGGCCTTCCTATTTTGGAGCGAAGACCAAGCCATCTCTATTCCTATATCTTTATCCTGACTCCAGAACAGGTTCTACGGAATTTTATGAGAAGTGGGAAAAGGTTTATCTTCCTAAGGGAGAGATGAAGAAACACCCGAAGTGGGGCTGGAAAGTAGAATTTGACAAGCAGAAGCAGGTCGAGGCTATCAGATTCAATTCTGGAATTACGATTCTTTGGAGATATTACACCCAAAAAGCTAGTTCTATGCAAGCGATGTCGATTGACTTCGTGGGCGCAGATGAGGAGCTTCCCGAAAAGTTATGGGATGAGATTATGGTAAGAACCTCCGCCCGAGCTGGCCTCGGTAGCGGATTAGTTGCTACAGTCTTTACCGCGACCCTTGGTCAGGATTTCCTGTATCGCACAATGGAGCGCCAAGGGGAAGACGACGAAAAATTCCCAGAAGCTTTCAAAAGGCAAGTCTCCCTTTATGACTGTCTATCGTATGCCGATGGCACACCTTCCCAGATATTTACAAAAGAGCGGATTGAGAATGATATTATCCCCATGTACTCGACTGACAATGAGATTAAGCGTCGAGTGTGGGGGCGGTTCATCAAAGACTCTGGATTGCTCTACGGCGAATTTAATCAAACCTTGAACACAGAAACTTTCGACAAGGACGTGATAGAGGGCTGGCAGGTTTATGTTGGTATTGATTATGGCTCTGGCGGCGTTCATGGGCACCCAAGTGCCATAGCTTTCGTTGCTGTTGACGATACTTTCACCAACGCCAAGTGCTTTCATATATGGAAGAATGAAAAAGAGGCGACCGGCTATAGCAGGACAACACAGGCCGATCTTCTTAAGAAATACCTAGAACTCATAAAGACCCTAAATATCGAGCCACATACATATTATGATTGGCACGCGACAGATTTAGGTATTATTGCTCTGCGAGATGGTATTAATATGCTCCCAGCAAATAAGAATTATGAACATGGTGTCGGTTTGATGAACTCGCTATTTCGGACCAGGCAGCTCCAGATATATACTGGTCCGGGCTCTGGCTGTACTTCTGACGTTATCCAAGAGATGCAAACGGTCAGTACGGAGACTCTGAAGAAGAATCGCAAAGACGACTGCGCCGATGCCCTTAGGTATGCTTTAAGTAGCTGTCCTATGAGGATTACAAATAAGGTCATAAAGGTCATAGAAAAGAAACCGTCTGGACCCAAGTGCAAGAGAATGCGATTTTACGCAGGGATAGACAGAGATCCTATGACCGAAGAAAAAGAATGGGGTGAAGACATGGATGAGATGCTAGACGATGCGGCGCAATTATTCGGGGATTGAATATGGAAAATTTTACAGCTAAAGACATTTCGACTATCATCAGGGCATGTAATGGCTCTGGAGTAACTTCTTTGGTTTGTGGTGGGTTAAATCTCACCTTTGAACCAAAAGACACAGGGCCAGATATTATCCAAGGTCAAGATTTTCAAGTATCAACCTTTACTACGGGGAATGGTAATGAGAGGGAGCTTCTCGAAGATCGTGAGGTTGAGGATAATATGGAATTGAGAGAGCTGGAATTACAGAATATGATGATGGACGACCCAGTTGGGTACGAAAATCACATGAGACATGAGGATGAAACATCATGAAGACTCTTAGTGAGCTAAATTCACTTTATTCTGAATCAGACACGGCTCTCAATAGCCATTTCGCCGAGATCAGGTCTAATATTCTTTTGGATATTGGCTACCATCATCCTAGACGAGATCGTTTTTCTAATGCACGAGGCCCATACTTCAGGTATCAAAAGGGCAAGTCGTCGATACGCTTCACAGCAAATCATATTCAGGTCATCACAAAATTCATCCGAAACTCTATCCAAAATCGAGCCCCTGGTGGCGCGATCCTACCGCAAAACCCCAAAGAACTAGCCGACCAAAAATCCGCCGAATTGAATCTTTCAGTATATGAGTGCCTGAAAGAAAAAAATGACCTGAATGACTTCTATTCTCGCCTAATTCACGATTTTGTCGTGTCTGGAGAATGTTATGCAAAAGTTTTTTATGACGATAAAGGCGGTAGATTCCTAGGCTATGACCAGCCCGTTGATGCGGAGGGAATCCCAGTAGGCGAGCCAACCCCTAAATGGGAAGGTGACATCGTCTACGAAAAACTGTCTCCATATAATGTACTTACCGATCCCGAGGCTGACAGTAAGCGAGAGGTTAAGTGGCTTTGTTACAGAAAAATGATACCGATGAAAATCCTCGAAAAGAAATATGCTGGCAACGAAGAGAAGCTGAAAGCTGTCAAGGGTGGAGCTGACGACGAGCATCAATGGTTTGATGGTGTGACTGGAATTTATTCCGACATCAAAGATGGGGTCCAGGTCAGAGAATTTTATTGGAAGCCCTGCCAAGAGTTCCCTAACGGGTATTTCTATTTTGCAACTAATTCTGGAATCCTTGAAGAAGGTGAGCTTCCAGACGGCTTCTGTATTTTCTCAGCTTTGTATGATGAGAGTCCCGCTAATCCTCGCGCCTACTCCGTCATAAAGTCGTGTAAGCCCTTCCAAAGCGAGATAAACCGTTGCGCTTCCGCGATAATCAAGGAAAGCATCATCCTAGGCCACAGCACAGTCATGTACTCGGCTGGCTCTAAAATGACGACCAGCAGCATAGGCAATGGCCTTAAGGGCCTCTCTTATACAGGGGCGCTACCTACAATCATTCAGGGATCTGCCGGAGTTCAGTATGAAGCTTACATGCTAAGAATAACCGGAGAAATGTATAAAATCGCAAAAGTACCAATGCAAAATGAAGACAAAGAGTCAGCAGTTGGTTCAGACGGTTTTGGAATGCTTTTCAGGACCATGAGAGACAAGATGGGATTCTCCCTTTACGGCGAAAAAATTGAAAAGCTGATTGTTGATATTATCGACCACTCTTTAAAACTAGCCCGCCGCTATTATCCAGATGATAAGATTATTCCTATTATTGGAAAAAGAGAGCAGGTAAATATTCCTGAGTTTAGAGATAGCAGCCCAGATCAATATAAGATCAAAGTCGTTCCAAGAACCGATGACTTTTCTCAGATGATGGGTAAGAGTTTGCAGATTGGACAGGCTCTTCAGTATCTAGGAGGAAGCCTTTCTCCTGAAATGTCAGCCGAGCTTGTTAGGCAAATGCCTTTCCTTAATGACGAGCCGTTGTTGGGCGATATGATGGTCAAGAAAGATCAGGCCGATGCTGTTATACTGGCATTGGATCGAGGTGAAACACCGTTCTATTTTGAAACTGGGGAACATGAATACATGCTGGAAAGGCTCACGCGCCGCATGAACGAAGCAGATTTCCCTATACTACCGCAGCCAACTCAGTTAGCTTTTCAAGAGCGGATAGAGAAACATACTGAATCGCTATCAGCTCAGCAGCAGGAAGCAGCACGAGCAACAAGCGGTTTCATCCCCTCTGGGGGAGGTTTAATTTCCGCTGACTACTATGTTTCTAGCCCTGAAGGCAAGCAGCATAGAGTTCGGATTCCTTACGAGTCGATGGATTGGCTGGTAAAGAAACTAAACGACCAAGGTTCATCCGTGGAGAAAATCGGCGAGCTACCTCTCAGTGTCCAAGCGGAAATTGGAAAGCAAGCTGGTGAAGGCCCCAAGGAAATGAACACACAACCACAGGTACAAGGGCAGCAGGCTCCTCCGCAAGGGGCGTCAGAAGGCCAATATAATAACCGACAGGTTCCTATGACGGGTTCCTAAACTTAGCCGCAAGCGCAACAAAAGGATAATTTATGAGTGTTCATGATGGTACAGGCAACGATGAAGATGTAGCAGCAGTCGTAGCAGAGGCAACAGACGTTCCTTTGTTCGAAGCTCCTCCAGAACATGTCCCAAGTGATACGGGGTCGCAAACCCCAATTCACGAAGCTGGATCAATTCCGGTGGATGGTGCCGCTCCTGATGGAGCGACCCCTGAAAAATCTGAATATGTGCCTGATTTCAGTTATCAGATCCGAGGGGAGCAATTCACTTTTGACGAGCGATTGCACTCAGCGGTGAAAGATAAGGATACTGAAGATTTTCTCCGTGATACGTTCACTAAGGCCCACGGCCTCGATGCTGTTAAAACTCGTTTGGATGAGTCAGAATCTAAGTATGGCGATCTCCAAACTCAGTTCAATGAGTCTCGTGTTGAGAACGATAATTTCAGAGGGACTCTCGATCACCTTAATAAACTGAAAGAATCCGATCCTCTTGGCTTTCAAAGACAATGGGGGCTTTCGGATAAGTGGGTTCTTGATCGGGCCACTTCCATCTTGGATCATCAGGAAAATCCTGCACAAGGCCAGCTAGCAGAGCAGGCGTATAATGCACGAAATGAGAATTATCAAAACCAACAAACTATGACTCGAGAGTCCGCAAGAACTCAGTCTATGGAGCGAGAGCTTCACGATGTAAAAATGACTCAAGCTATGAACCATGGAGAGATTAGTGACTTCGCAAAAAGTTACGATGTTAAAATGGGAGCTGGAGCATTTAAAGCCCAAGTCGATGATTTTGGGTCTTTGCAATATCACCAAGGCCAAAGGTACGTTGACCCGCAAGTCGCCGTAGCTGAGGTTTATGGGAAATTGCAAAAACTGTGGAGCCCTGACCCGGCTGCACCTGTTTCGTTGAACTCGGGGGCTCCTGCCCCTGCTGGGCGACCAAAAGCAGCAATGCCCAATATGGGTGGTGGTATGTCGGGTACGCCGACTACCAAGCGATTTAACACACTGGCTGACTTACGTGCCCATGCGGCGGCCTTGGCGGCCCAGTCATAAATATAAAAGGTGATTTGTTATGGCGGCTAATACAGATAAAGCGACCACGTTTGGCGACATGTTGAACGAATACCTGGTTTATTCCAATATCTTAGAGGAAAGTTTCCTTGACCAAAACTGGTTGATGAAAACTTCGAACAAGGTCCGCACCTGGGACGGCGGAAAATTGATCGTGCCATTTCAGCAGAGTACAGCGACCAGTATCCGTATGGGCGGCTTAACTAAAGAGGACGATATTGACGAGGCGACATATGTACGCGGTAGCATTTCTGGCTACAAAGAGATGTACGCCACCTTGGTATTCAACTCTCGTGACCTTTTCTTAGACCATTATCGCATAAGTGTGCAGAATTTCTTGAAAATTTTGCCAGATCAGATCGAGCAGCTCATGAAATACATGAAGCAGTCGGTTTCAATCCAAGTATTGAACGGTGGTTTCCTCGATACTGTTGTTAGCGGCTATGCTGGCGCGGTTGGTGGAGCGGTTGAAGTCAACCACCCAGAGCGATTTGTTATCGGTGGAAAATTCTTCCTTGCAGAAAAGCCTCTTGGTTCCAGTGGTAGCTTTTATGTCACGAGTATCAACAAGAATACTGGCGTCCTCACGATGTCGGCTGCTCGTGGCGGCTCTGCTGCTGACTTCACGGGATATGACGACACGACTCAGATTTACATCCCAGACGGTCAAGCCGGTGGAGCGTTTAGTTCGCTTAGGGATATGCTTCTTCCAGATTCTGCTGGCGGTTCAGATGACTTCGCAGGCAAGGTCAAGCTAGACTCACCGTTTGCTCAGTCAGTTCTTTATGATGCCGGTGGAGTAACTATTAATTCAGGTGACTGGAACCACGGAACAATCGTAACAGGAAACGACATCCTCACTCTAATCTTTGATGCTCTTCGTAAGGGCCATCAGAGAGGCGCTGAGCCCGAGTGTTTTGTGATGAGTTACCTTAATTACTCGGCAGCTCTTTTGGCCGTCGAGAAAAATTCTGGCGGATTCAAGAACACCAAACCGGCAGTTGATTATGCTGGGTACTCTTCGATTACTGTCGGCGGGATGCATGGAAGTGTTGAACTCGTCGGTGTTCGTGAGATGGCAGATGATGCTATTTTTGGTCTGAAGAAAAGCCACATGGATTTTCATTGCGGGGCCAAGTTTTTTAATATTCTTACGTCTCCTGATGGGCTCAAGTATTACACCGTGAGAAGTGAGACAGGTTACAAATACATTACAGATATAGTCCTTAACGGCGATTTCTTGTATTCTAATCCTTGGTCTGCTGTCGCAATCTACAACATTCCACCAATTAGCTTACCTGGTATTACAGGCGCTCAGTAACGATTTTAGGGGGCCTTACGGCCTCCTTTCCTTCGCCCTTCCTCTTCACTCCTGGGGTAAAACATGACAATAGAAACTGAATTCGGTTATAAGATTCCCGAGCTTGAAGATAAAGATTTTTGGGATAGCTATAACTTCAATATCTCTCGTTACGATGCTCACAGCCACGATGGGGTTGACAGTGTTTTTGTACCTCCTCAAGCCGTTTTAGATCAAAATGTTGAAACCGGAACATCTTATCCAGCGGGATTAGATGGAGAGATGCGATATAAAGTGGTTCTGGGTGAAGTTCAACTTTATGTTTATTCAACAGGTTTATCGGACTGGAAGCGAGTAGATCAAGAAACCGCAAACGCGGTTGTTGCTCAAGCCCTTTTAGATCCTAGTGTTGAATCTGGTGTGTCTTATCCAGGAGGATTACCCGGAGAGCTGAGATATAAATTGGCTTCGGGTGTAGTTCAACTTTTCATTTATTCACCTGATTTAGTTGACTGGGAGCAAATAAGCACTTTTGATGATATTTCCCCAATGACTACTGGTGGAGATCTTATCTACGGCGGCGCTTCCGGGGCTGGCACAAGATTAGCAAATGGAACGGCAGGGCAAGTTCTAACTTCAGCGGGAACTACTCTAGCCCCAGCATGGCAAACCCTTCCCGTTGGGGATGTCGTTGGCCCAGCAGGTTCGACCGTCAATGCTCTGGCTCGATTTAACTCGACTAGCGGAAGATTGCTTAAAAACGGGACTGTAACCCAGGACGATTCAGGAAATCTTGCGGCTGTCGGCACGCTTAATACTCATACGATTCAGGGCGGGACAGGAACCCTTGCTCTGACTTCAGATATCACCGGAACTAACACTGGGACAAACACAGGTGATCAGGATTTCGATGATACCAATCCAATGACTACTGGTGGAGATGTTATCTACGGCGGGGCTTCTGGCGCAGGTACTCGCCTTGCAAATGGAACAGCAGGTCAAGTGCTTACATCGGCGGGAACTACTTTAGCCCCAACATGGGAAACCCCCGTTGATATAACGGTAGTTGAAGTAAAAGATATCTGGGAGTGGGATCTTGACGACCTCACATCCTTTGCTCTTGTCAGTACAACTAACCTGAGGCTGGTTTGCTCCTCCTCACAAGCTGGAACGGAAACTGACTTCACAACTAACAACCACCAAGAGTGTGACTATATAGGGTACTTCTGGGAGTTCATAGAGAACTTCAATCGCGGTGTTGGTATTCAAATAATTGATGACTCGGCTGTAGTTTGGGACATCCTCCCAGTGGCGGGTGCCGTAGGTATCTGGCTAATTAATGATATCAGCCTTAACGGTCGATCTGGTGTCAGTGATGTTGATGCTGATATAGATATCAATATTGATTCGGGTTCGGCTAAAATTGAGATCTATAAAGACGGTGTTTTGCAATCCGACTTTACAGGGTTTGACGATACCTTTGCAGATAGAGCAGCAATTGATACTGCAAACCCGAACGGTTTTAGGGCGGTAATTAGATCAACTCCTGAGACAAACTTTAGCTACAACGGCTATGTGCTAAAACCATTAGTCCGTAGGCGATACAGAGGCATGGGTGGTCTAAGATCTAAAGGTGGGTGGGTTAAAAATACTAACAACTTGTTTAAATTCACCGTCCGCTGGACTGAGGGGGTAATGTATACGATCAATTATAACTGGGTAATCAGTATCAGCGGAAACCCCTTCCTTGGTATTTACAACAGCTCAACGACTCAGGACCGCAGTACCCTGATAGATTTGTTCTCTATAATGAACGGCACCAACTGGAATAACTCGGGGGACGCTGGAAATATCTTCACCGAAACGGCGTTCCACAGGACGGTACAGTATGTTGCCAGGGACGGGGGGTCAGGTTTGAGTAGTATGACTATTGAAATTGTCGGAACTAACGCGCAGCTAGCTCATAATAACGATGCTAACTTTAACAGCTACACCGATCTTTCTGAAATGGCTGACAGACCGTTGGGGGCTAACTCCTATATTACGGTGGAGGGATAAGATTATTAGCTGCCCTTATTCGTTGATGAAGACACTTAAAAACAATTTAATCGGGATGAACGACTATGCCTCGACAATGGGAAACTAAAGAAGTAGACGCGCATGGCGCAGGAATAACCGACGACATCAAAAACGCCCCTCCAATTTTCCAGGCAGAAAGCAACAATATTGTTTTCGACTTTAAGACTCACAACCTAAGCAATCGACGCGGATCTAAGATTCTTAGAGATGCGAACGGCGATTTTGACCAGACCCTGATTGCGGCTCTGCTTGGTTTTCGAATTGAACAGATATTCCAACTAGAAAATAAGCTCCTAATATCGGCGTGGAGCGATGTAACCGATTCTGGGAAGATCCTGACATACGATGAAAAAACGCGGGCTATAGAGCTTGCCAGACCCCCCAGTAGCCGGAAGGGCTTAGACTCCTATTCCACTACTCCGACAGCGGGCCTTTTTGAGGTGGTGTTTGAAGATTCAGAGGGCAAAGGTCTTGAGGGAGATTTGATCTCTACAGGGCTTGATGCTGAGAATACAAACCATATCGACCATATTATCTTTAATATCTTTGCGTCCGACACTGATGATGTCACGGTGACGAATTACAAAGACAGAATTAACGTCTGTTTTGTTGCCATCGAATATACATCATTAGGAGCAACCGGGACGATCCCCACAACATGGGGCGATGTTCGCACAGCTCTTAATGCTGCTGGTCATGATTTTGATTTTATCATTGATACCCTTCCTGGCGACTTTGTTTTGCTAGATGGTGACATGACGGTGAGCAATGAGTTCACGAAGGCTCAGTGGGGTGAAGAAAACCCTGGTGATATTGACGATGATTATCGTTCTTCGATTACTTCTTTGGGCCATCTTCAGAGCCCTGTTTATATCGGTGAGGCTTTTATCGCCACCGAGCCTTATGACAAATCTTTCGCAGTAAATCCTCTTGACGTGAATATGGTTGATCCTGAGAATTTCAAGCCTATAACGCAGAGGGCTACTATCAAAAGAATATCCCAGTATTGGGACGGTAGCTTAGCGACTCCCCAAATTAGGGATGCTCAGCTACCGAAGACATATTTAGGTCAAGAAGAATTACCCTTAATTTTAGCAGTAGAAGGTATATCTGTTCCTGCGGAATACAAGTATATCAAATATCCTCTGACCTTGCCGCTCAAGGATGCGACTACTACTGGAACCATAGATATCTGGCTCGATAGGACTCTTGGTCAAACTGATGCTGTGGCACCGAACACTGGTTATGTACCTATAGTTTTCAATAATGTTTACGATGGGGAAAAGAGATATTTCCTCACGATAGAAATTGAAAATCCTGTTACTTATGACGGTTCAAATTACATTGTTTTAGGTGGGTCATCTACTGGTGACTATACTGGAGGGGAGCTTTGGCAGCAGGATAGTAGGATGCCTGAAACCGCCCTTGGTTTTAATTTTACCACCCAGACAGGTAAATTTGTTGAAACGACAACCGAAGAAGATGAAGTATTCCATTTCGATACCATAGGTGACGGTCCTCTGAGCCAAGTGTTCATAATGACAGCCAACAGTGGTTCTATTGAAGAGATATTCGTTAAGCTAAAAAAGGTTGGTAGTCCTGTAGGTGATCTCCGAGTCAGGGTGTACGAATTGCCGGATAATGGCGTCCCAGTCGGTGGAGCTGGGATTGCATCGTCAACAGAAGCTCTTGCGGGTATATCATCAAGTTTTGCGTATTACAGCACCACATGGGGTGGAGGTGGATTCGTTCTTCCTATTATACCTAACGATCTTGATGTTGCTGTAGGTGATTGGGTTGTTATAGATAGATTAGATGCTTTCTTTAACTATAAATTTCTTACTACTAACTCAAATACCTTTGTGGGCTCAGGCCAACTTGCTCTAATTACGAACGCAACTCCAGGAAGCGACTTCTTCACTGGGCAGGAAACATTTGACAAAATAGGTCAAGCCTTTGTCGATTATGTCACCCGAGAAAGAGACGGTGATGATGAGTTTGAATGGTTCGCATTATACCCGAGTTTAAAAGTAGCTATGAGTGGTGGGACAGGTTTCAGCTTTGATGCTTCTTATGGCTTTGACCAAGCTCTTGTTACCGCTAATAGTGTTTCTGAGTATCACTCGGAACTCCCTGTTGGCTTAGCAAACAATGTTTATAACTATGCTTTCTACCTGAGAGAAACCTACACGAAAACAGATGATGCGGTTCCTAAGTTTGTAGAAAACAACGGTCCAGCAGCTTTCCTTCAGATCGGTACTTTAAGCGAGTTATCGTCAACAGGGAATCAAGTTGGCTATTGGCCCGATGATGACCAAGGATTTAATCCTCCATCTTATACAACTGAGATCTCGTTATCCCCGAATCTAGTTGGCTCTGTGAGTCAGAGATTTACTCGTGTAGAAACTGATCTATTCGACTTCAATGATATCGTGGGAGTCTTCGCTAGGACTCAAAATACCGGAACCGTCTACTTCGACATCGGTGAAACAAACTGGTTCATTCCAAACGAGTTAGCTGTCGAAGATATAAATGCGACCTTTGATCCTACTCTTTGGGACGGTGAAGATTACGGATATTTCTGTAGGTTCAGCGATAATAATTTTGATCGAGATATCATTTCTAACGCCTTAGCTTATTTTAATGGGGGGGTTTTATCTTATGCTGGATTTCCTCAAGGATCTAAGTATATGGATATTATCAATGGAACAGCTTACTACGGAAGCGTCATTGACAACGAAGCTAGAGTTTATCAGTCATCACCCGGAATCCCTAGCTCCGCTCCCAGGCTTCTATTTTCTGATTTCGAAGATCCAATTACGGCGGTAAATTCATTTTTAGAAAAACCGATCATCTTCACGGAAAATAAGACTTGGCGAATTGAAGGCGTGAAAGATGCCACTGGAGTCGGTCGTGTTTTCCTCAGGGTCATTTCGGATGAATTTGGTTGCATCGCAAATCAGTCGGTAGTGAAGACTAACATCGGTCTTTTCTACTGGTCGAAGGTTGGAATTATCTACACTGACGGCCTCAGAGCCTCCAGAGTCACTGAGCATCTACTTGGTCGCTTCCAGTTATGGAAAGGTGCCTTGATGCCTAACGGCCTTGAGATTGGCCCTAAAGGGCTAAGAGGAGCATATGACGAAGTAAGCAAGCAGATCATATATTCTGGTGTTGACCCTGAATCTCTTGTCATTGCAAATGAAGCACTTCCCGGCGAAGAAGTGGAGGGAGTCCCAAACTGGATATTGCTCGATGTCTATTATGGTGTGTCTAAGTCTATGCCATTCTACACAGCAGATGGACCGGCTCTACTTCAAGAAAACAATAAATTTAAAAAAGATACCTTTCAGACACGAGTCGTCTGGTTTTCGGAAGATACTCTTAACATCTATCGTGGGCAAATTGGCTATGACGGCGACACTGTGATTGGTAGTGCGATACTAACTCATGAGGAGAATTTAACTAATGATGAAGTATATGAAACAATTGATTTCCCGATCTATTCTCCAATTGATCCTTTTTATAAATCTGTGGCACTGAGTCACGGCCAGAAGGGAGCGAGGAAATGGACTTCAAGGATAATGATAAACTTCGTAGACTTAAATTCTACAGGGGTGAGTATCCAGCCTTTGGGTTGGAATGACTTAAACCCACGACCGCACATGTTAGCCCCTTGCATCAACTACCAGCATTTTAAGCAAAATGATTTTAGTCCGAATCCTGACCCTGATTTTCCACCGACGATTCAACAGTATTTTAAGAATACTGATACCTCGATCCATGGCGAACATCTTATTAGTTATCGGCGCAGGTTTCCTAAAGGCAGGATAAGAAACGTCTATAAGCAGTTCGGGTTTAAACAGTTGGTTCAAGAATACGCGACTTACGAAGCGGCTGACGTAATTATCACTAAGATAGCGAATCAAGCATTTAGCCCAATCAAGGTAAGATTGGCTACCTCTGGTATCGCTGATAAAACCTTTATCCTCGGTAACGGTGTGAGCTATGTCCAGTTCTCATGGAGTGATGAGTGGTTTAAAATCGTGGAAGTGACAAACGATAACGTGAACGGCGGAGATACTTCTTTTATCGAGTTTATAGCTCTTACGAGTAGAGATACTTTGTCAACATCTGGTATCGTGATAACAGATGAAGCTGTCGTGATTGGTAGATCTCCACTGGATCAAGCGATTCAGCTTTCGGACTGGACAATGACATTTACCAGGCTCGGAGACAGAACCCAAGGGCTACCGAAAGCTAAGGAATTGGGAGGCCATACATGACAACATGGATAGAGCTGACTGATACGGAAGATAGCTATGAGGGGCAGGGCAAAAAGATCGTCACAGTTAAAGATGACGAAAGCGGATTAGAGTTCAAATTCTCTTCTGACTTCGGAGCTGAGTTTAATCGACTGGATCGGGCAGATCCTACCGACCTTGCCGACGACGATGTTCGTGCGATTGTGGACGATGATCTTCGGGAAAAAATCTACCGAGTCACCGAAAAAATCAAGGCTATTCTAACTTCCCATGACGAGCTATTATTCGGTGCTGACGGCCTTGGTGGTGTTGTTGGTCGAAAGGGTGACAAAGGAGATCCCGGCGATCTAGGGCCGCCGGGGGCAGGGTCAGCAGGTCCAGCAGGTCCAGAAGGTCCAATAGGTCCAATAGGTCCAGAAGGTCCAACAGGTCCAACAGGTCCAGAAGGTCCAGAAGGTCCAACAGGTGAAGATGGTGACGGGCTCAACGATATTTTGATGTTTGTTGAATGTCACCCAGGGGATCATACTTGCTTCATAAGCAGTTACCCAATTATGAGTAGTGACCCTAGTTATCAAATAGCAACGGAGTGCTAAAATGACCTTACCCTCACATGTGATTAAATGCGCTGGAGCCCCTACGGAAAAGCCAACGGCTGTAGGCCAGCATTGGATTAATACTCTTACTGGCGAGCATTTCCTGAGTAACGGAACGGTTTCTACAGCAAATTGGATTCTGTTCCTTGAGACTCCTTTCCAAGATCCCATGACCAGTCGTGGTGATGTTATTATCAGGAATGCTGCGAACGTCACGGCACGACTCGGTATAGGAACTTCTGGACAGGTTATGAAAAGTGATGGCACTGACGTTACTTGGGAAGACGAAGGCGCTACGGTTTGGGGACAGATAGGCGGTACGCTCTCAGATCAGACTGATTTGCAGAGTGCACTTGACGCCATTCAAGATGACGTTGATCAAAATATTTTAGATATCCAACAGGCTTCGATAGCGTCAAGTACCGCATGGCTTAGCGGTTGCGAAATCTCTGTGAATGCAGGAGATCCAGCTCTTTTAGACATGGACATCGGAACCGGCATTCATTTTGATAATACGAGTACACCGGGAAAAGCTATAATTACCCTGATTACAATCCCTGAAAGGATCGGTGTAGCGATAACTGATATCGGTACCCAACTAGCTACCTCTTTGAGTATAGATATATCAGGGAATATAATTCAACAGGCGAACACACTGTCACCTACTGAGAGAAGAGATCGGTTTACTGTAGGCGCTGTTATTCACACCGACAATGCGACAATAGTCGATTTGGTACCTGCCTATATTCCTGGATTCGACACCCATGCTCAATTGGTTGACCTGATGAGGGCGATCGGGTTTTTTCTTACTGGAGGCAACACAATATCGGGAGTGACATCAACTCTTAGTATTCAGAAGGCTGCTGGTACTGGCTTCGCAGCGGGAGGGAACGCTTTCACCAACGTAAACGATCCCCATGATGTTACCTTAATAGAACAAAACCCGATTAATTTCTTCACTATAGATCAACTCGGGGTTGTTGCCGGGATCACGACATTCCTCGATCCAACTAGCTATGATAATGCAGGTACACCTACCACCGTTCCCGCCAACAACAATGCGACCATAAAATATTTGTATCTCTTCGCCTCTGGAGCCATGTCTGTACTGCAAGGTCAGGAAGTTTTTTCAAACTTTGCCTCCGCTGTAGATGCTTCTGGTACTGAAGAGGTTATAGTCCCAAGTCTCTTGAGCACTGGTATTTTACTGGCCCGTATCGTTATGACTAAAACCTCAACTGATACAACCGATACTTCTAATGTTAGAATAATTCCAACTAATGCAATAGCGTCCGGTGGTAGTGGTGGTGCGGCTACCACTATGCAACAATCCTATGATATCTCGGTTGCTCCACAAGTTACATTAACTGCTGGTTTAGGCGGTATTGAATATCAGGATGCGGCTACTCCGATTGGTGCCTCACTATTTAAAGTCTCTAATAACGGAGGAGCTACAGACTTCATTGATGTCGATGCTGAGAAGGTAACGGTTATCGAATTGGTGAGTGACGGCTTAACAGCTAGTCGTGCGGTTGCTGCCGATGCCAATAAGAAATTAGTATCGAGTGCTACAACACTGGCCGAACTTGATTTTGTTGCTGGTGTTGATTCAAATATCCAAGATCAAATTGACGCAAAGCCTGATAACTTTAAAGATCTACCAGATACCCCTTCAACTATAGCCCTAGCGGACGCTGGTAAATTTGTGACAGTGAATGCGGCTGGTGACGCTCTTGAATTTTCGGGTAGTGAACTCTGGACACCTACAGATTTATCGGTAGAGCCAATTAGTTGGGTGGACGCTAGTGATGAATCTACGATCACTGAATCTGGCGGTAATGTTTCACAGATTGACGATAAGACTTCTAATGGAAACGACCTTTCACAAGGAACTGGATCAAGGCAACCTGAGACTGGTCAGACTCTTAATGGGTTAAACGTCTTAACTTTCGATCACACGACTGCCGAGGCATTAGTCCACAATACATTCCCGATACCTGCTTCTAAGGATTTATCTGTATTCACAGTTCAAAGCTATACGGCTGGTGGTGGATCTATATCCGATTCATTATTCAGTATGGATAGTGCTACCTCTGATTGGCAAACTACTTCGGATAACGTATCCCAATACGATGGTCGAATGAATACCACCGGCTTGGGTGGTGCTAATATACAAAATTGGACAGGAGGACCATTTAACGGACCTTCTATTTATAACGCCTACTTTAATAGGACTGACAGCGTTCGAGGTTCTTATGTTGATGGTGTTGAAGTAACGACCGAAGAAGTCTACACCACAGGTATGGACACTCCCCAGCAGTTTAGAATAATGGCGAACAGAGGGAATACAGGTAGTATTTCAGGAATTTTAGCCGAGATGGTTATCGTTGAAGATCAATCCTTGGAAACTAGACAATTGATTGAGGGCTATTTGAATCACAAGTGGAATTTGCCTTCGCTCCCATCTGGTCATCCCTACGAATTTTTTGCTCCTACCGTTGCGGTTGGTGCGGGTGGTGGTTTTACTAATCTTAAAGATACACCTAGCGCAATAGTAGCGGGACAGCTTGTCGAAGGTAATCCGGCAGGTGACGCTTTAACATTTTCAGATAAAGCGGACCTACCAATTTCGACTGCAACACAATTAGCACTTGACGCCAAGCCCAATGAATCTAGTGCCACCGAGCTTATGGATGGTGACTTCACTACAAAATCATGGACTGTTACAAAAGTAGGGAGCATGGTAATCTTCGCATGGGAATCGGGTGAACACCCATCAGCATCTAGTGCTTCCACAGCCACGCCAATCCCAGTAGAATTTCGTCCATCCAAAAGTGTTAACAACATCTATCAATTCACAAACACAGAGGTAAGACACGGTAAGATAGACGCTACAGGGATATTGACAGTGCAATATAGGGATTGGTCTGGAGTAAGCACGAACAGAACTAATTCTGGCGGTGGTTCTATATCTTGGTCAGTATAGATTAATTTAATTTAAAGGAGCTAACTATGCTTTCAGCAAAGTTTTTCGAGGCAAAATTTTCAGATCTTTCAGAAGCGGCTACCGTTAAGCATTTGGGATATCAAATCCTAGACAGTGAGGATGATGAGTTTAGTTGTGTTGTCTATATCACTGGAGGCAATGTCACACTTAGGGATATGTCTAAAGCTATTTGGGAGTCAGATGTGGGTAGTTCATATATTGATACCCTTCTAGCAGTCACAACTAAAGATCAGCTAACGCTACCCCCGGTCAAGTCTTGTCGCACTGTTACTGATGGTGAGATGAATGTGCTTTCTTGCTCAGAGAGTTACTGACGTAGGTAATCACGAATGGTCAGTGCCGATCTATTGTACTAAAGTGATGTGGTACAATAGAGAGGTTTCCTCCTAACTAGCAGCCAGCTTGGCACCCAAGGAGAAGACTATGAGTGACCCAGCACCAATCAGAGCTAATAGCCTTATGACGATGGAGGTAGTGGCCGCTCTGTTTGTGGCAGCTTTCACCTTAGTCGTCACGATATATCCCCTCTTCACCAGAGTCGAAGTCAACGCTGCCGAGATCAGATCCAACAGCATAGACATCCAAGCCAACGCTCGTGATAATAAAGAGATCCTGAAGCTGATGATCAAAGCGACCCAATCCCTAGGTAGGTTAGAGGGTAAGGTGGATGCGGTTATTTCGCAGGGTCGGTAGGACTATGAGCCCTCTACGGCATGAAATATAGAATAGAAGTTTTTCGGATCTAATGCACTAAACGACCCATCGGGGTGCTTTAGCATCAGTGTACCGGGATTAAACGGCTCTGTAGTAGGTTCTCCGGTCGGCCCCATTAATATGCCTTGTTTGAATACTTTGACTTCCTCATAGGTAGTCTTATCAACCAAATTTGGTACCTGTAGATGTTTTACAGGGTAGCCGGGGTAGTCTTTGTAAGGAAAGAACTCTTCCACTTCTACTAGTAAATCATGGCGTTTGTATTTTTTCATGTGTAACCTTTGCAATATTCGAATGCTGTACTAATATAGCTTAACAATTTTTTTTCATTAAAAGGGGTGTTTTATGCCAATCGCACAAGAAATTATTGACGCAGTGGCCACGGTCAATTTTAAGGCAGGGGCTGAAATTCCCGCCACTGTGGCGCAGGGTCTAATGGACTTTATCGCTTCTAACCACAAAAACCAGGTAGGATCATTTACGCAAGCTGCGGCAAATATGAATAGCACCAACAACTTGCTCATGGCACGAATTGGCAGAAACTTGGTAGAAGACACACCAATGGAAGCTGCCATGCAATTAGGACTGGCTGGTCATAGTCAGCACTACGCAGCAGCTAGTGGTCAAGGAATTGACGTATCACAGTTAAATACTACGATCGCTACGCTTCAGGCTACTTTGCAAGGTATGGCTTCTAAAAGCTAAAGAAAGATTGGGAGTTTAACTCCCACCTTTCCTTACGCTCCCGGAAAGAACCCATCATAAATTTCTTCAGTCACCTTTAAAAATTGAGCCTCTAGGTTCTGTCTTAGGACATTCACCCTTTCATATATCTCAACTTTTCTATCGTCAAACACACTTACAGATTGTTTCAATTGAGCGTTTTCGTTTTCTAGTTCAGCAATCTTTTGTGCCTGCAAACGCTCCTTAACGGTAGACCTGCCAGCCTGGGTATTGGTGCTGTTACTCTGACTCTGACTCTGCACTGGCCTAGCTGGCACTCCCATGTTTTCTCCTTTATACATTTTTCTCATTCTAACATCTGCATCGGCTATCATTTCTATAGAGTTCAAAACTCTCTCTGTGCTTGTGTCATAGTTTTCTAAAGACGGATTGTTCATATTTTGTAACCTTATTATGTGCTGCATAACAGCAAGATGTTCTAAAGCTTTTTTTGTTTTAGGGTCCATTTAAAACATCTGGTTATCTATTCTGATTCATGACCAGATGACTGATCTATAAGGTGTTCAAGCACTTTATTAACAGCAATTCCCTGCTTTTTAATAGTCTCTTGAAGAGAGCGATTTGACTTTAATAAGGAATCCACCTTCTTATTGCGGTGCCACTGATAACAGATATAGCTAGTCATAAATCCCGTAGCAGTAACTATGATAATAAACATCATTAGGCTTTCGGGCTGTATATCGAAATTCATATTCCCCGCCGCGTATTCTCTGTGGTCATCAAGGCTTCACAGACCTTTTGTATGTAACAGATTCTTTCGGTGACAAAGCCTTGCCGAGTCTTTACCTTGACATTCTGGCACCGAAGCTCCTCCCAACATACCTGAGGTTCTGGCCTTGGCAGAGGTATTGGTGGTTCCTCATGAGGTATCCGGGGTTCACCACGAGGAATCGTGGGTTGCGGGGGAGATCTGTACTCACGGCCACATGCCGCAAGGGCTAAAATCGTAGCTATTAAAAATAATTTCATACTCGTTGTCCCCTACAGCCGGTAAATAAATATTAGTAATGTTTAATATTCTAATTTCATTCTATTGTCAACTTGAGCTTTACTTGGTAATCTTGGCCTGTTACAAGTTGTCTTGATATTAACCATTACGGGGAAGCGAATATGTCGAGAGAGAAAATCTCCTTAGCGGAAATTAGGGGAAACAGGGACTCCGCCAATCTGCTGCCCAAGAGTTTCAAGCTACATCCACGAGTTTGCGTTGTTTTTGATGAGATGGTGATAGAGCAAGGGACTACGAAAGTAGCTTTGATTGAGCGTTTAATTGTTGAGTGTTGGAATAAGCCTAAAAAATAGTTTGTTCAATTCTATTGTCCAGGTGGATGAACCCTTTGGAATGATATACGCCGACTGACAGCCCTAACTCGAGGGCCTTACTCACGATCACTATCCGACCTTTGCGATCAGTCATGGCGATATCTGCTGCCTTGCAGTCTTGGGCTGGTAGGTGGTAGCTGAGCCTTTTTCCTTTTTCGTGAAAATTCCACGCCGGACAGCGAATCCCAGAATTTACCTTCATGGGTTTACCGTAGACATCGCGGATAATCTGCAACTTTTTTACAAGCTCCAAATCTATTTGATATCCATCCTTGTACTTGCATTTCCCGCAATTACAGGAGAACTCGTGGTAAGACCAATGCTCTGTGATGTCACCCATTATATCTTCAATCCTATGTGCTCTGAGCCTTCAGGTTCGGCTGGTATGATGTATTGGGGAGTGTACTGTTGAGGGTAGTTATTGTTGTGGATGGTAACGCACGACGAGAGCAGTGCGAATAAGGCGATGGCTATAACTACGATTATCTTCATGTCGATCCTTTTAGTGTCAGCCTCCCCCACTTGTATAGCTGTAGACTACTCATGGGAGGGCCGACTAAATTGCCATCTGTTTGGATTACGAAGGTAGCCTATTTAATGAAATCAATCAAGCGACCCTTAAGCCAGGAAAGTATCTGATTTGCAGCAAAATCATCGAATGGCGTGCTGGTTTTTTTACACTCAGTAAGCACATAAGCCTCGATCTGGTCGAAGTATTTGAGAGCTATCTTTGCAAGAAATGGCTTAAGGTCATCTAGTAATTCGTCTTTGATACTGCTCATAGTAAACCCCAGCTTTAATGATTAAAGACATATTGTACCTAGCTATTCCCGTTCTTCCAGACGATTCTAATGGTATAGTGGAAAGAAACCTAAATGGAGGGTTCAAAATGGCTTGGACGCTAGACCAATTAATAACGAAAATCCAGAATGATAATGAGCTTCATGCTGAAAATTTCGTTACCAAACCCGAGATCACCGCATATATAAATGATGCGATTGATGATGCTGAGCAGCTAATCATTGATGCCTTCTCGGACTTCTTCCTGACCTTTGTTGATTACAGCATTGTCCAAGGTGTGGGGGAAGTTTTGATTCCTGACGATTTATTCGATTTCAGGATCAGAGGAATGTATTACGACTTCAAGGGATTCGATGTTAGTGCAACGAGCACTTCCCAATGGTACAAAATCAAGAAACTTGCCCTGGAGAGATTCGCCTTAGTTTACCAAGCAGACATCTATCATTACCGAATAATTAACGATGCTAAGAACGGGCCTAGTATAAGCATCCACCCACCTTTCAGGCAGGATTTGCAAGCTAAGGTAAGACTTTGGTATATTCGTCAGGCCGTTCGGCTTGAAAACATGAGTGATATTTTGGAAGTTGGAATTAAGCCTCAGTATGTGCTTGCTCACGCGAAAGCAGCGATCATGGCTAAGGAAGGCGATCCCATGTTGGATGTGATGCTGAAAAATCTTGAAGTCCAAACGGATAAGATGATCTCTTCAATTTCTCGGCTTACTGATGACGATGAAGATAGCTATATCGAGATGGATTTAAATTCGCTTGACGAGGCTTATGGTACCCAAGAATCTGGCCCTTATTAACCTTAAAGGATATTATTATGGCAATAGATACGAGAGAAGAAGATCAACGCGGGCACGGGCAGTCGCAGCATGGCCAGGGATACGGCGGCGGAGGTGGGTCGGTAAATTCACCGGGGTCAGAACAACAGCGAGCACAGACAGCACCCACGACCGAATCTGCTAAGAGAAACCTTCAAGAGCATGTGTATGGCAGACCTAAGTATGGTGAAGGCTTGTATGGCCAGGGTGGGTATGACCCCGATAAGTTTCAGTATGAACGCGAAGACTACGACCCAAGTCAGCTTGAAGGATACGACATATCAAGACTTGGATCTGGCCAGGGTTACGATGTCGCTCAAAGAGGAGGTTTGCAAGGGTATGACCCGACCCAAGTAGAGGCTATGAATTTTGACCCATACCGAAGAAATAATCTTCAAGATGTCAACGCAGCCAGTGCCTCTGGTTTAGCCTCCGCACAGGGAAACTTGGCGAGGACGGGGGGTATGTCTGCAAGCGATAGAATGGCGATGGCATCACAATTCAACCGAGATAAAATCTCTGGTAGATCGCAGGTATTAGGGCAAACAGATGAGCTTGAAGCTGGTAACCGATTCCAAGTAGGAAGGGAAAACGCTCTAGCGCAAACAGGAGCCGACAGATATTTAGCTGGGCAAGAAAATCAAGGTTTGTTTGCAGATCAACGGTATGGGACTGAGCGAAATCGTTACGGCGCAGATGTATCAAATCGCAACGCTGAACTTAATGCTTCTGCTCAGACGACAGCAAATCAGCGGATAGGCGAAGCTCGTGATAAACTTCGTATGTCTAATGTTCAGGAGAGAAATCAATTGGGCAGGGATAATGCTGACAGAAGATACCAAGAGCAAACTGATTTATATTCTAACACCAGAGCAGAGTACGATAGCGATGGCCAATTATTGTCTGGAAACCCAGACATTGATTTAGGTAGACGGCCTGTAGATCCTAATGATCTCTACCCGCAATCATCAAATACTCGCATCAACATGTAAAAAAAGGATAGAGATATGGCAGCAACAGAAACAGCAACAGTCCAAGGTGGAATGCAAGGTGTAGCAGCAGGAGCCCCAATGGGTGCTCCCGGCATGATTATCGGCGGTGGTATCGGGGCAATACTAGGATATATGGGGGCCTCAGATCAAGCGAGAAAAGCCAAAGCTGCTCACAGGAAGCAAGAAGAGTTTAGAAAGCACCAGAATAAATACTCATCCTTTTTTGGAAAGCAGCCAACAATGGAGCGTGCTCATTTAGAAAAGAGCGTGATACCTGGCACGGTGAGTAGTGCGACCCAATTTGCAAAAATGGGTGGTGCGATCGCCAATATGTATCGTGATAAGCCTAAGTATAACACTCAAACTGGTGAATCACTCAATCCACCGGACCTATATGATGCTCAAACTGGGGAGCCTATCGAACAAACTGTTGGGTTGTCACCTGTCGGACAAAACTACTACGCATAAGGGACAAGACCATGGCACAAAATTTTTATTCGCGGCCACTAGGCCCGATGGTAGAGAGTAATATCAGATCGGCGTTCCAATATCCCCCGGCACAGGACGAAAGACAGGGGTGGCACCCACCTATGGCCTCTGGGTATGCTCCAGCTACAGCCGCCCCACAAGGGCAAGGTCCGACATACGCTGACGAGAAAAAGAGGGCAGCAGAAGCCAGCATAGCAAACGATCAAGCCCCTCAGAAAATCAAGCGGGTCGAGCAGAAGAACTCTGATGGGACTGTGACTGAAACTGTTTCAAACGCAGGTGCTAAGCAGGTCATAAAACGTGATGCCAATGGCAAAGTTCTTTCTACGACCACAACGACCAATGATGCTGTCGGCGACCCTCTCGCTGGCCCTGACGATAATTACGGTGTAGATGCTTTCGATCCCAGAGAGGAACATGACTTTCAGGGTCAAGGGTCAATGGTACTAAGCCCACAAGGGCCTTACACTACTGTGGCACAAGCAGAGTACCAAGGGGCGATGCCTGAAGTTGTTGAACCGTTGAGTCTAAGGGAACGCCTAACCCCAGGCCCAAGGCCAATGAATCCTATAAACCAAATCATAATGCTTCCCGGCGGCGATGACCTAGACGAGTTAAGGGAAGGTGAGGGTTTACCGATAGCCCCCGACTTCGGCCCATTAATTCTTGGAGAAGAAGAACCTTTAAATGAGCCGGAAGAGGCCCCTTCATTACAAGATCGAATAGCTAATTATAATCAGCCGCCGCCTCAAAGTGCTGCTCAATTCCAAGCTCCTCCAAGAAATTGGTCGAATTTTGATTGGACCCCATTAAGGAAATCCGTCGACGATGTCTATGGGACAAATATAGCTGAAGGTTCGGTAGATCCCTACGTTGCGGAATACAAGAGGGCTGTGACTGCGTTCAAGCTCAATAACCCTAGTGTAGGAAAAGACGGTAAGGGTGGGTCTGGGCCTTTAGCTTGGGCTAAGTTTCATGCCAGCGAGAAAAATCTTAAGGACAAGATACAGTTGAATCGAGATCTTAAAATTGAAAAGGATCTTGAAAATGAAGAGAAGATAAAACGGAACCAATTTAAAGAAGACCGAGATTTTAATGTGCGAGAGGGTCTTGCGGAATCTCTTAAGGCTTATAGATTGAAGACCAAGGCTGGAGGAGAAGATGATACTGTAAAGAGTGAGACAGCTCGGGTCAATCTAAATATAAGAAAGCGTAAGCTGGATGATATGATAAATCCTAAAATCCAGAACTTGAATACTTCAGACAAAAAGAGATATGACAATGTTGAGGATGCACTTTATGGCATTGAGGGCATGGATGCTGCTTTAGCCGCAGGCACAAACCCTTTCTCATTAATTGGAGATAACCCTTATACTATTGCGAGAGATCAGTATTTGGATGCTATGTCTAGGATGCAATCCGGCGCAAACTTGACTGAGTCGGAAGAAGAATTCTACAGAAGAAATGCCCCAAGCGTCCTAGATACGAATGAAATTAGAATCCAAAAGATAGCGAAATTATATAAGAGAATGCAAAGAAGAAGGGCTACTTTTGGTAATAAAGTCCCACCAAGGAAATATATTGACCTTAAGTATACCGGGCAAGCTAACGATGTGGAAGATTTTTTTGGATTTGGCGACAAACCCAAGAAGGACAGCAAAGAGGAAGACGTTAAGAAGGACAGCAAAGAGCTGAAAGACGTTAAGAGTAAAAGAGCTAAGAATAAATCTGAGCAAGACAAGCTTAAAAAGGAGCTGGGGCTATGACAGAAGAAGAAAGAGCCAGGAAGAAAAAACAGTTAAGACTCTTGGAGCTTCAAGACGAAGACTTAGCTCTCGAACAGAAACAACTTGAACTAGAGTCTCAAGCAGAACCTCAAGAAGCGATTGGCGGCATAGAGTCATTTGGTAGAGGTGTTGCCGAAGGTTTAACCCTAGGGACGGCTCCTCATATTGCCGAGGCTCTTGGCTTAGAAGAAAACTCTGTCGAGAAATTTAGGGCAGCTCATGAGGCTAACCCAGTGGCTTATAATACTGGTGACTATGGTAGTTCAATAGCAGCAGCTCTCGCAACCGGCGGCGGATCTATCGCAGCTCAACTACTAGGAAAAGGAATAGTTAAAGTAGGGGCCAAACAGATAGGTAAGAAGATTCTTGCTGCGAACGCACCTAAGACCCTTGGAGGAATGACTAAGCTAGGGCTGGCCGAAGGAGCTATTGAAGGTGCCGCTAGGAGTCAATCTGATGATCTTTCAGGAAGACTTAAAGATGCTGCTTTCGGGGGTACTATTGGGGCAGTGGCACCAGGAGCTTTTAAGGTAGCAGGTAAGGCTCTCCACCTTGGTGCCAGAGGCGTTAATGCGCTGATCCCAAGGCCAGGTCGCCCTGGTCCTCTCAGTGGTCCTTTGAGTAACGCGATGGCTGAAGGGACTAGGTTAAGAGGGATAACCACTCCCACTGTTAAGTCATACAAGGATATGATGGCTGATCCTGAAAGACTAAAGGCAGCATTGAAGGCTCACAATGAAGGGGTTGATTTTTCTCCATTGAGAAAGTCAGCTAAAAAGTTCGGTGATAAAGTTGAAGCTGCTGCGTCGAAAAAATATGAGGATATGTCAGGTCAAGCTTACAAACAGGTGGGCAGGTCTAAGGAATTAGAAGCAATAACCGAAAAAGCATCCGGTGCAATGAAAGATCTCGCCGATAAAGCTGGAGCTTTCCCTCCGACTAAAGCAAAGAGGCTAGGTGAGGACGATATAAAGGATTTTGTTGAACGCGAGACAAGGGGTTTAAGGGCAGCGAAGACAAAGGAAGTGGTGGATGTTACGCGCAGGTATGACCTAAGGCTACAGTACGCTGAAGGTGCTTATAATGATAAGCTTGCCAAGATTGAAAGGTCATACAAGGAAACTCCAGATCGCATTAAATCAGAGAACATAGAACGAGTAAGGAAGGGCGAGCCAGAAGTACAGGGTAATGAAGTCTTGGCAATGAAGCAGAAAAATCAGAGGACTAAGGAGGCTAAGGAAGCCTTTGAAGTCGAAAAATCCGAGATTACTAAAGAGTACGAGGTCAATAAGAAATACGAGCATAAGAAGGAGCAGGGCAATTTAGCCGATTTATATGGGACAGAATTGGCTCTGAAGAAAAAAAGAGCTGCTGAATATAAAGCAGTAGACGATCAAGACGCTGTCGATTTAATAGTTCACGGAAAGTCTAAAGCTCTATATAAGCAAAAAACAAGGGACAGGCTGATTAATGCCCAGACAGTTATCGAAGGTGGGGAGCCCCAAGTTGTTAGGCTTAATAAGGCGTTTGATAAGGCATTTGAAGTTGGCGACGAAAAAGCGATCGCTAAGATTGCGGATCAACACAGTTTCGAAATGGGTAAAGCCGTTGCCAGGGCAAAGAAAGATCTTCAGACCGGAATAAACTGGGCTAAGCGTAAAGGCCATGATCGGGATGAAGAAATTCTTGTTCTGGCAGTCGCCCAATTGAGAGAGATAACCCACTCTGGGCCAGGTGGCAAGATGATGAAAGCTGCTGACGATTTTTGGATAGACTACCTTGGTAGAGGTAAGCCACTGGTTGATAACCTAAAGGACGCAGCCTCTCCAGATGACGTAAGTACCACCAGATTAGTTGCCTGGGCGAAAGGTTCTGGAGGCGACCCTGAGAGAGAAGGTCGCAGGATTATTGATGAGTCATTTCAAGGATACACATCTAAGAATTTCCCTGACCAAGTGGATCAGTACAAAGCCTTCCAAGATCAGTTCACACCATCAAGGGACGCGACGAATATCGGTAGACTTGGCACAGAAGGTGGTGGTTCTACTAGCAGAGGAAGCATAGCCGGAGGCGCGATCTATTGGGCCGGAAATGCAATCGGTGGGCCTCTTCTTGGTACGGCGATGCTGGCACTGACTACTCCAATGACGACCCCTGGTAATTACCTTAAATCCTATGCGGCTGTAAGAAAAGCATTCAGGGGTAAGAGTGAAGGTGAACTCAGAGGAGCCTTAGGTCAGAATTACGACAAGGTAATGAACGCTTTGAAACAGGGTGCTGCAAAATATGAGCGATTGGAAGATCCGGCTGGGGCTCAAGATCTCTATGAAAGTTTTGATTTCGGGGAAGGTTCAGCGATAACACCTAGGCGATAATAAAAGGGGGGGAGAGCATTCCCCCCCCTTACTTTACTTCTTCACTTCAGAGGCGCACTCAGCAAATGTGCTTAGGAGCTTGGCAAGTGATGAGATGTAATCAGCATCGGCTCTTGATACAATTGTTTGGAAAGCTAGGAATGAGTTTTCCATGCTCAACTGCATGTTCTTACGCTTCGGAGCTACTGCTTCGGTGATAGGTGCTACTTCTGCCATTGGAGCTTCTTCAATTTCCACTACTACTGTTTCGTTCATCTTATTCTCCTCAAATAAATTAATCCCCAGAGTAATTCTAGGGAATTTATTACATCTCATTAGTTGGCCTTCCTGCTTGATACCAGCTTCTAAGTATCTTTTTAGTAACCGGATCTTTCACATTCTTCTTATACAGACCAGGCAGATCCGAGCAATGCTTTCCTGCCATTGGTCCTGATGGAATGATAAATGGTGATCTCGAATGGTATTTTATGAGCCCTGAGATTAGCTCAGAGGCTTCGGCTTTATTCACTTCTTTGATGTGTTGCGGCTTAAACTTGAACTTTTCGATCAACATTCTGGTCTGTAAATCCGTAAGCTTTTCGCCTCCAAGTTCTTTGGGCTTTTGAATATTTTTGATGATATCCGCTACGACCTTAGAATATTTTTGAGGGAATTGTTTGTATGCCACGAGCCTCGATATATCTGGTAGGCCATTTGACTCAAGGAGATTCACAGCCTCAATAGCTGCCATCGTCCATGCTATCCTACTGGCATTCGATTTCGGATCAAGCTCAAGAAAATCTAGTTCCGAAAGTAAATCCTCACCTGGGCTAGTGGGATCTTTCTCAACACCCAGAGCGAAGTCGTGGATATGCTGCCAGTCTCCTCGTTTGATAGAGGGAGCAGAAGAGAAAACGTAGATATTTGCTTCTTTCTTATCACCAAAGGGGCGAAGGGCTCTGCCAATTCTTTGCAAATATTGAACAACCGATTTTGTGGGATAAGGCATGAAAATTGCTGCAATTGATGGGATATCTATGCCGGTGCTTATCTTGTTGACATTGCAAATTACATCAATCTTCCCCTCCCTTGCTGCTTTGTAAATTCGTGCGGTATCCCTCTCGACGGTGTTAGCGTCAACAAATTCTGTTCGGGCACCAACACCAGAAAAAACATTACGGGCTTCCAGTGCTTGTTCTATCGTCGGAAAATAGACAATGGACACCATACCTCTAGGCTTTTCTTTTTCTTTCCAGATTTTTACTACCGAAGCCATTCTTGTTGAGAATTTTTCATCGGGGAACGCCATTTCAATTAGCGTAGGAGGCACCAGGAAGCCTCTGTCGATCAGAGTTTTAATATCTATGGCATAGCTCACCCGATCGAAAAGAGCGAAGGAGAATTGATTCTGACGGAAGGGAGTGGCACTGAAGCCTATCACTTTGGCATCGGGATAAAATTCATCGCAGATTTTCTCGTAGCTTTTTACTCCAAAAAAATGGGCTTCGTCAATCATGATGTGGGTGACTTTTTTCCCAAGCGGTTGGTTCAGTCTTCGCTTCTCCTGGCAAGCTGACTGCATGGTCGTAAAAAGAATCTTAGAGCCAAAGAGAGGCTTCCTTATCGTTCCCATCCAGAGAAAAGCATTCTTCGTATTCTTGCCGTGGGCCATGTAGCTTTCATAGAGCTGTGTTGCCAGATCCTTGATGTGACATAGGAACAAAACGCAATGATCGAATGGCATATCCTCAACCAGTTTGTCGATGATATCTATCTCGATTAAACTCTTACCCGATCCGGTAGGAAGGACCGCACCTACTCTGTCATAGGTTTCTAAATCTTTCATGATCGCATCGGAGCACTCAGATTGATAATCTCTTAACTGCAAGTTTCACCTCATTTAGTCGAATCACAACAAAATCTTCCACACCTGTTTCGAAGCTGGCTGTCAGTCCTCTCATGAGCCGATCGTCTGTGATCATCCCAAGGTAGGTCAAATTATCGGCCACGGCTTTCACGACATTATCTAAATCGCCTTTATTTTGGGAACCGTAATAAGCATGGACAGAGAGCCAGAAGGGGGAGTCGATGGTTTCCCCCCGATAAGGTTTCATCTCCTCCCTCATAGCGGCTTGGTTCTCGAGTGGCTGGTAGATGTGCTTACCAATGCCTATCCTCGGTCGAGCCAGGGGCAATGCTTTACAAAAAAGCACCATCTCTAAAAGCATTCTTCCAGGCTCACTCACCTCGAACATCAAGCTCGATCTCCCTTACCTTTATAAAGATTCGCATAGATGACCCGTCATCATTTCCAAAGTCTTTTGGAGTAGTCACGAAACATTTATCCTTGAAATGGAAGGAATGGATGGTCAGGGAGTTCCTGTGCCGATCCGGCAATAGAGCTTTGACTAGTGCGGTGAAATCGTTTCTTGGTTGCCCAGATTTCTTATTTCTCCACCAGTAAATCCTCGTGGTCTTCCCTTTAAGTTCCCCATCATGGATCATGCAATTCATGAAAAATGACGTATCCTCATCATTCATAGGGGTGACATCCAGGACCGTGAGTTTTACTGGAGTATTAGCCTCAAGCTCTTTACTGCTCACCCAGGGTTTTTCGATATCATGTTCCCTTGGGTCGTCGGGGTTAAACGTCATTTTCGTTTTTCCTCCAGGAGAGCCATCAAGCTATTATCTGAGGCAGGGAGTTTTCCATCGAGTAATTTTTTGTGGAATACCGCCATATCTGCATCCTGAACGCCTAATTCTTTTAGCTTCTCATTGAGCCATCTCTTCTGGTCTTCGCTACCCACGTAGGTCTGAGAGACTGCTGTAGCATCGCTATCTTCGTCCGGCGTCAAATTAAAAATCGCAGCCAAGGCATATCTTTTTCCATACGTCACGCAGCCACCGATATCCTTGATGTCAGAGCCAGCGGCAGTCAGTGAGAATACTCGGCTGATCCACTCACCAGACGAATGACCTACCAGGGTTTCGATGGAAACTTTCGAGCCATTCGAAGTGGGGAATTGCAAATAACAAATTCCATTTTCTGCGAGAGGAAACTTTAGCGCACCCTGAACAGCATTGAGGCTGGCATAGGAGAATTTAAACATCCCCCCTTTTTTCATAGGAATTTTGGCTTCTTTATCAAACATCGGAGCTACGATTTTCTTCTGTGCGTTAGCTAGAGCTTCAAAAAGTTTACCCATTGTAAGGCTACGACTGGTAGGTCCAGCGACTGGTGTTTCAGTGTCCACGGAATCCTTCTCCTTCATTGAATCTTTGGATTGAAATTCTTTGTTCTTCTTTTAGCTGGGAGATTACTTTAGCCTGAGATGCGTTAGTGAATTTAAGGTTAGTCATCAACGCATCGTCATCCCCTTCTATCTTCCCGATGGCTTTAATTTTGAGAGCCATTACGGTCTTCTGATTGACAAGGATCAGATCCATCTTTCCCTGTAGTACCTTTATGGCCTGTGCAAATAGATTCACGGGACGCCCTTCTTTTAATGGTATAGATTTTTTTACGCTCAGCGGCTGGCTTGCGGATAAAGTCTTCGAGGATTTTTCTATATAATTTGTATGCAGGAATGCCGAGGGCTTTGCTATCTGCTGATACCAGATCTTTGATGCCGATAGGGATATCGACGTGTAACGCCTTGTAGTATTCCAACGTGATTTCCTCTGATGTAATAATTAATATGCTTTAGTCGTAACAGATTGCATTACTGCAATCAACCCTTGACTCTCTTTTTGAATGTTTCCCATAACCAATCAGGGCATCCCATTGGAACAGGATTCGGTGGGTATGCTGGCCAAGAATTATTATCCGTACACTCTTTTATCGTTGCGAGGGCTCTTATGTATTCGGCTCTGCCTACCATTAGAAACGATGGCTCCAGCTCATATATAACTGCTGCATAAGGGCGCACCTTCTGAACACAGATGTTTAAGAAACGCGGTGGTTCGCCAACAAAACTCGCTACTGCATCGGTATAGTACGCGGCTTGGAAATGGTATTTATACTGAATTACTGATCTCATAAATCCGGTATAAGTGATATCGCGGCAGGTTTTAAGGTCCACGATAACATTAGAATTTCCGATGTAATAATCAGGTCGAGCTTTTAGAATTTGCCCGTTATGGTGCCGGAAGATAGATTTTTCTGCGACTCCACCTTTAACCCATTTCATGATGTGTTCTTGCGCGTGAAGTGCTGCACCAATTTCCCTGACAGTAGACATTTGCTCGACGGTAAGAACAGACCTGCCTGTTGATTTAATGTGATCCTTAAATTCTTCCATCTGGGCTCGACCATCTTTGGTCCTCAGATTCAGTTCTGGCGCACAAACAAATTCATCTTCAAATTCTTCAGGCTCGAAAAAGATCTTATGGGTAGCCGAACCAATGAGCATGTCGGGGGTTTGATTGAACCGTGGGTGAGTTTTTTTGTATTGATAGTGGAATGGGGTTTGGTCAGCAATAATGCCTAGCTCGCTCTGTGAGATAGCTTCGTGGGCCAGGTAAGTTTTGAATGATGTGTCAGATAGGAATACGCCGTCTTTGTTTTCAGCGAGTTTTGCGTTTAGTTCTTCGAGTTCTGTCATAAAAAAATCCCTCCAGTGTTTAGTGGAAGGATTCTAACTGCGTTTTTCTAAAGCTCCAAAAATGCGCTTTTGTCAGTGATTCAGCGCCAAGCCTCGTTGAATCGCAAAACCTGCTTGCTCATTAGAGCCGTAAGCCGTGGCCTGCTCGATGACTGCGAAAACCTGTGTGCCTTTTTCAAGGACGAAGCCTTTGACCAACACCGCCACTAATGCGACGAACGCCAATAGTGATGCTAGTAAATTTCTACAAAAACCCATAATCAACTCCTTCAATGAATGGCCCCGAGGGGATGAATTGAACATCCGACCATGCTTTTTAAACATCGCTCTACCAACTGAGCTACCAAGGGAAAAGAACTACAACAAGCATGGTATATGTAATAGCCTAATAAATCTTTGTAAAGTTAAATCAGGCGTTTTTTCTACAATATTAGAGCCGAAATGTTGTAGGTCAAGATCGACCTTGAGTGCCAACATACATACGACCATAGATAGTACGGGCAGTAGTGGTACCAATTTTCCATTCGATGTTCTCATAAGCCAGCTTCTCGACTACTCGGTCCCAGGTCAACTTCAGGCCCCTTAACTCACGTAGCCTGGTTAGCATCGCCTTACTTCTATGTACCGGCGGTGGCCCCTTGCTATTGTACTTGTAGAATTTTCTTTTCTTCCAAGGCTTTCCCTCAGCTTCCGCGATCGCTCTCTTATTTTTCATCCCGAGCTTGGTCCGCTCAGAAATATTATCTCGCTCCATTTCAGCCATCCAGCCCAGTACAGCTATGAACATTTTCCCCATGGGCTTTGAAATATCTATGTCTTGAGTGGTAGATATCAGGATGACTCCTCGCTTGTCCAGGTCAGCGCACATCATTTGAAGTTCCATCATGCTTCGTGATAGCCTGTCTAATTTCCAAACGATCAGCCTATCGCCAGCTTCCGCGATATCGAGGAGATCCCGGAGCTTTGGCCGAACCTTTTTAGTCGATTTCACTTCCTCGATAACCTGCGCTAAAGGGTATTTCTTTTTCAGTTCCGATACCTGATTATCTGTATCCTGACCTTCGGTTGAAACTCTGGCATAGATATAATCCAACTTTATCTCCTTTTTGTCGCACCTAAGACGCTATCTGAAATTACATAGTATTTTTTCCCAAATGGTTCGCGGGCTTTCTTGGCCGTAAATTCTTCTAAAAAACCTTCCTCTTTGAATTGACTCAATAGTCTTGAGAGATTGGGTCTATCAGAATCTAGGATAGCAGCTATATCGGTCAGGTTCGTATCGAAAATCTGGTTTCCATTTCGAATATCACCCAGCAGGTAATAGAAAAGCCTTAAGCCCACGGCAAAGAAAACCCTATTCCTTGAAAACTCCTTCAAAAAATCTTGCGAGAAAGGCACAGAGCCTATCCCACGGCTCTTGTGAGAGATATATTTAGGGTTGACTGTCAGTTCGGTATCCATCAAAAAACCATTGCGCGTCAACACCTCTAGGGTCATGGTGACTCTGGCGGTTCTAACCAGGCACCTTTTAGCTATCATCGCCTTTGGGGGGACGATTAGGTCATCCTTGACCATGGAAAGAATCCCAGCCCAGATTCTAAGCTCATCGGCTTTCAAGTCTTTACAAAGCGCGATATCACGGGTGTTATGAATCCATATTCTCATAAAAAATATCCCCATGTTACTAGAAAACAGCTCCAAAAAACCGCCGCCACTTCCCAATCTATTATCTCACCCATATCAGCTCCTATGATTTATATTGTCAAAAACATCTCTTAAAGTTGGGCCGCTTCTATGAATGTAATCAGCCAGGGCTCGAATAGTGCTACCATCCAGGATGATTCTATCTTGAACGTCAACCCCGTTTTCTGCTGTCAGGGTAAACGCGCCGGGATATGGTCCCTTGTCTATATAGAGCCCATCGCCCAGGTAGGCTTTACTCATTTCTTCCCCTTACAAAGATCATCTCGGTTCACTTTAAAAATGGCTTTCAATTGCTCTTCGTGCGTTAGTCTGAATCTTTCGCAGATATGAATAAGTGACATGCACCTGGCCAGCCCAGTGTTTTGCTTCTCAGTCACTTCCTGAAAAGTTTCAACCATTAGCCTTGTCGCCGCCGTGGGTACTGGGACAGAGTGTTCCAGGTTACACTGACTTATCCAAACGCAAACTATCGCCGTCAACGGGATCATTGCTAGTGATGCTAGATGTGGGTAAGGAATCATTAGTCGTCCTTTGGTGGGAAGTCTATTTCTGAGATACCTTTGGGGTCCAAGTTTGCCGCATGATCTTGGAAATGTTCAATACCAGCTCGCATCTTGTCCTTGTCACCCATGAATAGCGTACAAGTCGTATATACGAAGGAGTTCATATAAAGTTGCACGATTTCATCAAAGGTAGCATCACCTAAGCCGGAGATAGCTTCCTGAATCGCTTTGGCCGCCGTTTCTTCTCTGTTTAATTCTCTCATTACGCCCTACTTTCGGTAAAATTATCCGCTTCCATTTCAACTAGGTTATTTTCAGCGATCTCAAAAGCTGCGGCCCATCGGTCGGCAGAGCTGAATACAACATCCCCAAATTCCCTACAATATTTCATCGCTGCGGTATCTATGAAAGGCTTATAGCCCTTCGCAGATTTCATTAGGGTAAAGGTACCCTTTTTGTAAAATCTCCCCATGTTGTAGTTAATATACCTCAGAGATTGGCGGTAAAGATCGCCGTCATTCTCGGCAAAAGAAACTAGCTCAAGAACCATGTCGGGGTCAATTGATCCGACTGTCTTTCTTAGGAATGCTATCTTTTCTAGTCTTTCCTCTCTTTTCATTTTAAATCCTATGTGTTTAAAGCGTTAAGGACTGCGACGAACATCGCCCAGGCCCCCATGGCAAGTATGTAAGCTAATAAGGTACAAGCGAATCTTTCTAGTTTACTCATTTTCATACCCATCAAACCAAGTGCCTGGCTCCCTGCCTTTGCTTGCGGTACTTGATGACGTTTCGGGGTCGTTACAGTGCATTTGAGCTTCCTCAAGTGTTAAGCCTGAGTGGGTTACTCTGTTGTCTTTGTCGAAGTACATTCTTACTATTTTATAGCTCATTGTGATTTTGCCCTTCCCAAGGTCCGTAGTTTTCGTGCTTATATTTTTTGTTGTATGTTGAAATACAGGCTTTGCAATTGCTTTTCATGCCGTCTTTTCTCGCTGTCGCCTTGCCAAATTCTTTATGAAGTTTCCACTTGTCGCAGGGTTTGCAGTATTTCAATTTGTTATCAATCTTCATGGTTGACCTTCACTTGATTAGTACGTGGTATTCGCCTCTAAGTTCTAAGTATTGATTGCCTAGCTTTTTGATCAAAAAAGTTTCTGCTTCGTCCTTTGAGGTAAACAGAACTTTTCCAAAGGGGAGTTCACCCTCCCAATCTTGAATAAAATACCTTCTCATACTTTTAGCTGTTTCCATTATCCGTTCCTCTCAATTTAGTGAAAAAGTCGCGCGTCTCTCTATCATGGTAAGCTAGGGATGTTTTGTTGAAGTATTGAGCCTCAACAGGCTCCTTTGTTTTTATATCAAAGATTATGCTATCCGCGTCTTTGTGTTTTTCTACAAACAGAGCCGTTTGCCTTGCCCTAAATTCTTCCTCCGTCATCCCTTGCGCCTTATCTCAAAATCCCAGTCGGGGTTATCTTCATTCAGCATTTTGACATGATCCCCAAGGTCAGGGAGCCTAGCCAATGGCCATTGAGTGGCTTTAATCAAGTTGGTTACTTGCTTTCCCTTGGATATGTCCATTGCCCGGTATTTCTTATCGTCTTTGTGCTTGGCGTACACTAGAAATTTCATCGTAAATCCTCCACATGTCTTGCATGTTTTGTTCTTTTTCATTAGCTATCCATCCATGCTTCAAATGACTTTGGGTATGTTTCACAACAAGCTAAGTAGATTAGGTAGCGTTCCCATAGTGTTCCTTGATTCATCTTTCGATTACCTCCACAATTACAGCAAGGTTATCGCCGCAAATTAGCTGCAAAGCTCCCTTGTCATTAGTTTCTAATTTTACGACCTTGGTTTTGCTATCGGCGCAAATAACATTGAGCGCATCAGCTAGAATTTTGCCATTGATAGACATAACCTTTTTCATGTTCTGGGGAATTACAGCATCAGTATTTGGGTACTTGACCCCAGTCGATTTTGCCGCGCCTTTGACTACTATTTCCCTTTTCAGGTTCTCTTTGGTGTAGGCACCTGGTAACATGTCATGGCACAAGTTTTTCAACCTAATCAGGCTAAAACCGTCTGTAAACTCAAACATATTCTCA
>Ga0209988_10000104_pt1 | contig 43166 bp, 37 predicted proteins | sample N075metaG_FD_183115 | JGI IMG/M metagenome (GOLD analysis project Ga0209988, IMG submission 183115) | Deep subsurface microbial communities from Kermadec Trench to uncover new lineages of life (NeLLi) - N075 metaG (SPAdes) (version 2) | ecosystem: Environmental > Aquatic > Marine > Ocean trench... | reverse complement strand
TGCCGTCACTGTGCAGCCTGGTCACGGGTTGGCGCAGCCTCTACGAGGGCGGCGTCGATGCCCACGAGGTCGGGAGCCAACAGCTCGAGATGTGGGCCAGCCTCATGGAGACAGCGATCGAGAAGCGCCGCGCGGCGAATCCGGATCAATTCTACGACCTCCACTTCCGCGACGTCGTAGGAGATCCCGTTGCCGCCATCGGTCGCATGTACGAGCACTTCGGGTTCGAACTCTCCGACACGGCCCGTCGGCAGATGACGGATTGGATCACCCAGAACCCTCAGGGCAAGCACGGCAGCCACCGCTATACCCCCGAGCAGTTCGGTCTCACAGACGACGTCATGGCGGACCGCTTCTCGACCTATCTGGACCACTTCCAGGTTGAACGTGAAACTGGACCCGAATCGGCAGTCTAGAGTTCCGAGAAACTCACGACCTGCGTCGTGGGCTCCGGGTGCTCGTCGGCGCCGATCCAGCGCAAGCACATGGTGCCCCGACAGTGGTGGGCCGTATCCAGCCAGTTGTCGACCCCCGGATCCCGGTGGGCCAGGATCAGGCGAACGGAGCCATCGTCACGCAGACACGCACCGTGATGGTTCACGGCGATCCTGTGGTAGCGGTAGTCGAGCGACTCCATCCAGTGGTTGTTCACCTGGAAGTTCCAGTACGCGCACTTCGGCGGCGTCACTTCGATGACGAGGGCCTGATCGGGGCCGAGTTCCCAGTAGCCGTGGAAGTAGCAGATGTTCGGATCGCCGTGGGCAGCAGCGGCCACCTCCGAATCGAATTTCGGCAACTCGTTCTTGCGCTGGGCAAAGCCCTCCGACCAGTCCGTGAAGAGCGCTGCCGTCCCGTCGACATAGGCCGCGGCGCGGGCCAGTCCGGTATCGAGGAACTCGGCGGTGAGCGGAGCGGGACCCGCCTTCGTGCCGATGCGTTCGATGCTGAGCTTCGCGATCTCCTCTTTGTCCCGGTCCCGATAGGTCTGTCGCACGATCAGGAGCGAGCTGTCCGGCTGCATGGGCAACCAGTTTCCCGGATGCTCGCGGGCACTCACGACGATCTCGAATCTTCCGTCGGGCGCGACCGCCAGGTTCTTTGCTTCGATGTAGCCGTCCTGTCCGCGACGACCGTCTTCGCCGTAACCGCCTGCATAGGTTCCGAAGCCCAGGTAGTGGATCGTTCCGCGCGTACCCCGGATACGGTAATCGTAGGCGCCGCGGATGGCGGCGCTCTCGTAATGGTTGTCCGGATTATCGGCCCCGATCTTGACGGTCTCGTGTGAAGGTCGCCGCAGCACCGGGAACTCCGGATCGGCGAACTCGACGAAGGATTCGAGGGCCACCCGCGTAAGGCGACTCAGATAGCGGAACCCTTCGGCTCGCTCGAAGGGATCCATTGGGGTGGAGTCCCGCAACACCACCTCGCCCGCGTGCTTCAGGGCGTCGCAGAAATCGGTCCACGTTTCTCCATTCAACACACGTTCCGCGGCGGATCGCTTGCTCATCGATCGATCTCCTCGACGACAGGCTTTTGATGCCTGTCGCGACTCCTGTATGTTGCCGGGGTCCGAGCGTTGATTCCAGTTCCAAAGCAACCCCGAGGTGAGACCATGAGTGAGGCGAGCGCTGAGCGCGTGCCCGTGGAGGCGGGATTCTTCACGATTCCCGACGACCCGTCCGCGTCGCCACAGCTGCTGGGTTCCAAGTGCGTTGAGTGTGGCGAGTACTTCTTTCCCCGTCGCCCGATTTGCGCCAGGTGCCTGGCCCACGGCTGCGAGGATGTGACACTGAGTTCCCGCGGAACGCTCTTTACCTACACCTACGTTCACTTTCCCCTGATGAACTCGCAGCGCGCCGACCACGGTGGCTACGGCGTCGGGCAAGTGGACCTTCCTGAAGGCCCGCGAATCCAGGCTGTACTCTCGGGTGGAGAAAACGACTTCCAGATCGGCATGGAGATGGAGCTCGAGCTCGAGACCCTGCGCCAGAACAAGCAGGGCCAGGACGTGGTGATCTATCGCTTCCGCCCGTCGACCGATGGAGAGGCGTGACATGGGTTTGCAGGAGGTTGCCGTTCTTGGCGTCGGAACCACCCGCTTCGGGGTCTATCCGGACAAGTCGAACATCGTTCTCGCTCGGGAAGCCGGCGTGGCTGCGCTCAAGGACGCGGGCATCTCCTTTGCGGAGGTAGGCGAGGCCTTCGTCGGATATCTCTTCAGCACACCCATGACGGGCATTCGCGCCATGAAAGAGTTCGGTCTCACCGGTCTTCCGGCAACCCACGTGGAGAACGCATCGGCAACCGGCCTCGTGGCCTTTCGCGACGCCGCGTGGGCCGTCGCCAGCGGTCGTTGCGACATCGCCATGGCGCTCGGTTTCGACAAGATGAGCGAAGCCATGCGCGGCGGCGGCCGCGGCCAGGGACGTGACAGCATCGACAACGTGATCCTGCCCGCCGCCTACTTCTCGCTCTGGGGTATGCGCCGCATGCACGAGCGGGGCACCAAGCCCGAGCACTTCGCCCAGATCGCGGCCAAGAACTGGAACCACGGAGCCCTCAATCCTTTCAGCCATCGCCAGCCTGACCACGAAGTCACGGTCGAGCAGGTGTTGAAGTCGCGCAAGATTTCCGAGCCAGTGACAGCCATGATGACATGTCCCGTCGATGACGGCGCCGCCTGTGCCATCGTGGCCCGCAAGGACCTGGCACGAAAGCTCCAGCCAGACCGACCCCTCGTCGGCGTGCGTGCCTCCGTGCTCCAGACCGAAACCTACAGCCGCGGTCACATCTTCATGGGTCCCGTCGTGGGTCCGCCGAGCATGACGCGCGACACCGGCAAGCAGGCCTATGAGGAAGCGGGCCTCGGTCCCGAAGACATGGATCTCGTACTGGTACACGACGCCTTCGCCAATGAGGAGCTCGAGTATTACGAGCTGCTGGGCTTTGCCGCCGAAGGCGAGGCCGAGAAGCTGTTGGAGGAGGGCCACACGAAGCTGGGCGGGCGAATCCCGTTCAACACCGATGGTGGATTGATCGCTCGCGGCCATCCCGGTGGACCCACGGGTCTGGCGCAGATTCACGAGCTGGTGGTCCAGTTGCGGGGTGAGGCCGGACGCCGCCAGGTGGACGGCGCCCGTGCCGGCATGGCCCAGCTGGTGGGTGGCGGCAGCGTCTGCGCGATCACCATTCTCCAGCGAGACTGAATCGCGCGGCCCGAGAAGGAACCCGCTCACGAAGTCCGCCGGGTCGAAGCAGGAGATGTCTCATGAAGTTCTGGCAGTCGCTTTCTTTCACCGAGACCGAGCAGCTGTGCGATCTGGCGCAGATCGCCGAGGGGGCAGGATTCCACGGCGTCTTCGTTTCGGATCATGTATTCCACCCCGACAAGCTCGAGTCGAAGTACCCCTACTCGGAGGACGGCAGCCCGCCGTTCGGGCCCGAGACCGAGTGGCCCGAGTCCTGGGCCGCGATCGCGGCCATGTCCGCAGTGACGAAGACGTTGTGCTTCAACACGGCGGTCTACATCGCGACCCTGCGCCACCCGCTCGTGGTGGCGAAGCTGGTTGCGACGGCGGCCGTTCTCTCGGGCGGTCGCGTCGCACTTGGCGCCGGTGTCGGCTGGATACGCGAGGAGTACGAGCAACTCGGTCAGGACTTCAAGACCCGCGGAAAGCGTCTCGACGAGATGATCGAGGTGCTGCGCAAGGTCTGGGCCGGTGGCATGGTCGAGCACCACGGCACCTACTACGACTTCGATCGGCTCCAGATGTCACCGCCTCCGCCTCAGCCTGTCCCCATCTACATCGGGGGCGCTAGCGAACCGGCTCTGCGTCGGGCTGCGCGCAACGACGGCTGGTTGGGAAGTGGGAACGCACCCGAAGAGATTCCGGGACTCGTCGAGAAGCTCACGGCGTATCGGAAGGAGCAGGGTGTCGACGGCGAACTCGACATCATCGTGGCCGTCACAGCGCCGCCGAGCCCCGATCTCGTGCATCGGCTCGAAGACGCGGGGGCGACCGGGCTGGTCAGCTATCCGCTGCTCTACACGATCGGGCCGGGAACCAGCATCGATCAGAAGCGTGTGGCGCTCGAGCAGTACGGCAACGAGATCATTTCGAAGAGCTGACGGCAGGTGGGTTCTGCTTGGCAGAGCCAGCCACCTCGACAGGAAGCCGATCACGTGTGAACCAGTCCGGTCGATCCGACCCGAACTCGCTATCCTGGGCACACGATCGTCCCTCATCCCAGCTGCGGTCCAGACCGCGATCCGAGGAGAAAGCGATGAAGGTGCGGGTGGATCTCGACGTCTGTGTCGGTCACGGCCGCTGCTACGTGCTCGCCCCCGAAGTCTTCGGGGAGGATGAGCGTGGCCGCTGCGTGCTGAAGTTCACCGACGTGCCGCCCGACCTGGAGGCCAAGGCACGGCGGGGAGAGGAAAACTGTCCCGAGGCCGCCATCTGCATCGAAGACGACTGAGGTCTGCTGGAAGCATTTGGAATCGCTCAATTTCTCCGCTCAAAACGCCGAACCCGTCGTCACCCGCTAGGCTGGCGGGAAGGATCCGGGAACCCGCGATCCGACAACCCACGAAGCTGGAGTCGATCGAATGGCGGGCGCACTCGAGAACTGGGGAGAGATCCTGCGGACGCAGAATCTGTCTTCGGACAAGCCGATGGATCTGGTCTCACGCTGGCTGCTGATCACGCGCGCCAGCGTCTTCCCCATGACCATTACGTCGGCCGCCATCGGCGGATTGCTGGCCGTGGGCGCGGACAACACCAGCTGGGTCTACTTCACGCTGGCGCTGATTGGTCTCGTCGTCGCCCATGCGGCGAACAACATGATCAACGACTACTTCGATTTGGAGCAGGGCGTCGATACCGACGACTACGTCCGCACCCAGTACGCGCCCCATCCCATCCTGTCCGGCCTGGTCTCGAAGACGGGTCTGCTGCTGGCCATCGCTGTCACCAACCTGATCGACTTGAGCATTCTCTTCTATCTCACCGAGGTCCACGGCTGGATCGTCGCCGCCTTTGCGCTGTTGGGGATCTTCGTGAGCGTCGGCTACGTGGCGCCCCCTCTCAAGCTGAAGCACCGCGGATTGGGTGAGCCCGGCGTCTTCCTCGTCTGGGGGCCGCTCATGATCGGCGGTACCTACTTCGTCACCACCGGATCTTTCGCACCCTGGGTCCTGGTCGCCAGTCTCCCCTACGCCATCCTGGTGACCACGGTCCTGATTGGAAAGCACGTCGACAAATACGACGCGGACTTGGCCAAGGGGATCAAGACGTTGCCCGTCATGCTGGGCCGGGAGCGCTCGCTGTTCCTCAACCAAGAGCTGATGATCGTCTACTTCGGCTTCGTCGTCTGTCTGGTTCTGACGGGAACCCTCGGCGTCTGGACCCTGCTCACGCTGCTGGCGCTTCCCAAGCTCTGGCAAGTCCTCAAGATCTACAACGCGCCGCCACCCGAGGAGGCGCCGCCGGGCTATCCGCTATGGCCGCTCTGGTACGTGGCCTGGGCCTTCCTGGTGACCCGACGCGCCGGTGCGCTGCTGGTGCTGGGCCTGGTGCTCGACGCGTTCTACCCGATCCACCTGAGCTAGGTGCCGCCCGCCGGAGCGGCGGCGGCTGTCCAAGGGACAGCTGACAGTTCGCCGCGGCGGCGAACTGCGGTGGTGGTTGGGGCTTGGCTGGTGAAGGGGCGAACGGCGGGCGAGGGCGTTTGCCTAGTCGAGCCATGAGAGGGCTTGGCGGAGCATGCGGTTTCCCGAGCGCTGCAGCACGACGCCGTGAGTCACGGTGACGCGTTCCACGTCCCATGCCAGGATCCGGTCGCGACTGGCGCGCGCGGCCTCCCGATCTCGCGTAAGGGTCTTCATCAGGCGTGACGACGCGAAGCCCTTGTGGAGCCCCATGGTCCGCAGCCACAGCCGCGTGATGAGCGAGTCGTTTTCGACGTGGTTCATCAGCATGTCGGTGGCGAGCAGGGTCTTCGACTTGCGGTGATAGAAGAGGGTCTCGTTGACGTAAGGTGCGCCGCCGAAGAGCTCCTGGTCGATCTGTCCGGCCCAGACCGCGGGAGGCTCGGGTCCCAGTTCCTCGTCGAACGCTATATCCTTGCGCTTCTCCGGAAGACCCGGGGCTGCAATCAATCGGGCTTCCGGATAGACCGCCCGGTACGCCCCGATGAACAAGTGGTGGAACTTGTTGGGTGCGACCACGTATCGGACGGTTCCCAGCTCCTCGAGTTCGGCCCGGGTTTCTTTGTCGATCTCGACGGGTGAGTGAAGGAACAGGCTCCCGTCCTCGAGCCGGATCACGGTCATGCGAGTACCGATCTTCAGGCCGATCACCGACAAGGGGCGGTCGAATACCCAGATTTCGTCGCCGATCTCACGCGCCACGATGGAAGACTAACAGCAACTCTCGGGGCTGCAGCCATCGTTGGTCGGCGCGGTCTGTTTGAAGTCGCGTCCCTTGCTCTCACGGGGGTCGCGTCGGGTCGGACGCGAACCGTCGAACGTCTGGCGTTCGTCTTCCGGGATCACGTCTTGTGGATCGATCCGAATGATGTCGTCCATGTACGGATCCGCCGTCAGGATCTCGAAGGTCTTGGCGCAGACGGCCGTGCGCTCGCCGCGCCGCAACACATGACCGTCGTCGTCCTCCACCTGCTTCCACGGTCCGCGGTAGATCACGGCTTCGCCGGCTTCGAGACACGGGCCTTCCTTGCCCTTGCGTGCGGTCACGGTCACCGAACGGAACACGATGCCGTCGACCACGGCGAAGGGCTCTTCGGTCCATTGGTCGATGGCGATGCCGTAGAAGCCCGTCTTCTCGAGGGCTTCAAAGAGCTCGCGTTCTTCGAATGCCCCGGAGATGCAGCCGCTCCAGAGCTCGAGATCGGCCTGGCGGGCTGCGGGGATCGGCTCGTCGCTCAGGATGTCGGAGATGGCGATGCGCCCGCCGCGCTTCAGCACCCGGAAGATCTCCTGGATCAACTTCTGCTTGTCCTCGGGCCGGACCAGGTTGAGCACACAGTTCGACACGACGATGTCGACGCTCTCATCGGGGATCATGGGGGCTTCGAGACGCAGACGTGTCATCTCCCGCTCGAGTCGCTCGATCCCGTCGGCCGACTTCAGCGGGTTCGAAGCCAGCCATTGATCCAACCGGTCCAGATCCAAAGCCAGGTCCTGGATGCGACCGCGGCGAAACTCGACGTTGGTGTAGCCGATGGCGTTGGCCAGCTTGGGTGCCGCGCTGCGCGCCAGACCGAGCATCTCGTCGTTCATGTCGATGCCGATGACGCGACCTTCGGGGCCCACGAGCTGGGAGGCGATGAAGCAAATCTTGCCGCCGCCGCTGCCGAGGTCGAGCACCGTGTCCCCGGAGCGCACATGACGCGACGGATCCCCACATCCGTAGTCGCGTTCGAGCACTTCCTTGGGAATGGCTTCGAGCAGACTGCGGTCGTACTCGACCGGGCAGCAGAGGGCGGCCTCGCGTTCACGTGCGGCCGCGCCATAGCGATCACGAACAGCGGACTCGACGTCCGTGGGACCGGTCGGAGCGGTCGTGGTCATCTGGCTTTCCTCCCCATTACTCGCGCTTCGGATTGTGACGTTCTAGCGGATCAATAGCTTTCGGGAAGGGGTCCGGTTACCCCGAGGTGGCGCGCGAGGCGCGGCGTCGCAGCGGCAATCCTGGTGTAGAATGCGGGCTGATTGAGATCGGAATCCGTCCCGCACGCTCGCCCGGGCGATCCGGAATCACCAGTTGATATATAGACTTGCGAGAGTCTCGAGCCGAACCAAGGAGCCCCCCGGATGCCGGACGCATGGATCATCGACGCCGTCAGAACACCTCGTGGAAAGGGCAAGCCCGGAGCCGGAGCGCTGTCGGAAATCCACCCGCAGGACCTGCTTTCGCTCTGCATCAACGCACTCAAGGACCGCAACGGTTTCGACCCCCTGGACGTCGAGGATCTGGTGGCCGGCTGTGTGATGCAGGTCGGCGAGCAGGGCGGCGACATCGCCCGCAGCGCCGTCTTGAATGCCGGCTGGCCGGTCGAGGCGGCCAGCGGCGTGACCCTCAACCGTTTCTGCGGCTCCGGTCAGCAGGCCGTGAACTTCGCCGCCATGGGCGTCATGTCGGGCATGCAGGATCTGGTCATCGGCGGCGGTGTGGAGTCGATGTCGCGCAACCCGATGGGGTCCGACAAGTCCGGACTGGACGGACACAATCCACACCTGAAGGAACTCCACGCGATGGTGCCGCAGGGTATCTCGGCCGACCTGATCGCGACGATCGAAGGCTTCAGCCGGGAAGACCTCGATGCCTTCGCCGGCGAAAGTCAGCGCCGCTGCGCCGAGGCCCAGAAGAACGGGCGCTTCGACCAGAGCCTGATTCCCGTGGTCGACCACGACGGCAAGTCGATCCTCGAGCAGGACGAGTATCCGCGGGCCGGCACGACCCCGGAGAGTCTCGCCAAGCTCGAGCCGGCCTTTGCGGGCCTGGGTGGCTACACGCCCAAGGGCGAGTCGCGCAGCTTCGACCAGCGCGCCCTCGACCTGTACACCCAGATCGACAAGATCGCGCACGTTCACCACGCCGGGAACAGCTCGGGCATTGTCGACGGTGCGAGTGCTGTACTGTTGGCGAACCCGGATTACGCCAAGTCCCATGACCTCAAGCCCCGGGCCCGGATCGTGGCCACTGCCAATGCCGCCAGCGAGCCCATCATCATGCTGACCGCCCCGACCCCGGCCACCCGCAAGTGCCTCGAGAAGGCCGGCATGACGATCGGTGACATCGATCTCTTCGAGATCAACGAGGCCTTCGCCGCCATCCCGCTCCAGACGATGCGCAGCTGCGAGATGGATCACGACAAGGTGAACGTGAACGGCGGTGCCATCGCGCTCGGCCACCCGCTGGGCGCTACCGGCGGCATGCTGATCGGCACGCTGCTCGACGAGCTCGAGCGTCAGGACAAGACGACGGGCCTCATCACCATGTGCATCGGTGGCGGTATGGGCATCGCCACGATCATCGAGCGGGTGTAACGCTCGGCAGCTGAAGTAACGTCGCAGGAGGGCGGGGACGTTGTTGAATATTCAACTCCCCGAGCCCGGGAAATGATTGTGAACGGGACGGAGTTGAATATTCAACAACGTCCCCGTTCGACGAAGCTCGCTGTGGACGCCTCATCCAATCACGCCGGCGTCGCGCAGACGGGCCCGCTCAGCGGATGAGATGCCAGCCTGGCCGAGGATCTCGTCGGTGTGCTCGCCATGCAGGGGAGCGGGAAGTCGGATCTCGGCAGGGTTCTCGTCGAAGCGGGCGGCCGGTCGCGTCTGACGCATGCGTCCTGCGTGGGGATGGTCGCTCTCGACGATGAGCTGATTGGCCGCGATCTGGGGGTGATGGAGGAGCCCGGCGCGGTCGAGAATCGGGGCGCAGGGCACGCCGATGGCGTCGAAGCGGTCCATCCACTCGGCCGTGGTGCGGCCTCGGAGTGCCCGCGCCATCAGATCGAGTCGCTCCGTCACGTAGGTCACGCGTCCCGCCGGCGTTGAGAAGCGTTCGTCCTCGAGCCATTCGGGGTGATCGACGCTCCGGGCGAACGCCTCCCACTCGGCGTCGGAGACGGTGCCCGCCGTCATGAAGCCATCGGTGGTTTCAAAGACCAGATCCTGGGCGAGCTGTGGACGTGAGCGCTCCGATTCGTCGCCGACCCAGGTGTAGCCCGCCATGCCCTCGGGCCACAGGAAGCTCACCATGGCGTCCAGCATTGAGAGTCGTACGTGCTCACCCTTGCCGGTTCGCTGTCGCACGAAGAGCGCGGCGGTAATGGCCTGGGCCGCCGTCATGGCCGTGAGCTTGTCGGGAATGATCAGTCGCACCATCTGAGGACGCCCGCTGTCGCGGTCTGCCTGGATCGTGGCAAGTCCCGAGAGCGCTTGAATGAGTGGATCGTAGACTCGTTTTCCCGCGTACGGGCCCGACTCACCGAAACCGCTGATCGAGACGTAGATCAAATCCGGGCGGATTTTTCGCAGGTCTACCTCGCCAATTCCCATGCGGTCCGTGGTGCCGGGCCGGAAGTTCTGGACGAAGACGTCGGCCGTCGCGACCAGCTTCTCGAGAAGCTCCCGGCCACGCTTCTCGCGCAGGTTGAGCACGATGGAACGTTTGTTGCGATTGACCGTGGCGAAAGTGGGCGACATGCCGCGCTTGTTCGTGCCCAGGCGTCGCACCAGATCGCCGCTGCCGGGCGCTTCGACTTTGATGACGTCGGCGCCCTGGTCACCCAGCAGCATGGTGGCCAGCGGTCCCGAGATCATGGTGCTGAGGTCGATGACTCGGACGCCGTCGAGCGGACCGGGCATGTCGGGTGCCTCCGGCTCGTATCCTAACAAGTGAGGTGATGCTGACGGGGCCCCAAGTGGAGGGCGGCTTCAGAGCAGCCGGTTGCTGCGCCGACGTTGGCGGGGACGTTGTTGAATATTCAACTCCCCGAGCCCGGGAAATGAATGTGAACGGGACGGAGTTGAATATTCAACAACGTCCCCGTTCACCGTTCACAACGGCCGAAGCGTCTGAAGGGGTCTCAGAGGGCCAGCAGGACCCGTTCGATGGCCTCGGCGGCGCCGCCTTCAGCGTTGCTGCGGACGACCTGGTCGGCCGCTGCCTGGACCTCGAAGACGGCGTTCCCCATGGCGATTCCAAGCCCGGCGCGCCGCAGGATCTCCTCGTCGTTCCAGTCGTCACCGATCGCGGCGATCTCGGTGGCTTCGATGCCCAGCTGCTGGGCGACAAAGGTCAGGCCCGCCCACTTGCCCGAATGCGGCGAGAACAGCTCGAGGATGTGTCCTCGGTAGTTCTTGTTCTGGATCAAGTGCGTGCCAATCCGCTCCCCGAATCGTTTCCGGGCCTCAGCGCGCAGCTGGGTCAATGTTTCGACGTCGCCCATGGTGGAGAGCATGATGACGTCGTTGCGACGCTCGCTGGCGAGGTCTTCGACCTGTCGGATGTGCTCCGAGTGGTCGTGGAGATACTCCAGCTGGTACTCGTGGGCATCGCCAATCGCGTCGGTCAGCACGTCGAAGCCTTGCTCGTAGGTGTCGACGTAGAGTAGCGGCGGACCCTGGGGTCGCAGGAATCCCAGGGCGTCCGGGTAGAGGTCGGGCTGGAGGAAGTGCGAGTGGAGGGTCCGTCCCGTCGCGATCTGCTTCACGAGGGCGCCGTTGTTCACGACCACGCAGCCTTCGAGCCCGAGCTCGGACAGGAGCGGCAGGGTGGTCCGATAGCGACGGCCCGTGCACAGGACGACCTCGAGGCCCCGGCGCCGGGCTGAAGCCACGGCTTCTCGAACCGCGTGGGTGAGCTTTCCGTACGGGTCGAGCAGGGTCCCGTCCAGGTCGAGGGCCAGCAGCTTGTACTTCACGGGTTTGGTGTGCCTCCCGCAGGCGAGGCTGCCGCACGCTCGGTCCAGCGTCCGCTCGCCAGCCGGATGCCAGTGGCCACGGTCGAGACGAAGCTGGAAGCGAGGAACGCGATCCACAGACCGGTCCGTCCCAGGTCCGTGTGCTGGGAAAGAATGTAGGCCAGGGGAACCGAGAAGAAGAGGGTACTGACGACCGAGATCAGCATCGGGACCAGCATGTCGCCGGCGCCCTGGAGCGAGCGCAGGAAGACGAAGAAGAAGGCCCACAGGAAGAAGGCACCTGACGCGTACAGCAGGTATTCACTGCCGATCTCGATGACTTCGGGATCGTCCGTGAAGAAGTCGAGGATCTGGGTGCGGAAGAAGAAGGCCACGATGGCGAAGGTCCACATCAAGCTGCCGTGAATCACGAGACCCGAGAAAATGGCACGCCAGGCCCTGGTCACATTGCCCGCTCCCAGGGCCTGGCCCACCAGGATCGCGCAGGCCGAGGCCAGCGGGAAGCAGAGCATCGGCACGATCATGCCCAGGCGCAGCCCGATGGCGTAGGCCGTCTGGGTGTTCTCGCCGAAGCTGCCAGCCAGCCTCAGGAAGGCCAGAGTCGACAGGATCGTGACGGTCATCTGGATCGCGGGCGGCCAGGAGAGCTTGCCGATCTCCTTCATCATCGACACGTCGACGACCAGATGGCGGAGACGCAGGTGCAAGCGCGAAGTGCCGCGGAACAACACGCGCACGCCGATCACGATGCCGACCCCCTGGCCGATCGCCATGCCGACGGCGACTCCCTTCACACCCAGCGCGGGCATGCCGAAATGGCCGAACATGAAGATCCATTCCCCAGCGATGGCAAGAGTCACCTGGAAGATCATCACCAGCAAGGGTGTCGTGGTGTCACCGGCGCCCCCGAGAATCGCACCAAAAAGTTGCATGAAGATGAGGCCGTAGCTGAGGGCGAGCACCAGCTTCAGGTACGGCACGCCGTACTGATAGAAGCTTTCGTCCGGTGCGCTGAGGGAGAAGAGCGGATCGGCCAGCAACAGCCCGGAGATCGCGACGAGCGTGGCGAACGAGAGACCAATCACCACGGCCTGGCCGGCCAGTCGTTCGGCCCGGTCGATGTCCCCTTCACCCACCGCGCGAGCGATCAGGGCCTGGGTGCCGAAGCACAGGCCCATCGCGGCCATCATCACGACCTGGCGAACCGTCTGGTTCACGATGATGACCGACGCCATCTGGGCTTTGCCCAGCTTGCTCAGGAAGGTGAGGTCGGTCAGCTGATAGACGACGCCGGCGGCGCTGGTGGCCATCAACGGCAGCGACAGGATGAGCAGCGATCGTATGATGCTGCCTCTTGTGTGATCGCGGTTCCGCCAGCCGCTGGATGGTTGGGTATCGGCCAATCGGCGCGTTTGCGCTTCGCGCGGTTCCGACACGGTCAGGTTCCCCTGCGCGCTTCGAGTTCTTCGAGAGTTCGGGGCCAGTCCTTCTTCAGGAGACGCGATAGCGCGCGGTCAGCCAACAGCTTGCCGCCGGTCTGACAATTCGCGCAGTAGTTGGTTTCGTTGCTGGCGTAGACGATGCGTTGCACCGGTGCACCACAGTCGGGGCAGGGATCCCGGTGGCGTCCGTGAACGGCCATGCCCTCACGGAAGGCCGTCACCTTCTCCGGAAATCCGTCGCCGACTTCGGTGCGCAGGCGCTCGGTCCATTCGATCAGGGTCGAACGGGTCGCCCGATAGAGGCGCTCGATCTCGTCGTCTCCGAGCTTCTGGGTCAGGCGGATCGGGGAGAGCCGCGCCCGATGCAGGATCTCATCGGAGTAGGCGTTTCCGATTCCGCTCAACAGATGGGGGTCGGTGAGTGCCCGCTTGAGAGTGTGGTTGCCCTGGATGAGACGCTCACGAAACGCGGCGCAATCCGCCTCGAGCACCTCGAGTCCGCCCGGATCGTGTTCTGCCAGCGCCGCCTCGCCCTTGACCAGGTGAAGCGAGGCGCGGCGCTTCGTACCGGCCTCGGTCAGGATCAGCGTTCCGGAATCGAAGTCGAACGCGGCCAGGCCGAGCTTGTGAGGAGGCGTCGCACCCGCCTTCTTCCAGCGCAAGCGACCCGCGATCATCAGGTGTAGGACCAGATAGTGCTCGTCCGACAGCACGATGACGATGCGTTTCCCCAGTCGACGTAGAGCGACCACCTCGCGACCGGTCACCGCTTCGATGGGCGGTTCGACGGACTTCAGCAGTGAAGGCCCAAAGATGCGTATTTGCTCGAGGCGCCTGCCCTCAATGCGGTGCCGTAGCGCTTCGATGTAGATCGTGATGTCGGGGAGTTCCGGCACCCCAGAGTGATAGCATGAGCCCCCCGCGGTCCTTGAACGCTCGACAAGAGAGGGGCGAGAACGATGCGCAACGGATTCTTCATGGGTCACGGTCTCGGAAACGATTACATCGTCGTTGATCCCAGTGAGCTGGGCTTTCGTTTGACACCAAAAAATGTCCGACTGATTTGTGACCGTCACCTGGGCGTGGGTGCCGATGGGGTGCTGGCGATGTCGCCGGCTCGCACGGCAGACTTCGGTGTGCGCGTCTTCAATCCCGACGGCAGCGAAGCGGAGAAGTCGGGAAATGGTCTGCGCATTTTTTCCCGCTTCCTCTACGCGACACGTCGGACCCAGCGGACCGCGTTTCGTGTCGCAACCAAGGGTGGCGTCGTGGGCGTACGGTTGCATATCGACGCTCACGGCGATGCCTCCAGCGCAACCATCGAGATGGGGATCGCCAGCTTTCGCCCGTCCGATCTCCCCTGCAGCCTGCGTGTCGAAGAGTTGGTGGATCACCCGGTCCGGGCCGCCGGCCGTCGGCTTCATTTCACCGGCGTGAGCATCGGCAATCCCCACTGCGTAATCTTTCCCGAGCGGAATCGTGGCTGGAGCCGATCGGATCTGCTCGAACTGGGTCCCGCCCTCGAGCACCACGCGCTCTTTCCTCGGCGTAGCAATGTTCAGCTCGCCCGGCGCACCGGCCCGCGAGCCATCGAGATCCTGATCTGGGAGCGGGGTGTGGGCGAGACCCGGGCGTCGGGGACATCGGCCTGCGCTGCGGCCTGCGCGGCGCTGCGGCTGGGGCTGGTCCGCTCACCGGTGCGGGTGCGCGCGCCCGGAGGCGATCTGCGCATCGAGATCGACGGCGCGTGGAACGTCACGATGCAGGGGCCTGTCGAGGAAGTGGCACGGGGTCGCTTCTCTCCGGCGTTCGTGCGCTTGCTTCGCTAGCTGAGGCTGGGATCGAACCACGCCAGGATGTTCGCGTTCTCTTCACGCGGGTAGGTATGCGAGAGGTCTTCGATCTCGCGGTAGACGAGATCGGCGCCCGCGGCTTCGAGGGCGTCTCGCGCCGTGCGGGCGCTGAAAACGGGAAACATCCAGTCGAGGGCGCCGTGCACCAGGTAGATGCGACGGCCGCGTGCGTGCTCCAGCAGGCCGAGGGCCTCGACCGCAGGATGCAGCACACCCGAGACGGGAGCCAGGGCGGTGAATGGCGTGGCCGCGCTGAGTCCCGCCAGATAGGTGAACGTGGCACCATCCGAGAGTCCCGTCAGGAGCACGTGCTTGCGATCGACTCGGAAACGCTGGCTGACGTTGTCGACCATCGATGCCAGTGCCCGTGCTTCGCCCTGGGGAGACTCCAACGCCCAGGTGTTGCCACGTGAGTCGGGCGCCAGCAGCAGGAAACCGCGGCTGCGTGCCTCCCGAAGCCACGTCCACAAGAAGTCCCGGCCGTGTCCAAATCCGCCGTGGAGCGCGACCACCAGCGGCCAGTCGCGATCGCTTTGATATCGCTCGGGAACGTACAGCCAGAATCCACCGCGCTCGCTCTCCGTGTCGGGTCTTGCGTGGTGAATGCCGACACCGGCCGGGTCCGGCGGATCCGGGTCGAGTTCGGCGAGACGCTCGTACCAGCCCGGTTCGGCGAAGAAACGGCCCAGCGGCGGCAATGTCAGTCGAAGCGGATAGAATGTCTCCTGGGCGCGGCATTGGGAGCGCATCGCCGCCAGCACGCCGACCGCCAACCGTTCGGGCGGCGACGGTGCCAGAAACTTCTCAAGCGCATCCAGTGCATGGCCCGCGCCAGTTCGAACGCAGTCATGGAGCTCCTCGAGTCCATCTGGCACCGCGGCATTCGAGAACGTTTCAAGGGCATGCGTCAGTCCGGTGCGCGCCGGCTCGAGCTTCTCCCGCAAGGCGGGAATCGACGCTGGGTGGAGGCGACGCTGAACCGCTTCGAAAAGCGCCAGGGTCGAAAGGCTCGCGCTCCCGACGCCCGTGAGCGCCCGTGCATATTCGTCCGGGATCTGGGGCGGCGCTTCGCTCACACCGACGTCAACGCCATGCGAAGACCGGCTGCTCGTACTCGGCGACGCGAGTGTTGCGCCCCCAGATTGCGACCTCGCGGAGCTGGTAGAGAATGGCTGCGGTCGGTGCGTGGATGTGGGTACCGAGCAGGGGAACCGAGATCACGGGGCGGTCGCTCTCTGGAATTTTGTGCAGTCGCGGCACGTCGGGCCGGTCGAGTTCGGCGATCGGCACCCGGTAGACGGCGGCCACTTCCTCTGGGTTCGGAACCAGCCTCGAACTTGCGTCACCCCAGACTACAACCGGGGTGATGACGTAGCCCGAGCGCGTCGGATAGTCATCGAGGAGTCCGAGCACGTGGCCGAGCTCGAGATCGAGTCCCACTTCTTCCGAGAGCTCGCGCAAGGCAGCGATCTCGGGGGTCTCGCCCTCGTCGAGGCGACCGCCGGGAAGCGCCCACTGACCCCCGTGGGCGCGAAGCTTTAATGCGCGGCGAGTGATCACGAAGGAAGTACGTCCCTCTTCATCCGGCAGCAGCGCCAAGGCGACGGCCGCGCGGCGCAGCTTCTCGTCGTGATGAGGCATGCGCTCGAACGCCGCGAGATGGTCGCGGATCCGGTTTCGCAAGACGTCGTCGAAGCGGAAGGAGGAGGCAGCATGCACACGGGCAGGATAACGAACCGTCGGGAGCTGGACGGAATTCGCCAATGGCGGCAGACTCCGGTCCCCCATGTTGAACGATGTCGAGCGCTACAGGATTCCGGTTCCCCACGCGGACCTCGAAATCTCCCTCATCGACTGGGGCGGCGACGGTCCGCTGGCGCTGCTTCACCACGCAAACGGCTTCTGCGCCGGGACGTGGGGCGTGGTGGCGCAGGGCCTGCGACGCCATTTCCGCGTGATTGCCATGGATGCGCGCGGACACGGAGACTCCGACAAGCCGAAGGGCAATCAGCACTATCGTTGGGAGAACTTCGGTCTCGACGCAGCCGCGGTGGCGGACGTGCTCGTCGCCCGTCACGGCCCAGTGACGCTGGGACTCGGCCATTCCTTCGGGGGTACGGCGCTGATCCTGGCTGCGGTCCAGCGGCCCGATCTGTTCGAACACCTCGTGCTGCTGGATCCGATCGTGATGCCCACGGTCGTGAACGAATCGCCGGAGATTCGAGCCGAGCGCACGGACAGCCTGGTCGAAGCAGCGCGCCGTCGTCGCCACGTCTTCGAGAGCCGTGAAGAAGCCTATGACGGCTGGAAGGGCCGCGCGATCTTCACGCATTGGGATCCGCGCGCCCTCGAACTCTACGTGACCGAGGGCCTCGCCGATCGATCGGATGGCAGCGTCGAACTCAAGTGTCCGGGCGAAGTGGAGGCCGCGATCTTCGCAGCGGGTGCCGGCGCAGACGTGATGGGGAAACTCGGCGGGCTCGAGGCCCCGACGCTGATCGTCTGGGCCAGCGGCGGAAACTTCTCGCGCGTCCACTTCGAGGAGCTGGCGGCCCGGATGCAACGGGGCGAAGTGATCACGGCGGAGGTCGGACACCTGATCCCCATGGAGCAGCCCGAATGGGTCGTTCGCCAAGTCCTGCGATTCAACGCTCGGTCGGGAAGTCCCGCTGGGTCCAGCCGGTCCAACCCTCTCGAAGAGAACGTACCGAGCTGAAGCCCATCTCCTGAAGGGTTCGTGCTGCCAGCGCACTGCGGTGGCCGCCGCCGCAGTAGAGCAGAAGCCTTCGGTCGCGGTCCTCGAGCCAGGGATCGCGCTTGCGGTGGACCCGGTCTGCCCGGACTTCGAGGAAACCGCGCGGATAGCTGCGCGCGCCCGGAATGTGGCCTTCAGCGAATTCGTCGGCCTCACGCACGTCGATGAAGTGCCAGCCGTTTTGGTCCGGTGCTTCGAGAATCGACTTCGCGTCCTCGGGCGAGATCTCCTCCACGTGTTCCAGGGCGGCGTTCACGAAGTCGGCCAGGCTCTTCGTCACGATTCAGGCGCCTCCGTAGAACGCGGAGATCGCGATGAACATGAAGCCGAGGATGCTGAGCTGGAGCGTTCGATCCTTCAGCAGGGTTTCTTCAGGCTTCTCGCCGGCGCGACCGGAGTCGACCAGCAGGAAGTACCGGAAGATCGCCACGATCACGATCGGGACGGTGAACAGCAGCAGCCTCCTGAACTGGCCGCCGTTCTCGGCCAGTACGTCCTGAACGTAGAGTGAATAGCTGATGACGGCGGCTGCCATGGAGGTTCCGGTGAAGGCCGTCAGCGAATTCGCGGTGTACTGGGCCAGCACCGGGCGCGCCCCGCTGTTGGCACCGCCCGCCTGGAGTTCGGCCTTCCGCTTTGAGAGTGCGATGAAAAGTGCCACGAACAGGGTGCAGAGCACGAACCAGTCGGAGAACGGGACGTCGATGGCCAATGCCCCGGCGATGGCACGCAGCACGAACCCGATCGCCACCAGCATCGTGTCCAGGATCACGATGTGCTTGCCAAGGGTCGAATAGAAGTGGCTCATGCTCAGGTAGATCACGATCGAGACGCCAAATTCGAACCCGATCCGGAAGCCCATTCCCAGCGCAGCCAGGGTCAGGGCGACGCACAGCGCGATGGCTGCGGAGGAAGAGACCTGGCCCGAGGCGATGGGCCGGTGGCGCTTCTCGGGATGGAGACGGTCGCGCTCGGCATCGATCAGGTCGTTCAGCACGTAGACCGAAGATGAAGCCAGAGAAAAGGCCACGAAAGCCAGGGTCGCCGTGATCGCGGCCTGCGGGTCGAACAGCTTGCGTGCGAACACCAGCGCCGCGAACAACAGGAGATTCTTGATCCACTGTTTCGGGCGCAGAAGTTGGAACACGCCGCGATGCTACTGGCATCGGCGCGAGGCTGCCCGGCGCTTCCGGGAGGGGCGGGCGCGGCTCACGTGAGGGTTCCCGGTCATGAAGAAGCGATAGGGCAACTCGCTTCCCTTGCTGAGGCCGATGCGACGGCTGGTGCCGATCTGGATCGGGGGGGCTCCGGGGGCGGGCCGGCGCAGGCAGAGGCGACCGGCCAGCAGCGATCGGCCGTTGTCGTCCAGGGTCACACCCATGGCCTGAGTGAGCTTGCCGGGACCGCTGCCAATATCCACGACGTCTGCGCCGGCTGCGAGTCCCCGGCCGAGCCGCATCCGGTCTTCACCCTGCACCGGTTCCACGGCGCGCAGCAGCACGGCGGCTCCCAAGCCGCTCGGTTCGCAGACCACGTTGGCGCATGTGTGGACCCCATAGCTCCGGTACACGTAGAGACGCCCCGGTGGGCCGAACATGGCGCGATTGCGCGGCGTCGGCCCGCGGTGGGTGTGGGAGCCCGGGTCGGTGCCGTCGCCCAGATAGGCCTCTACCTCGACGATCCGTGCGATCAGTCGGATGCCGTCGTCGAGCCGGTGCACCAGATAGGCGCCAAGCAGCTCCGGCGCGACCTCGAGGCAGGGTCTCGCGAAGAAGCTGGCTGTGAACCGTCCGCCTGTCGCCATGATTCGTCTTGGGTTGCGCTCGGTAGGAGCCGATGGATGGGTACCATAGTGGGCCCGATTGCCGGTACGTGGACACGGCAGTCACGCACGAGGAACGCGAGAGCAGGCCATGGACCGCGAAGGCGAGGCGGCGGCCCCCCTCGACGGCGTGTCGTCGACCCAGGCGCGCTTCGAGTGTACTGACTCGCTGCTTTCCGAGGCGGTCGTGCGGGGCTTCGAATCCGGCTACAGCCTGGCCGACCCGTTGACCCTGACCTTGTGGGAGGCCCGGCGTTCAGCCCCCTTCTGGCGGAGGCGAAGCCTCCGCAGCGGAACGCCCGGCGTTCAGCCCCCTTCTGGCGGAGGCGAAGCCTCCGCAGCGGAACGCCCGGCGTTCAGCCCCCTTCTGGCGGAGGCGAAGCCTCCGCAGCGGAACGCCCGGCGTTCAGCCGTTCAGCCGGCGGATGCCCAGCTGCTTTCGATCACGGACTCGATGATGCGCGAGGCCCGGTGACCCCAGATGGGGTGGGTCTGTTGAGCCTGTGCGTCGGCGAGGCGGAGAGTGGCTTCGAGGGGCGTGATCGCTTCACGTCGCGATTCTTCGCAAATGCGAAGGACGGTCTGATGGATGCCGCCGGGCCATTCGCGATCCAGATGCCGGTGCACGAGCGGGTCGTTTTCAATGAAGCCATATTGCTCGTTGCCGCAGGAGACGATTCCCATCCGGTTGGCGACGAAGTCCGGGACGTAGAGAATGGCGAGCTGGGCCAGGGCGGCGGCGTCACGCAATTCGTTTTCGAGCGGGTCATTTGCGGAGCCGCAGATCATGCGTGCCTGGACCGACGGGATCGTCTTGGATCCGAGCACGCCGCCCATGGCGCACGGCGACAGCACGTCGCACGGCTCCCACAGGATCGACGGGTCGTCTTCGCGTACCTGTCGGATCTCGACCGGTGCGCCCGACCACCGATCGAGGAGGGCTTCGCGGCGGTCGGCGCAGACCTCACTGGCCACGATCTGACGAACGCCCCGGTCGAGGAGCAGCCGGATCATGGCGCTGCCGACGTTTCCCGTTCCCTGGAGGACGACCTTCTTGCCGTGGAGTCCGTTCTGCTCGAGGAAGAGAAGGCCCGCCTCCATGGCGGCGACGACCCCCTCGGCCGTCATCCTCGAAGGGTTTCCCGAACCGCCGCGCTCCGGCGGAATGCAGGTGGCAAAGCGTGTGGCGCGGAAGATCTCGGCCATGTCGGCGGGTCGCGTGCCCGCGTCTTCTCCCGCGACGTAGATGCCGCGGAGGCTTGTCACGAAGGCGCCATACTCCTGATAAAGACAGCGCCGGAAATCGGCGTCGTCGGCGCGGTCGCCCGGGACGCGGGCGATGAGCCCCTTGCCGCCACCCCACCAGAGTCCCGCCAAGGCGTTCTTGCGGGTCATGGTCCGCGCCAGACGCAGCCCGTCGCACAGCAGGTCTTCCACGCTGTCATAGGCGCAATGCCGAACGCCGCCCTGGGCTTGGCCGCGTCGAGTCGAGTGGATCACGGCGGCGAAGAGCGTCCCGCTGCCGCGACCGGTCGCAAGGAAGATCGCCTCATGGTCGCTGTCCTGCCGCATCAGCAGATCCGACAACGACTGCAGCCGGGGCGACGAGACCAGGTGGCCGCTGCCGTCGGGGTCGCGGATCAGCCAGGCCCGCCCGCCCAGCTCGTCGAGCAGCGAAGTTGCGAAGTGATTCGGAGGGCTGAGGAGATCCAGGGCCATGCTCTGCGATTCGACCGCTCCGCCCCAGAACTGAATGTCGCCGTTATAATTGACGGCCAAGTCAACCCCGAGAGCCTGGAGAATCCCTGGATGGATCTGGATTATGGCAAGGAATACGAGGACTTTCGCGCTGAAGTCAGTGGCTGGTTGAGTTCGAACTGGCCGCCCAAGGGTGAGCTGGCCGAGCTGCCCCTGGCCGAAGGCGCAGCACGCTTCCGCGCGATGGCCAGCGAGGCTGGCTACCTCAACCGCAACATCCCCCGAAAGTACGGCGGCGGCGAACAACCGCCTGATGCCATCAAGGGACAGATCATCCGCGAGGCGTTCGCCAAGGTCCACGCGCCGATGGAGGCGCGCGGCATCGGAAGCATGATGCTGGTGCCGACACTGCTCGAACGCGGTGAGGAATGGCAGAAGGAGAAGTTCGTCAAGGGGACGATCAACGGCGAGATCATCTGGTGTCAGGGCTACAGCGAGCCGGGCTCCGGCAGTGACCTCGCTTCCCTCCAGACCAAGGCCGAACTCATCGGTGACGAGTGGGTGATCAACGGCCAGAAGATCTGGACGACCACGGCCCAGCAGGCAGACTGGATGTTCTGTCTGTGCCGCAGCGAGCCCGACCAGCCCAAGCACGGGGGCATCTCCTATCTGCTGATCCCCATGAAGCAGGACGCCATCACGGTCAGTCCGCTCAAGCAGATGACGGGCGGCGCGGATTTCAACCAGGTCTTTTTGGAGGATGCGCGCACACCGGCCGATCACATCGTCGGCAAGCGGGGCGAGGGCTGGAGCGTTTCGCGCACGACGCTGAAACACGAGCGCAACTCGATCGGAAACGCCGCCCAATCCGAGGCGATCTTCAAGGGGCTGGTAGCGCTAGCGAAGACGAGCCAGTACAACGGTCGTCCGGCGCTCCAGGATCCCACCATCCGACAGCGCCTCGCGGGCCTCGAGGGCTACATCCTGAGCCACAAGTATTCGGGCCTCCGTCAGTTCACCAAGAGCGCGAAGGGCGAGGACGTCGGCATCATCGGCCTCATGAACAAGATCAACTCGACGAACATCGGCAGCGAGGTCTCCAAGCTCGCTCTCGATCTCCTCGGGGATGACGGCATGCTCGACCCGATCGCTCATGAGGAGATGACGCTCCTGCCGACGGGCGGGAATCGCGGCTGGATCAACCAGTACATGTATTCGCTCGGAATCGCCGTGGCCGGCGGTACCGGCAACATCCAGCGCAACGTGATCGGTGAGCGAGGCCTCGGCCTGCCGCGCGACTACTACGCGGACAGGAGCTCGGGAAAGTGAATTTCGACATCTCCGAAGAGCAGCAGATGCTGCAGGAAACGGTTTCCCAGCTGATCGAGAATGAGTGTCCGCTTTCCCGGATCCGCGAGATCTTCGAAGGCACCGACGGCTACGACCCGGCCCTGTGGAAGGGGATGGTGGAGATGGGCGTGGCCGGTCTCCAGATTCCTGAAGAGTACGGGGGCGCCGGACTCGAGATGCTCGATCAGGCCCTGGCGGCCGAGACCCTGGCCTACGCTGGCGCACCCGGTCCGTTCCTCGGACACGCGCTGGCCGGCCTGGCCCTGGTCCTCGGCGGCAGCGAAGAGCAGAAGCAGCGCTGGCTGCCACGACTGGCCCAGGGTGAGGCGCTTGGGACCGTGGCGCTGGCCGAAGGCGACAACGTCTGGCAGCCCGAGCAGTGGAAGCTCGCGGGCGGCAGCACGCTCTTGGGCCAGAAGGCCTATGTGCCCTACGCCGACATGGCCGGTGTGATCATCGTCGGCGTCGCCGGTCCCGGACTGGTGCTGGTGGAGAAGGGCGCAAGCGGAATCACGACCGAGAACTACGATCTGGTCGACCGCGCGCGCCAGCTCTGCACCGTGTCCTTCGACAGCACACCCTGTGAGGTGCTGCCCGAGGGCGCTGCTGCGTCCGAGCGCGTGCGCGATGCGGCCCTGGTGCTGCTGGCGGCCGACGCCTTCGGCAGCGGCCAGCGCCTGCTCGACATGTGTGTCCAGTACGCCAAGGAGCGCGAGCAGTTTGGTGTCACGATCGGGCACTTCCAGGCCTTGAAGCACCAGCTCGCCAACATGGCCCTGGAGATCGAGCCGACCCGCGGTCTCTATTGGTATGCGGCCCATGTCTTCGATCACGTCCAGGACGAGTCGGCTCGGATGGCGGCGTTGGCCAAGGCCCACATCACCGACCGCACGATGCAGATCGCGCGCGACGCAGTGGAAGCCCACGGCGGCATCGGCTTCACCTGGGAGTGCGATGTCCAGATCTGGTTCAAGCGCGCCATGTTCGACCGCGCCTGGATGGGCACGCCGTCGGTGCATCGCGAGCGCGCGGCGCAGATGGCGGGCTGGTAGCTTTAGAAAGCCCGGTCCGACACGGAATGATGTCCTCGTGAAGTTCGGGATCCCCCTCGCGCGCCTCAACCCCGCTTTCCACCTGACGGCGGCGGTGGAGGCGGACCGGCTCGGGTTCGAGTCGGTGTGGATGGCGGACCATCTCTGCTTCACCGTTGACATGGGAGGCTCGCCGCACCCCGGCGCCGACGCGCCACCGGTGCCGCCCTCGACGCCGGTCTTCGACACCTTCGCGGTGCTGACGCACCTGGCGGGTCGGACCCAGCGCATCCGGCTGGGAACCAACGTCTACCTGATGGGGCTGCGGCACCCGTTCACGGCGGCGCGCGCGGTACAGACCCTCGACATCCTGTCCGAGGGGCGTGCGGAAATCGGAATCGGCGCCGGTTGGCTGCGCGAGGAATGGGTGGCGGCCGGGTTCGATCCGCGCACGCGGGGGCGGCGGCTCGACGAGTGCCTCGCGGTCTGTAAGCAGCTCTGGACCGAAGAGGTCGTGGAGCACCACGGCGAGTTCTTCGACTTCGAGCCGGTGATGTTCGAGCCGAAGCCGATCCAGAAGCCGTGGCCGCCGATCCATGTGGGTGGCAGCTCGGAGGCCGCTCTGCGGCGTGCGGTCCTGCACGGCGATGGCTGGTACGGACTCCAGCCCTCTCTCGAAGAGGCCGCGAGCGAAGTGAAGCGTCTGCACCAGCTGCTGCGCGACGCAGGTCGTGCCGAAGACGACCTCGAAGTGACCTACGGCGCCGCCGTCGAGAGCGCCGACGACGTGAAGCGCTGGCAGGACGCGGGCGTCGATCGGCTGGTGGTGGCGCCCTGGAGGCGCTCGCCCGATGCGGTCGAGGCCTTGCACCGCTTCGCCGATGCCTTTCTTTAGCGATCCGCAGGATCGGGCCCGGGCGCTCGAGCTTCCGAAGAGACCTGCTTCATTCGGACGCTGCGAAGCCGGTTGATGGCCGCTGCGATCTCGAGGCCGCGCGGCCGCGCGTAATTGCCGGGATGCCGTCCGGGCCGGTGGAAGGGATCGAGGGCGTCAAGGCCTTCAGCATCGAAGAATTCTTCCAGCGCATCGACCACCTCGCGCAGCGTCGCCTGCCCGTCCATGAAGCGCGCCGCCGCCAGGTGGATGGCGTGGCCGATGGCTCGGGTCTGGGACACGTCGACGATCTGCTCGACACAGCGCAGGTCGATGGCGTCGCGCCCGTAGAGGATGAGATCCAGTGTCTTGGCGTCGATCTTCACGTCTTTGCGTCCGCGCGAGGCGTCGAAGCTGCGGGCCTGGGGAATCCGCGCGGTGACGGATTCGAAGCGCGATCCGGCCTCGGAGCGTCGACCCGAGGGCAGGGAGGACGCGATCTTTTGAGCCTCCTCGGTGGTTTCTTCGGGCAGGTACTCGCGCAGGGTGATGACCGTGTCAGCCACTTCGAAGTAGTCACCACAGCCCCCCATCACGAGCACGGTCGAGACGCCGAGCTCGTCGTGAAGCTCGCGCACGCGTTCCAGGAAGGGCGTGATGGGCTCGTACTGCTTGTGGACAAGGGCCTGCATGCGCGCGTCTCGCAGCATGAAGTTGGTGGAACAGGTGTCCTCGTCGAGCAGCAGCCCCGACGCTCCGGCCTCCACGGCCTCCACGATGTTGGCGGCCTGACTGGTACTTCCGCTGGCGTCGTCGCTCGAGAAGTTGCGGGTGCTGCGGCCGCGGGGCAGATTGTCGATGAAGGCCGAGATATCCACCTGTTCGACGCGCCGGCCATCTTCGGCCCGGATCTTTGCGAGCTGCCGATTGCTCACGACCCCCTCGCGGCCGTCGCCGGGAATGTGGGGATGGATACAGCGCTCGATCGCCTGGAGCAGCGTCGACTTGCCGTGATAGCCTCCGCCGACCACGAGTGTCACGCCGGTTCGGATTCCCATTCCACGGATCTCGTGGCGATCACCACCCGGCCCGTCGACTGGGTTCTTCAGCGCCAGCGTGACTCGCAGGGACGGAGGCGAGACGAAGGGAACGGCGTCGGAGGCGGGCAGGGGAAGGTCGCTTGCGCCGCTCGCCCTCGGAAGGATCGACCCGTCTCCGATGAAGGCGATCAGTCCCGCGTCGCTGAGCTGATCGCGCAGGTGCTCCTGGTTCTCGATGCACTCTACGAACCGGTAAGCCTCGTTTGCGTCGAGGTTCTCCCAACGGAAGGTCCGCTCTGCGAGCTTCGGCAGCTCCTCGCACAACAGCGCCTCTGCCTCGCGGCCGAGCACGCGGCGTCCGGCGGCGGGAAGACCCGCCTGGAGTCGAAGCTCGACGAATTCGTCTGTCACCACGCAGGCTGTGCGTTCGAGCACCTCCTGACCACCCACATCGATCCACACGACGCCGCTCTTGCCGCTGCCCTGTCGGCCGGAGCCGCTGCTTTGGGCGGCCTCGGCCGCGTGCCGGACCAGCAGGTCCGCGAGTGCGAGTCGCCGCACGGGCGTCACGTCGAGGTCTTCTGGAATTCCCGAGACGTCGCGCGCCATCCGCAAGCGCAGCTTCGACGGCGCCGCGAAGGGGTCGCCCTGCACGTGGTCGATGTGGAGAGTCAGTCCCTCGGGATCGAGATCGAAAGAACCGCGGATGTCGCGGTACGCCTTGTAACCGCGGCCATCGATGCGGCGCAGGATGTTGCGCAGTGCGTCGGCGCTCCCAGGCATGGCGTTGGGAGCGTAGCAGTCCGCGTCGGCGGCTCAGGCGAACAGAGCGAGCTGGTCGCCGCCCGGACGTCGAAAGGATTCGATTGAAAGCTCGGGGACGGCGTCGACCAGGCCCGCCCGGCGGCAGGCGAGGTCGAAGAGCGCGTGAGTCTGGTCGGCGAAGAATCCTCCGGCGTGCATGCGGTCGTAGAAACGCGAATCGTTGAGCTTTCCGTTCCGCATGTCGCGGATGCGCTGCATGACCTTGCTCTTCCGGTCGGGATAGTGGCGTTCGAGCCAGTCTTCGAAGAGGGACGCGAGTCCATGGGGCAGACGGAGCATCATGTGGCGCGCGGTCTTCGCACCGGAGGCGGCGGCGGCCTCGACGATCGAGGGCACTTCGTGGTCGGTCAGTCCCGGCACGATCGGAGCGATCATCACGCCGACGGGGATGCCCGCATTCGCGAGCTCCTCAATGGCGGCCAGTCGTCGTGAGGGTGCCGCCGCCCGGGGCTCCATGGCCCGATGCAGCGCGGGGTCCAGGGTGGTGACGGAGAGGTAGATCCGGATCGCGTCGAAGCGAGCGAGCTCGCGGAAGAGATCGATGTCCCGGGTTACGAGGGTGCTCTTGGTCACGATGGCCACCGGGTTCCGAAAATCGAGCAGCACCTCGAGGCAGCGCCGTGTGATGCGAAGCCGCCGCTCGATTGGCTGATAGGCGTCGGTGACGCTGCCGATGGCGATGACCTGGGGCTTCCAGCTCCGGCTTCCCAGCTCGTGGCGGAGCAGCTCGGGAAGGTCTTGCTTCACCAGGATGCGCGTCTCGAAATCGAGTCCAGCCGAGAAGCCCAGGTATTCGTGGCTGGGCCGGGCGTAGCAGTAGATGCAACCGTGCTCGCAGCCGCGGTACGGATTGATGCTGGCATCGAACGGGATGTCGGGACTCTGGTTGAAGCTGAGGGCCCGGCGCGCCGGGTCCCGATAGAACAGGGTGGGAACGGCGGGCCGCGAGTCGGGCTCGTCCGGAACGGGCTGCACCCGCTCCGGGTCAGGCTCGTAGTGGATCCGGTCGAAACGGCACGCCGGGTTCGAAGCGGCGCCGCGACGCGGACCGATGCGGGGGACGGGATCGGTCTTCACTCGGGCGACCTCCAAAGAGCGAAAGTAAGACGAAAACTCATCGAAGTCAAGCGGGGTCGCCGAGATCGTGCTGGTTTCGACTCGCCGTTGGATGGGGTGGTGCGTCGTGTCAGATTGCAAACGTGGTCACGGGAACACCCCCTGGATGCAGAAACCCGTCCGCTAGCCGGGCCGCCTGGCCAGCGCAGCAGGCAGCTGCGCGCCGACCACGTGGGCGTATACGGCTACGATGTCGCGCACACGCCTCATCTCGATTCGCTGGCTGCCCGCGGAGTGCTCTTCGAGAACGCCATGGCCTCGGTGCCCATCACGCTCCCCTCCCATGCGTCGCTGCTGACGGGACAGCACCCCCCGCGTCACGGTGTACGCCACAACGGCCTGCACCGGATCTCCGATCAATCGAAGACCCTCGCAGAAGTGCTGGCAGACGGCGGATACCAGACCGGAGCCGTGGTCGGCGCCGTGGTGTTGGCGGGGGAGACCGGCCTGCGGCAAGGCTTCGCGCATTACGATGACGCCGGGTCGCGCTTGGCGACCGAAGAATCAGGGTTTCTCGAACGGCCGGCCATCGAGGTGAGCGACCGCGCCCTAGCACTCCTACGCGAACTGTCCGAGCCCTTCTTTCTATGGGTGCACTACTACGACCCGCACGAGGACTGGCGCGCGCCCGCCGCCTGGTCGAAGCGCTTCGTCAACCGCCCCTATGATGCGGAGATCGCCTACACGGATGCCCAGTTGGGGCGCGTGCTGCGGGCGCTCGAGTCGGACGGCCGACTCGGGCGAACGCTAGTGGTGCTCACGTCGGATCACGGCGAGAGCCTCGGTGAGCATGGGGATCGCACCCACTCCTACGGTCTCCACGAGACGACGCTGCATGTTCCCCTCATGATTGTGGGCCCTGACATTCCGGCGGGAAAACGGGTGGTCGACGTCGTGAGCCTTGTCGATCTCGCTCCCACGCTGCTGGCACTCACTGGCATGAAGCCCCTCGCCAACGCTGACGGCCGCTCCCTGCAGGGTTTCTGGACCGGTTCGCCGCCTCCGCATTTCGGTGCCTACTCGGAGACCCTGGCTACGCGCCTCGATCATGGCTGGGCGCCGCTTCACAGCTGGCGCTCGTCGACGCATCGCTACGTGCAATCGCCGCGTCCAGAGCTCTACGAGCTGGCGGACGATCCGGATGAGATGCACAACCTCCTGCGCGGCAAACCAATGGGCGACGCGCGGGTGCTGGCGGTGGAGTATCAGAAGAACATCGACGACGTGATGAGCCACGAAATCGCGCAAGATCGCCAGACGGTCGACGCGTCCATGCTGCGTCGGCTTCAGTCGCTGGGCTATGCGGTCACGGCGCACGAGGTCGAGCGCAACGACCTCGACCCGAAGGACGGCCTGCGCCTGCTCGATCGATACTACCAGGCGGTGACACACCTGAAAAACGGCGAGCCGGTGCCTGCGCGCCGGCTCTTCGAAGAGGTGCTTGCGGGAATGCCCGGCAGCGCCCTGACCCACTCTCAACTGGCGCGCGCGCTGGCCGAGATGGGTGAGCCGGAGGCTGCGCTCGAGCACGCCCGGCTCGCCGTGGACCTCGTGCCGGACTCGGGGCAGCAGCTTGCCCGTCTGGCCATGCTGGAGCTCCAAACCGGTCGAGTTGCTGCAGCGGCCCAGCACTTCGACCAAGCGCACACTCAGGATCCAGCGTCGCCCCAGGCGCAAGCAGGCGTGATGTGGAACGCGGCGCGCAGCGGGGATGAAGAAGCGGCGCAGCGTCACGAAGCGCGCGCGCTGGAGCTCGATCCGGACGGATGGAAGACGCGTCAATTGCTAGCGATGCTATGGATCCAGCTCGGGCGGCCCGATCGCGCCTGGCCGCTGATCGAGGCTGCTTTGAAGCTGCGACCGGAAGAGAAGGATCTGCACCGTGACGCTGTGGTGACGCTGGTCCAGCTGGGGCGTGCCGAGGAAACCGCGCGGCACTTGGCTGTGACCGGACAGGCGCTCGCTTCTCCCAGTTTCTCCAACCGTCTGATCATCGCGCATGCGCGCGCCGGCGATACCCAACGCGCGGTGACGCTCTTTGAGACCATCGTCGAGCGCCACCCGGGTTACGAGCCGGCGAAGCGTAACCTCGCTTCCCTTCTCCAACGCATCAACCGCCCCTGAGGATTCGAAACGCGAGCCGTTCGGCGCCCACAGGCTGTCGAGGTGTAACGCGGCCGCGCCGTGCCGGTCCCCATCGCCGGGCGGCGCCCCGAACGTGATTGCGCCCGAGAATCTCGGACCTACGAAGAGCACTCGGATGGTGAGCTAGCGAGCCGCCACGGCGGGTGTCAGACCCACGTGCTGGAGTCCGGCGCTGGGCCACTCAGGAACGTCGACTCCGAGTAGACGCGCGAACATGGCGGGAATGCCCTTGAGATCCGGGCGTCCAGCGATGCGGGTCTTCGAAATTCCCGGTCCCAGTACGACGAAGATTGCATCGGTCTCGTGTTGACTTCCGGTTCGGATGCCGTGGTCCGACATGACCACGATGATGTCGTCCTCATCCATCCGGTGGTAGAGCTCGGCCATGCGGTCGTCGATGTAGCGATAGATGGAGTGCAGTGCGGCCTCGCCGTCGTCCTGTCCGTTCTCCAGCAGGTCGTGCACCAGCATGTGTGTGAGGATGTCCAGCGCCTCGATCCGCAGCAGCAGCAGATCCACTTCACCGGACGCGAACAACTCGCTTCCGCTGTCGAACTCACCGGCAATTGCCTCCACATGGACGCGTACCTCAGGATTGCTGCGCGTCACGGGCATCCGCTCCCGCTCGTCTCGGCGCAGCGGACGGAAGACCGGGCCTGTAGCGATTTTCAAGCGCTTGCCGAAGGGTCCCACCGCTTCGGCGTGATGACCAGCCTCGACACGACCGTGCGAAAACAACATGTTGACGGCGACCCGGTCGCCGGCCCCGATGGTCTCGAAGAGGTTCGGGCGCATGGGCAGCGCAGCCGAAAGGAAGTCGAAGGGATTCGTTGATACCGACGCCAGACCGGCGATCTCGAGCCCCATGCGGTGAACGAGGCCGAGGAAGCTGAGCTGCTCACCGCGAGTCGGGTAGATCAGCGACTCCATGGCCATCGCGGTAAACGGCGGGTCGCTGGTCAGCACGGCACTGGTGCCGTTCCGGATCAGGAAGTCGGTGAACGGCAACTCCCCGCGTGCTCTCAAGTACTGGGTGATCCGCCAGTCGGAACAGTCGAGCACGAGTCCCAGGACGCGTGTGCGGCCGTCAGCCGGTGCACGAGAGCGCGGTTCAAAGTGCGCCTCGGGCCGCGCGGGCCCACGCTCTGCGGTGATGCGAACAGGTTGATCCAAGCGTGTCCAGAAGCGACCCGACGCACGGGGGTGTCCGTCTCGATCCTTCAGTACCCACCGTTCTGGCCAAGGGCTCACGCCGCGCCGGAATTCCGCGCGGCCGGAAGCATCGAGGGCAACCTCCTGGAATTCCGAATCCGGTTCCCCCGCGACGTGATTGGAGACCCACAAACGGTCGCTGGGCACGGGATCCGACACCGAGAACTGAATCGTCCCCAGCCGGTCCTGCCGCTTGCGCCACTCGCCCGCGTCGCTCTCCGGCATGGCGATGGCGCGCTCCAGCTGACCGCGGGTGATGCTGCGGATTCGGATCTTGGAGGCTCCGCGATCGAAGAAAGTGAGGGCTTCTTCGTAGCGCCGTTCCACCATCAGGTGCATGATCAGGCGCGTGTAGACCTCTCCGTGGATGTATGCGTCCTGCAGTTCATCCTCGCGTGCCAGCACGTCTTGGAGCAGATCGATCCAGGACCTCTCGGGATCGGAGAGTCCCGAGGTGCTCAGACTCAGCGAATAGAACGCGTCGATCGCAACGGAGTCGCCCTGAATCTCCCGCCACTTCGCGTAGGTCGCGCGCAGGTCCTCCAAGCGCCCGAGCTGCGCCTGCGCCCGCTCGCGATTCTGCACCCAGAAGAGGAAGATCGGATCTTGCGGCGCAGGCCACAGGTTGCCCAGCACTCGCAGCGCGGTCTCGTAGTGATTGGCTCGGTTGTAGTAGGCCGCTAGCAGGACGCGGTTTTGGAGCGACGCTGCATCGGGTCCCAAGCCAGCCTCGTACTCGGTGAGGACGGCCGTTTCACCTTCGAGTGCGATGCGCGTCTCGAAGACGCGTTCGACGAACGAGAGATCGTCGGGATAGACGCCACGACCGAAGCGCGCCACGCGAGCTGCGGCCTCTTCCTGGCGCTGTTCCGTTCCGAACCGAATGGCGTGCTTCAACAACGTGCGAGATGGAATCCACGTCGGATCGTTGCCGGTGCCCACCAGCTGGAGCACCAGTTCCAAGCACTCCTCGAAGCGCTCCAACGCCACCAGCGCATCGCAACGTGCTCGGGCGACCATCTGGCCCTCGACGTCGCCGCCCACCCAACCGTCGGAGAGTGCCAGCGTTTCAGACCAGTGCCGCCCCTCGGCCGCCTTCGTCACGTCAGCCACCCGGTTCTGTCGTTGCATCACCCGGATGGCATTGCCGGACACCAACGCCAGACAGACGAGCAGCAGACCGAGGAACAGTCCGGTGACATTCCAGCGCACTAGGGCCTACCCTCGAGCACCAGCTGGAGATGCACCTCGTCGCCGACACGCTGAAGCTGGGCCTGGAGGGTCTGCCATGCATAGTCGAGCTGGGGAAGAGGAGCGTTTGGGACCCACGCCGCGTGCAGGGCAGAATCCGCCGCGGCGAAGCGGTTCAGGTGTACCACGACTCCGCCGTGCGTAGCGGGACCCAGACCGCTGCCGGGCTCCAGCGCGCGCAACAGCGCCCTACGGTTCCAGCCGATCAGGATCATCCCCTTTGCTGCCGCATAGCAGGGATCGAATTCCGGGAGGAGCTGCATCTCGACCATGCAGACGCCCCGATACTCACCGAAGCGTGCCGGAACATGTCGGAACTTCCATGTTCGTGAGATGTCGGCAATGAAGGCATCCATTGCTTTCACCGCTGCAGCCTCCACCCGCGTGCCCACCGCGATGACGATAGGAGGCATCATCTGTTCGGCCTCGGGCAGGTAGATCGCAAACTCGAGGCTTCCATCGAGAATCGCACTGGAGAAGATCTGGCTCTTCAGTTTGAACATGCTGTCGCCCTGGCTGCCCTGGGGCACCAGTGATGCGATGTCGAGACCGGAGTCGGGCCGGATGCGACCGTGCACCAGCGTGTCGCTGGGGTTGAGCCGCGGCGGGCCGGCTCCTTCCGAGGACGGCACCAGCAGACTTCCCAGTGTGCCGCTGGGCAGCGGGTCGAAGCGGGCGTTCAAGCGGAGCGTACCGTCTGGTTCCGAGCGTACGGTGCCGATCAGGCGGCTTGGGGCGTTCGAAGCATCTGTGGGTCGGCCGACAGGAGCGAGGAAGACGAGATCCGCGTCAGCTTGTAGCTTCCGCACGGCGGCGGGCTGATCTGCAAGGCGCGCGCAGGCGAGGCGGTCCCACAGCGCTTCGACGCCCTCCTCGGTGGAGGCGGCCCCGGCGAACTCTTCGCAATCCGACAGCCTCGACTCGATCTCGAAGGCTCGGTATGCCAGGGAAGTGCCCGCCAGCGACTGAAGACCTTTCAGCAGCGGCTTCAGCGCAGCCACCCGGCCAGCGACGTAGGCGCCGGCGGGGAGGGGATCGACCTCTGAGGGGGCTGTGCAGGCGAAGCCGACAAACGCGAACATCGCGATCCACAAGCCACTGAAGCCACTGCGGAGTTCCGAGCGGAGATCAGAGAACACGCGACCCCCTACGGCCTTGCGGCGACTCCTCAGGAATGAGCACCTGACCCAGCTACGTATCGGAAGTATCAGGGGTCTTCTTGAGAGCCCAGGACCTCGCCCAGCAGTGCCGGTAGGTCTGGGCAGCGCGGTTGGGACGAAGCGGTCGGCTCGTTCTCAATTTCGGTCCGCGGCGCCTGCACTTCGAGCCGGTCGGCGTCTTCAAGGAGGTGGGCTACAAGTTCGGGCGCTACTGGGACGTTGCGTGGATGCAGAAACCCGTCCCGCGGGCCGGGGTGAGACGGCCCAGCCTCGGGGAGGTTCCACCCAGCATGTCGAACCACGCGGGCTTCAGCGTGCGCAAGCGGATCGAGAGCTTCGGCTATGCGATCCGAGGCATGGCGACCCTGCTCTCGTCTCAACCCAATGCGTGGATCCACGCGGCCGCCACCCTCGCCGTCGTGTGCCTGGCTCTCACCCTCCGACTCGATCGGCTGGATTGGGCGTTGCTTGTGACGTCCATCGCCATGGTCTGGGCGGCCGAGGCTTTCAACAGCGCGCTCGAGTGGTTGTGCGACGTGGCCTCGCCGGAGCAGCATCCCCTGGTGGAGAAGGCCAAGGACGTCGCGGCCGCGGCCGTGCTGATCGCGAGCATCGCCGCCGCGATCGTTGGCTGCCTGGTGATGGGCCCGCCACTCTGGGCCGCTCTCAGCGGTTGATCCACGACCCGACGAAGGTCGACCCGGTCGTGCGGGCCGCCGGGGTCAGTCGTCGGCGTCTTCGTCGGCCAGCTGCACCGGGCCGAACTTGTCCGGATGCCGGGCCTTCTTGTCGCGATAGACCGCGCGCAGCGCGTCCATGTCCGCCCGGACCGAGTTCGAGGGAACCACCAGAGGGCCAAAGCCCGAGGTCCGCGTCGCGTAGTCCAGGTAGCTCGGGAGCACAGGGACGCTCGCCTTGCGTGCGATCCAATAGAAGCCCGACTTCCAGTGCTCGGCGCGGCGGCGCGTGCCCTCCGGTGCGACCACCAGGGTCAGCTTGTCGTGTTCCCGAAACATCGCTGCGGCCTGGTCCACCAGGTTCGTGCTGTGGGAGCGATCGACGGGCAGCCCACCGGTCCATCGATAGAACCAGCCGGCGGGACCGTCGAACAGACTCTTCTTGCCGAGCCAGCGGACGTCCAGCTCGAACGCCCACCCGAACGCCAGCATCAGGGGAAGGTCCCAATTGCTGGTATGGGGGGCCGCGATCAGCACGAATTGGTCTCCCTCGGGACGAGTTCCGACCGGCCGCCAGCCGACGAGTCTCAGCAACCAGATGGCCAGGCGCTGCTTCACCGGGCGTCGATCCAGTCGCGTAGATCGCGAGCTGCGCGGCCACGGAAGCCGCGATACCAGTCGAAGCGTTCGAGCGACTGACGGAGCGCGCGGGATCCACTCGGGACCGGATGTCTGGCAAAGAACGTAGCGACCTCGCGCCGGTGAGCCGAGGTCAACAGATTCGAAGTCGACTCGACCAAGCGGCTGGCCAGCAGCGAGGGCATGCGCTTGTAGAGCCGTGACCAGCGACGTTGGACGAAGCGCCAGGTCGGCTCGCGGGCAGCCGGATTGGCGAGCATGCGGGTCAGCAGGAAGATCACGTCCTGGGTGGCCACCGCGCCCGTCAGCGAAAGCTCCAAGCTGCGCTCGATCAGCTTCGGGTCGCGGAAGGCGCCCAGGGCGAGCAGGAAGCGGCGTTGCTCCTGGGGCGTGCGGGCGCTCTTGGCGGCCTCGCGGAAACGGCGGTGGAGGGCGGCTCCGCCGGTGCGGGCCGCCAGGCCGACGACGTCATCGGCGAGATTGGCGTCGATGGCGCGGCGGTTGTCCAGATAGCGTTCACAGTGGTGGGCGGCGGCTTCGAGAACCGCTTCGGATCCACCGATACCGCCGACGAGATGAAGCAGCGCGGCGCGTCGCATACGGTCGGCGTCATTCTCACTGGCTCTCGGCTTCCATCCGGCGGCCTCGAAGTGCGGGCCGAAGCTGTTCTGGATCCAGGTCGCGTAGGCGGACCCGCAGCGGGGTGCAGCGTCGGGGATCAATCCGTCGGCCAGGAAGCCGAGTGGCTTGTGCAGGGCCATCAAGACGTCTGGGTCCCGCTCGTCTGCCAGGGTTGTCGCGAGATCCATGAAACTGCCGAAGTCGGCGCGTCCGGCGCGGACGAGCGCCCACTGGTGATCGACCAGTCCCATGCGCTCGACGGCCGAGAGACCGTTCAGCCGGCGCAGGAGCTGTTCGAAGTCCCTTCGGGCGTGATGCGGGCGAAAGAATCCGCTCTCGTCGGCATTGCCGTAAAGGAAACCGGCGCCGCTGCCCGCCAGCTCGATTCGTTGGCGTGCGCGGGTAAGAAGATGTCGCTCCAGATGGCTGCGTACACCGCGCTTGCTGCCCACCCGTGCAACCCAGGGCACGGGCCAGCGTGTGTTGGAACTCTTTCCGCGGCGTTTTCGCTCGACGAACGGTTCCTGGCTGATGTCGACCCATGTGCGCCCGCCCGACTCCTGCTTCCGGATCGTGAGCACCGGATAGCCCGATTGTTCGATCCAGGCCCGGACCATGGGCTCGACCGACTCTCCCGATGCTTCGGAGAGCGCGGTCCAGAGATCGGCAGCCACGGTGTTCGACTCGCGATGCCGTCGGATGTAGAGACGTACACCCTTGCGAAACGGCGTCGATCCGAGATAGCGCTCGATCATTCGCACGACGGCCGCACCCTTCTCATAGGTGATCAGGTCGAAATTCTGATTGGCTTCGGCCGCTGTCTTGACTGGAACGTAGATCGGGTGTGTGTGCCTCAGGGCGTCCATTTCCAATGCCGCTGCCCGGCCATGCTGAAAATCGTGCCAGATCTTCCATTCGGGTCGCCAATCGTCGACGACGACGAACGCCATCCAGGTGGCGAAGGCTTCGTTGAGCCAGAGGTCGTCCCACCAGGCCATGGTCACGAGGTTGCCGTACCACATGTGGGCGAGCTCATGGGCGATCACCTCGGCTGCTCGCTTGCGCTCGGGCAGTGTCGATGTCGCCGGATCCAGCAGCAGTAGCGTCTCACGGAAGAAGACGGCTCCGGCGTTCTCCATGGCGCCGAACTCGAAGTCGGGGACGGCCACCAGGTCGAGCTTGGCGTAGGGGTAGGGGAGGTCGAAGTAGCGCTCGAGCCGGTCGAGGCAGGCATGCGCGGCTTCCAGTCCGAAGGCCGTGAGCCGTGCCTTGCCCGGCGTGTGCCAGATGCGGATCTCGGTGGGGCCCAGGCGGGTCGGCCGCGAGCGTTCCAGCTCGCCTACGGCCAGCGCCACCAGGTAGGTCGAGAGCGGCGGGGTCTCGGAGAACTCGACCCGCTTGCGTCGGGACGGCAAGCGGCGCGTGCGACGGACGGGCGTGTTGGAGATCACGGCGTTCGCAGCGCCCGTAGTCACCGCGATTCGGAAGCGGGCTTTCATTGAAGGCTCGTCGAAGCACGGGAAGAATTTGCGTGCGTCGGTTGCCTCGAGCTGGGTGAACGCATAGCGGCGCTTGCCCACCGAGGCGCCGTAGAGGCCGCACAGATCGGTGCGCAGACGTCCGGAAAAATTCAGCTCGAGCACCGCGCCACCGGCCGGAACCGATTTCGGGAACTGCACCTCGATCATCTCGACCGCGGGATGGCTTTCGATGCGCCCCCTCATCTCCTGGTCGCCCCAGCGAATCCGCGGCTGCGTGACGCGCAGGTCGCGGGCGTGAAGCCGGATCGAACGGCTGGCGCGGTCGAGTCGCAGCGTGATCGAGACGTCGCCCTGGAAACGGTCGCTCTTCGACGGGTCGACGTCTACGTGAAGATCAACCGATTCCGGCCGGACGTCGTCGGGGAGTCGATAACGCGGGGTGCGGAGACGGCTGGAACGGTGCAATGCGTCGGCTCAGCTCGGCTGCTGATTCGCCAGCGAGGGAGCTGGCGGCGGAAAGTGGATGTACTCCTCGATGATCGTGAGTGCCAGAGCCGTCTCGTTCGCTTCGGGGTCGAAACGGCCACGCTTTTCGAGGTCCTGGCTGAGGACACCGAGAACCTTCTGGCGAGTGAGATCATCCGTGTGACTCTTGACGGTCTGCTGCTCGGCCTCGTCCTGGTAGCAATAGGCCTTCCAGGAGATCGAGAAGCGCAGATCGTCCCAGCTGTAACGGGCCAGCACTCCGTCTCCGTCCTGGAGCTGCCAGCGTCCGTCCCCCGCGAATCGGAGCCGCATGCCGGGACGCAGATCTGGCATCGGCTCGTCGCGTTCGAGCACGGGATTGACGCCGTGGAAGACCGAGTCGGTGTCGAGCAGGATCGCCGTGTTGTGCCGGACGCTGTGCTCGACAGGCGGACCGTAGGGGCCGTCGGGATAGAAGACGAAGCCGCCGCCGCGTGGATGGCCAAACCACGATACGCCGGTCGCGATTCGCATTCGCCATTTGTCGAAGAGCCCCGAGTGGTGCATCGCAACGATGAGCCACTGAGGGTCGGACTTCCGATTGATTCCGCGAAACTCCGGAACGTCGGTGTGCAGGGTGAGCTCCTGGCCGGGAACCAGGATGTTGGCATAGACGATCGACGGCTCGACGATCGAACAGCCGTAGAGCTTCTTGGACGCTTCAATGAAGCCCGGGTGGCCGAGCACGGGCTCGATGCCCTTTACCAGGGGTTCGGCGTAGGCGTATTCCTCGCGGAAGTAGTTCGTCCGAGCGGCGAGGCGCGCGAGGGGTTCGTTGCGTCCGCCGCGTCCGCCGGTCTTCAGGAAGTTCAGGACGGCGTCGTGGCGCTGGGTGAGTCCCTCGCCCATGTCGTCTTCGATGCTCTCTTCTCCGTACATGCCATAGCTGCCGTATCGCTCGCACAGCTTCAGCATCTCTTCTGCCTGGGCGTCGGGCAGAAGCGGGTCGATGAGCTGGAACTGGATCTCCCCCACGAGGCTCCTCTCGGGATTTTTGCCTGGCAGACGCGCATCGTATCACTTCTAAATACCAGGAGCCGAGCGATGGCATCCGATTGAAGTCAGCCCATCGGGCTAGCGGGCGGGTCGAAACGGGATTCCCAGCACCGGGTTTTGGCCTTCCGGGAGGGGGACGCTGGCTGCCGGTAGCACGTCGAGGGCGACCGGCCCCTCGTTGGCATGAGGATCGATCTCCACCCGGATGCACAGCGGTGAATCGGCCCAGCGAAACTCGAGCAGGTTGTTGCGGTCCTGGCAGATCCCGCCCAGCGTGGCCTCCCATTGATGACGCGCGCGCGCGGCGCCATGGGCGTTGAGTCGAACGGCGACCAGATCCATCGGCTCGGGTGCCGGGTCTGGCAGCGGCGGGAAGCGGAAGTCCTGCGTCTCGCTGGGCTCGAGCTCAGGATGCGATTCTGCGAGCTGCACGACGATGCCCTGGGCCTGCTTGGGGTGCAGGAACGCTTCCTTCCAGGCGGGGAACTCGTCGGTGTATCCCACGACCTCGTAGCCCTGGGATCGCGCGTGATCGGCCGCTGCGGCCAGGTCGTTCACCATGAAAGTGACGTGGTGGACGCCGTGGCCCTGTCGCTCGAGGAAGCGGTGGAGGAAGCCGTCCGGCGGTCCGTGGGGCTCGAGGATCTCGACCACGCCGCCGCGGCCGAACGCGAACTGCCACCAGAGAAAACCCGAGCCGGGACCCGAGTCGAGCGGGCGGGCACCGAGTTCACCCACCAGGAAGTCGGTGACGTCGGCGGCCCGGGGAACGGCGATGGCTACGTGGTCGAGATCGCGGATCAGTTCGGACGGGCTCATCGGGGCCCTACCTTGCCGCGTTTCGGGATCCGGCGCGAGTCCGGCGATGCCGCGGCCTGCGCGGTATGTTCGAGCCTGGCTTCGCGACCCCCCGCGCGATCCGATCTCAGCGGGGGGACGTTTCATGGCCAGCGCGAATCGGGAGCAGTGGTCCAGCCGCCGGGGCTTCATCCTGGCGGCCATCGGCTCGGCCGTCGGTCTCGGCAACATGTGGCGCTTCTCGTACCTGACTGCCGAGAACGGTGGCGCCGCGTTCGTGATCCTCTACCTGGGCATCACGCTTCTGGTCGGGCTTCCGGTCCTGCTGGCCGAGCTGGTGCTGGGCCGCGGTTCCCAGCAGAGTCCGATCCGGGCGCTCGCCCACTACGGCGGTGATGCCTGGAAGCCCCTGGGCTTCGTGTTCGTTGCAGCCGGCTTCTTGATCCTCTCCTACTACGCCGTGATTGCGGGCTGGACCGTGCGCTACGCGGGGATCGCCCTGTTCTCGGGCTTCGACGCTGACATCGCCGACCACTTCGGTGAAGTGGCCACCGGCTTCGACGCCGTCTGCTACCAGGTGCTCTTCATGGCCGGAACGATCTGGGTCGTGGCCAGGGGCGTGAGGGCCGGAATCGAACGCACGTCCATGGTGTTGATGCCGCTCCTCTTCCTGATCGTGTGCGGGTTGGCGATCCATGCGGCGACCCTCGATGGGTCCGAAGGCGGCTACCGCTACTACTTCGAGACGGACTGGTCGAAGATCCTCACGGCCGGCGTGCTGAAGGACGCGGCCGGCCAGGCCTTCTTCAGCCTGAGTCTTGGCATGGGCGCGATGCTGACCTTCGCGAGCTACTTGTCGCGCGAGAATCACCTGCCCAACGAGTCGGTCCTGATCGTCGGCGCCGATGTCGGGATTGCCTTCATCGCGGGTCTCGTGGTCTTCCCGATGATCTTTGCCCTGGGCCTCTCGGAGGCGGTGAAAGAGAGCACGATCGGCGCGCTCTTCATCACGCTTCCCCAGGCTTTTGCCGAGATGGGACCGGTCGGCCGCATCGTCGGCCTGCTCTTCTTTTCGGCCTTGATCGTCGGCGCACTCACGTCGGCGATCTCGCTGCTCGAAGTGGTCGTAGCGTCGGCGATCGACGGACTCGGATGGTCGCGCAAGCGAGCGGCGATCGTGAGCGGGATCGCCATCACGATCCTGGGCATCCCGTCGGCGTTCGACACGGAAATACTCGGTGTCGTCGACAGCATCGCCAACAACATCCTCCTGCTCGGCGGCGGTCTGGCCCTGTCGATTTTCGTCGGGTGGATCATGTCGGATCCGATCGGAGAAGCCCGGACCGGGGCCGAGGACGTGCGCTGGTTCTTGCTGTGGCGCTTCCTGCTCCGCTTCGTGTGCCCGGCGGTCCTGGTGTTCGTGCTCTGGTTCGGTCTGCAAGACACGGCCGCCGCAGTGAAGGGGCTCTTCGGCGCGCGCTAGCGACCGACGCCGGTCCGGCGGATCGCCGCCATGGCGTCGATGACCTCGGTCCGGCGCACCAGCGAGCGGATCTCCTCGGCGAACGCCAGCCGCCTGGCCTGAAGATCAGGCGTGCGGGTGTCGAGGATGCCCCGGTTGTCGGCCAGCCGCAGGGCGTTGCGAAACAACACCTGGGAGATCGACGCGGCGCTGTGGATGCGGCGCTGCAAGTGGTACTGGCGGCCCACCCGCATGCAGCGTTCGATGAACTCGGTCTCATCGAACCCGTTGCTTCGATCCAGGGCGGCCAGCAGATCGCCCACGATCTGGTAGGCCTCGACGAAGGGGCGCAGGACCCGGTGGGAGCTGAACGGTCGGAAACGTCGGATCAGGTCGAGGATCTCGTCCGGGCCCGCTCGGATCCGGTCCTCCCAGTCTGCGTCGTAGAAGCGCAGCTCCTGGATGATCTCCGCGCGGAACGCGTCCTTCTCGGCAAAGAAGAACTCGAACTTCAGAAGATCGCGCAGCTGCATGGCCGCGTCCCAGAATCCGGCCAGCGAGTCGTCGGTCCCGGCTTCCGCGGCGTGCAGCAGCGCGAGCTCGACGATGCACGCCGTGATGAAGAAGTGGATCACCGTGTTCCGGTAGTAGGCGGCAGCGAGCTGCTGCTCGGGTCCGATCACGTAGACCGGCTCCATTCCTTCACCGAAGCGGGTCACCACGTCGTTCTCCACGAGGCGCGCGAGGGCCTGGGAGACACCCTCGGTGTGGTCCAGCTTGAGCACACCCACGGTCGGAAGATTCCGCGTCTTCACGAAATAGAGGATGTTGCGCAGGGCCTGGTGCACCTCGCCCACCGAGAGCGCGCGAAACCCGCTGCCCAGCATGGACAGGGTCACCAGCGCGCTCTCGGTGATCGGCGTGACCTGGTTGATCCGCACGCAGACCTCGAAGGCGAGCTTCTGGATTGCCAGGTTCGTCTCGTCCGGATCCGGATCGGCGCCCGGATTGGGCTGACCCAGGGCCTTCGACAGCGAAATCGGCTCGCCAAAACGGAAGTGGATCGTGCCATATTTCCTTCGGAGCGAGCGCACGACGCCCACGAACCAGGCGAAGCTCTCTTTTTTCTTGACGGCACCCTTCTGCTCGTTGGCGTAGGAGTCCACGTCCTGGATCTGGTCGTAGGCGATCGAGACCGGAATCAGCTGTACGTCTTCGGCCTTGCCGCGCATGTAGGCGTCCACCACGTAGGCCAGCAGTCCAAAGCGCGGAGGCAGGAGCTTGCCCGAGCGGGAGCGGCCACCCTCGATGTACCACTCGAGCGAGAAACGCTTCTCGATCAGGTAGTCGATGTAGTGCTGGAGGACGAACTTGTAGACCTCGTTGTCCTTGAACGTGCGGCGGATGAAAAAGAGTCCGCTGCGACGCCCGATCGGACCGACCGGAAAGAAGTTCATGTTGATGCCACCGGCGGTGTGGTTCGGTGCGTGCCCGTTTTCGTGTAGCGCGTACTGCAGCACCAGGTGGTCGAGGTTCGACTTATGGGACGGAAGAAACACGATGGGGTGGCGCTCGCCCAGCGCCTTGACGCGCCGAAGCTCCGACCGGTCGTACTGGAGGGTGGCGTCGTAACCCTGGGTGTAGAGCATGTGGATCAGCCGGGCGGCGATATCGATCACGAAGGGGCTGTGGGTGGCCGCAATCTCCTTGAGGTAGCCAGCGGCCTCGCGCTGTACCTGGTCTGGGGACTTGTCGAGTTCGCGCGCGATGCGCGCCAAGCCGCCGCGAAAGCCGGGACGTCCCAGGATGTCTTCGTGGATCAGCCGAGGAACCTTGTAGCGTTCACCGCGAAGCCGGCGCTCGGCGCGTTCCAGGGCCAGCGCAGCCTGTCGGGCGACGAACTCGTGGAGACCCGACGCTTCCTCCACGTCCTTTCCGCTCGCGACCTGCCACCGCACCCTCAGCTCCGAAGCGGGCGCTGGCTCGCCAGCGACGATGCGACAGCGGTCCCGCTCGCGACGGAGGATCCAATGCTGGCGCAACGACCCCGGATCGCGAGGATCGCCAAAGCGGACGATGTCCGAGAGGCGTACCGCCCTGACCCCGTCGCGTTTGCGTGGCAGCCAGACCACTCGCAAGGGCGCCAGCAGTACGTCGACTCGACTGGCGAGACACTCCTCCAGGGCAGCCAGCGAAACGCGCGAAGCCCGTCGCCGCGTGGGATAGATGGCCACCCGCTCGTATTCCGCCCCGTCGGGACGGTGGCGCAGGATCCAGCCCTCGGCGATCCGGCGCTCGGCGGTGCTCGAAGCGTCGAGAAGAAAGACGACACGGCGCCCGTTGCTCTCGGGCCATTCGGGCTCGTGGCGCAGGGGCGTCCGGAATGCGGCAGCGGGCGCCATTACATCCCATCCTACCATTCTGGCTGCCAGCTTTGCTGCATCGCCGTGGCTGCGTCATTCCCCGCGCAGGTAGTCGAGAGCGAGGCGCGTCATGGCGAGTACGCCGATGGGGAGGGCCGCCTCATCGACAAAGAAGCGCGGCGAATGGTTCGGGGCCGCGTCTTCGGCCTTCACGTCTACGGGTCGGATGCCCAACCACACGTACAATCCGGGCACTTTCTGCTGGTAGAACGAGAAGTCCTCGGATCCGGTGCGCGGGGGCGCTTCGATCACGAGCGGAGCGGATGTTTCCAGGCTGGGAAGCATGCGGCGCGTCAATTCGGGGTCGTTCCAGGTGACCGGGTAGCCCTCCGCCACGTCGATCTCGACCTCGGCGGTCGCTCCTTGCGCGGCTGCGGTTTTCTGTGCCGTCTCCCGCACCAGCTCGTGCAGCTCGAAGCGCATGTCGGGATCGAGGCTGCGGATCGTTCCGTGCAGCTCGACTTCGCCGGGAATGATGTTGTGCCGGATGCCTCCGTGGATCGACCCGATCGA
>Ga0209988_10000103_pt1 | contig 43810 bp, 38 predicted proteins | sample N075metaG_FD_183115 | JGI IMG/M metagenome (GOLD analysis project Ga0209988, IMG submission 183115) | Deep subsurface microbial communities from Kermadec Trench to uncover new lineages of life (NeLLi) - N075 metaG (SPAdes) (version 2) | ecosystem: Environmental > Aquatic > Marine > Ocean trench... | reverse complement strand
CATCGGGCTCGACGCCTATTTGCGGCGGTAGTCGAACCTGCACGTCCGTATCCGCCCCAAACCTCGTCACTCGATAATCATCGTAACCAGCATCACGCAATCTACTGCGGATGCCCGGCAGATCTGCCGACTCTGAATAGCCAACCTCGAGCAGTACACCGCCGGTAAAATCAATACCGAAATCAAGACCGCGAATAGCGAGCGTGCCGATCGAGATAACGATCAGAACGACGGAGAAGCCGATAGCGATGTTACGACGGGTCCTGCCCAGGAAATCGATGCTTGTTTTTTCTTTAAACAGTCGCATTGCGGACCTCAGATCGGCAGGGACTCGAGCCTGCGCCCGCCGAATATCTTGTTGACGACGGCGCGCGTGCCGATGATTGCAGTAAACATCGAGGTGATGATGCCGAGTGACAGCGTTACCGCAAATCCCTTGATCGGACCCGTACCAAAGGCAAATAACACGATCGCCGCGATCAGCGTCGTTATGTTGGCATCCGCAATGGACGACAACGCTTTCTCGTACCCGGAGTGGATGCTGCCCTGGACTGAGTTGCCCGACGCCAGTTCTTCCCTGATTCTTTCGAATATCAATACGTTTGCGTCAACGGCCATGCCAATGGTCAGGACGATCCCGGCAATGCCAGGCAGGGTCAATGATGCCTGCAACAGTGAAAGCAGCGCGACGATCAGGACCAGGTTGACAAACAATGCCATGTCGGCAATCAGGCCAAACCCCCGGTAATAGATGGCCATGAACACAATCACGGCGAGAAAACCGATCGATACCGCATTGAATCCGCGGTCAATGTTGTCCTGACCGAGGCTCGGGCCGATGGTACGATCTTCGACTTTGTAGACCGGCGCAGCAAGGGCGCCTGCGCGCAGCAATAATGCAAGACCGCGTGCTTCACCGGCCGCCAGGCCGGTCGTTACAAAGCTGTTTTTGAAGACACCGCGAATGGTCGCGGTGTTGATGATTTCTTCGGTTCTTATCGTACGATAGCCAACGGTGCCATCGGCATTGTTTATGGTTTCACGTCGGGTCTCGATGAATAAGGTGGCCATCGGCTTGTTGAGGTTGGTGCGCGTGTTCTTCAGCATGCTTGCGCCGCCGGCGGAATCGAGGGTGATGAATACGGCCGGCATTCCCTCACTGAAACCGGATTCCGCGTCGACGATCTGATCACCTGACGCAATAACCTCACGCTTCAGCAGTTGCCCGGAGATACCTTCGCGACCGGGGTAGCGACGTGACCCGGGGCTGTCGCCCGCAGTGTCGACCATGCGAAATTCCAGTGTCGCTGTAGCCGTCAGAATCTTGTTCAGTTCCTCCGGGTCCTGCAGACCCGGCAGTTGCACAATGATGCGGTCGACACCCTGTCTTTGAACCAGTGGTTCGGACACCCCAAGCTGATCAACGCGGTTCCTGATCGTCGTAATATTTTGCTCTATCGCGAAATCCTGGCGGGCACGAATTTGCGCGTCGCTCATGCGCACACGCAATGACCGGCCATCGGCACCGTCGGCAATCAGCAACCCGGAATCAGCATCCCGAATGATGTCACGGGCAGCTTCAAGGTCTTCGGCATTTTGCAGTCTCACCAGCAAAGTCTGATTGACGACTTCCTGGCGACTGCGAATGCGCTGCTCTCGAAGCCGATCGGCGAAGTCCTGACTGTAAGTCTGCAGCCGGCTTTCTATCGCCGAATCCATATCGACTTCGAGCAAAACATAAACGCCACCGCGCAGATCAAGACCGAGGCTCATCGGGCTGAGGCCCAGACTTCGAATCCAGGGCGGCAGTTCCGGTACCGAAGAGAACGCGACATTGGCGACGCCGGAGAATCGATCGCGCAAACTGTTACCCGACTTCTGCTGATCGTCCCTGGTATTAAATGTGACGATCACCCTGCCGTTCTCGATGAATGAATCTTTCGGCGAAATCGATTCTGCGTCAAGAGCCGTTACAACCTGACTTAGCATGCTGTCGTCGAACGGCTTGCCATCGACATCAGAAAGTTGAACCGCCGGCGCACTGCCGTAGAGGTTGGGCAACGCAAGCAGTGCGCCGAGCATCAGGATGCCGATCACCAGCAGGTTCAGCCAGGTAGGGTAACGATTCATTGGACTCGCGACGATCAGGCGGCGTCAAAGGTGCCTTTCGGCACAACAGCCGACACCGTCGATTTCTGCACCTTGACCTGGACATTGTCCGCGATCATCAGTGTCGCGTAGTGCTCACTGACCGCAGTTACCTTGCCGAGAATGCCGCCGGCAGTAACCACCTCATCACCGGTCGACAGCGCGCTGACCAATGCTTTATGGGCCTTTTGTCTTTTCTGCTGTGGCCGAATCAATAAGAAATAGAAAGCGACGAAGATAACGATCATTGGCAGGAAGAAACCGAATGCATCGCCTTGTGCTGCACCCTGTGCGCGGGCAGGGCTGATTAGAAAATCCATGAGCAAATTAAACTCCCGGCGGCCGGTTCAGGCCCGGGCCTGAAAAAATAGCGCGCCATTATGGCATATGAGCGTCGTACTTGCGGATACCCGATTAGGAATCAAGTGTCTATAACTTTTTGAGCTGACGCGAACCACCGAACTGCAGCCGATCAGCCCTTTCGGACGTCTTCCGACCCTGACTCTGCATAGGAGGATTTCAAATCGGCCACCAACCGGGATAGCTCACCCGTCTCGATCGCTGCCCGCAGACGTGTCATAAATTGTTGATAATAATAAAGATTGTGAATTGTCCCCAATCTCGGGCCAAGCATTTCTCCACATTGCGCGAGATGGCGCAGGTACGCCAGGCTGTAGTTCCGGCAGGTATAGCAATCACAATCCGGGTCCAGCGGGCCGGTATCAGCGGCATATCGCGCATTGCGGATCCTGACGATTCCCCTCGATGTGAACAGGTGCCCGGTGCGGCCATGTCGCGTCGGCATCACGCAATCGAACATGTCGACCCCGCGGCTGACGGCGTCTGCGATATCGAGCGGCGTGCCGACGCCCATCAAATATCGAGGCCGGCTAAGCGGCATGGCCGGGATGAGATTATCGAGGACTTCGATTCGTTCGATTTCTGGTTCGCCCACCGCAAGCCCGCCAATCGCATAACCATCGAAACCGATCTCACAAAGCCCGGCCAGAGATTCGCTTCGCAAACTATCGTAGATACCGCCCTGCACGATGCCGAACAGGGCCTCTCCGCGATCCGGTTCTTTTTGCTTCAGCGCATCAAAATGGCGACGACTGCGATCCGCCCAGCGTAACGATAATTCCATGGACTGGCGCGCCTCGTCCTCGGTGACAGGGTAAGGCGTGCACTCGTCAAGAATCATCGCGACATCCGCGTTCAGGTCATGCTGCACCTGCATCGATATTTCCGGCGTCAGGAATACCTCATCGCCGTCGACCGGGGAACGAAACTTCACCCCCTCCTCGCTGAGCCTGGCGCTAGCCGCCAGCGAAAACACCTGGAAGCCGCCCGAGTCCGTCAGGATCGGTCTGTCCCAGTTCATAAACTCATGCAGACCGCCGTGCTGCCGGACGATCGGTGTCCCGGGTCGTAACATCAGGTGGAACGTGTTGCCAACAATGATGTCGGCCCCGCATTGCGCGACTTCTTCCGGTGTCACACTCTTGACCGATCCGTAAGTGCCAACAGGCATGAATGCAGGCGTCTTTACCTCGCCACGCCGAAAACTCAGTTGGCCGCATCTTGCAGACCCGTCAGTTTTTCCAGGATTGAAATTCATCTGTGGTTGATTATGTCGTCAATGGAGGCAGAAGCAGCATCGCATCACCATAACTGAAATATCGATACTGATTTTCGACAGCATGGCGATACGCGTCAAGAATGCGCTCGCGACCGGCAAATGCGGCGACCAGTAGCAGCAACGACGATCGTGGCAGGTGAAAGTTGGTAAGCATCGCGTCGACAGACCGGAATTCATAACCGGGGACGATGAACAGATCGGTCTCCCCGTCACAGGGTTGCAGTTCACCGCTTGACGAGGCGGATTCGAGAGCGCGAACTGACGTTGTACCAACCGCAACGACACGGCCTCCGGAAGCTCGCGTTGCACGTACAGCTTCACAGACCTTTTTGCTCACCCGGACTCTTTCTGCGTGCAGGCGATTCGATTCGATGCGTTCCTCGCGCAGCGGCTGGAACGTGCCTGCGCCAACATGCAGCGTCACGAATTCGTGATTCACACCACTTCGTGCTGTCTCGTCCAGCATGCGCTGGTCAAAGTGCAGCCCGGCAGTAGGTGCCGCAACAGCGCCCGGTTCACGGGCATAGACCGTCTGATATCGATCGGCATCGGCGGATTCAGAGTCGCGATTGAGATAAGGCGGCAACGGTACGTCGCCGTGCAGCTCCAGAAAATCGCGCACCGGCACCGATAAGCGCAGTCTGAACATATCGCGTTCACGATCGACTACGGTGGCTTCACAATCTCCGGCAAGCTTAAGTAGCGCTCCCGGCTTCGGTGTCTTGCTGGCTTTTAGCTGCGCGAGCACTTCCGTTTCGGAGAGCACGCGCTCCACCAGGATTTCGACGCGGCCGCCGGTTTGCTTTTGGCCAAGCAAGCGTGCCCGGATGACGCGCGTGTCATTTAATACCAGCAGGTCGCCAGCGTGGAGCAAGGCCGGCAAATCTGCAAACTGACGATCGGCCAGCGACTCGCCGACCACCAGCAAACGACTATCGCGCCGCCTGGCAGGCGGGTACTGTGCAATCAGCTCCGTTGGCAGCTCGTAGTCGAAATCAGACAAAAACATGGGCAGCATGGTACCGCAGGAGCCCTTCCTAAGCGGGCGACCAACAATGAAGGGCATGTTTCCTGACATGCCCTTCATTGTTTGCTAAGCATTAATCGACCGACCGCAGCAAAAGAATATCGCCCGCTTAGGAAGGGCTCCTGCGATATTTTATGACATGCGATCCTCAGGCACCGTGACCACTTTGATCCTGGGTACGACGACCTGCATTTTGGGTACGACGATCTGCACTTTGGGTACGACAAGCGGCGCCACGGCGCTGTGGCGATCGTCGGGAACCTCGATGCTGATTTTCTGCTTGCGCTGGTCACGCATGATCTCGATATTGAGTGTCTCGCCACTCTGATAGGAACCGAGAATACGCATTGCATGATTCACCGAGCTTGGCTTGCGACCATCGATACTTTGAATGACGTCGCCATCCTGCAATTTGAGATCTTCATTTTTGGGTGCACGCACAATGAGCAAGCCTTCATCCGTACCGAAATAGCTGCCAAGGCGCTCTGTCAGCATAACCAACTCCATGTCGCCGAGGCCGCTTCCTCCGCCAATCCAGAAAAAGCGATTCTTGAACTGGCTCAATTGCGGCGCGACATGGATATCCGGCCTCACGAAGTTCTCTCGGTCGAATTCAAAGGCGAATACGCCGCCCCGCATCCGGCGCGGCGCGACTTCGGTCGACATCGATTTGCCGTTGCGCAGGTATTCAACCGTGAGTTCATCGCCCTCTTCGACACCCCGCATAAAATCGAGCAGCTTTTCGTTGGCTTCGCGGCCGTTGTCAGCAGTCAACGACTCACTGTTAATTGATGTAATGACATCACCTGCCCTGAGGCCGGCTTCACCAGCAGCCCCGCCCGGCGAAACGCCGAGAATGGTCACGCCTGCAACCGGCCCCTCGTTGTCATCCGAGCCAATCGTAACGCCCAGCAACGGCCCGTGGCCGCTGCGCAGTATTCTTTCAATGGTCGCTACACGCGGCCACTGGCGAATGGAAAGCTCCGCGACTTGCTGCGCAGCCTGGGCCAGCGATGCTTCCGCTTCCCGCATGCGGATTTCAACCTTAATGTTCTCATCTCGCATGAAGCGTTCGCGTTCGGCGCGTTGCACTTCCATTTCCCGGGCGAATTTGTCCATGTCGCGTTCCCGCTCTATCAGACGTTGTTCCGCCTCACGCATCCTCTCGTCCAGCTCGTCGGTATCTTGCTGCGCAAATGCCGGGAGGCAAATCATGACCAACATCGCCACACCCAGGGTTTTCCTGCAATTTCTCATCTAACCACTCCTGATTTACCTGCAGCAGAATCCTTAAGGAGAACCGCCGCAATTTAATCTCGTCAACTAAAAGGCCATCCGCTGCGCTTGCGCCGTGCGTAACCGCAATAATGAATTCATCAACCTGACTCGTTCACGCCAGTAAACTTGTTCCTGCTCCGGGCTTAGTTCAAACTCCGGTTGATTCAACAGGTAATCGATCCCGGCAACCTGGTCCTGCAGCTCCGAAATCGTCACCGCGGTACTGGCCCAAACGAGGCTTGGTTGTGCCGGCAGTGCCCGCAGGTTTCTTTCGATCTGCCGGGATTCGACCATCAATGCATTCAGACCCCGCATGTCATCGTTGTTCGCCGCCACGTCCGAGTAATCCGGTACCGTAACGCCCGCTTGTTCGCCGCTATCGATGACCGGCGCAATGGGAACGTTAAGGACGGCCAGCACGACTGCTGCCGCGAGACCGGCGCCGGCCAGCCATTTCGTGCGTTCCGTAATTCCCGGAGCAAATAAACCCTCGGCATGGGCCTGCTCCTCGATACGCTGCCACACAGCACGCGGTGGCATCGTGTCTTCGAGCTGCCGCAATTTCGCCCGCAATACGTCGCGTTCCTGGATGTTCAAACCGCAAATCATCGTCTCGTCCTGTTGCTCATTACTTTCATTCATCATTCTTTCGCTCTGCCCGCAAAGGCTATTTCAACAGCTGCCCAACGCGGATCCCTGGATTGCCGCCGCAGAATCCGTCCGCTCCGGTCCCGCATCGAGTAGCGGCCTCAATTTCTGGTACGCACGCGACAATTGTGACTTCGAAAAACTCTCGCTCTTGCCTAGCAAGACCGCGATCTCTTTGTGCGTGTAGCCCTCGACGTCATGTAGCCAGACGACTGTCCGGGCCACTGCCGGCAATGTGCCGAGCGCAGAATCGAGATCGATCGCCTGCTCCGGCTGGGCGGGGTTTCCATGTCCCGTGTGGGAACCGGTCATCATTTCTTCCCAGTCGTCGTCAAGACTCTGGCCTCGCTTGTGCCAGGCGGAACGCAAAAACATGAGCGCCTTCGAGACCGCCACTTGCCGTATCCACATTCCCAGCGGCGCTTCGCCGCGGAAGTTCGCGATGCTGCGAATCACCTCGATGAAAGTCTCCTGCAACAGGTCCTCGGCCTGTGCCGGGATGCGCGTAAATCTGAGGCACACCGAGTAGACGGGCGGTGAGTACGCGCGATAAATAATCGCGTGCGCCTTCGCATCGCCCCTGATCGCGCGCTTCACGATCCCGGGATCGATCTGGATATTTGCAAATTTGCTCATGTCTCGTGCTTTAGATGCGTTGGCCTGAAGAAAGGTCGCAATAATAAGGAATCGCGGCGGCACGCCGCTCCTGCTGCCACGGTCCTGGGGCTTGCGGTTTGCAGGAGCGGCCTCTGGCCGCGATTCCTTACTGTATTGTGGCACTAGCGAATTTCGCCGCATATACTTACCGCCTTTCGGTCGGTGGCGGTCATTTCCCGCCGCACATTTAAGCAGCCGGGGTGGCGGAACTGGTAGACGCGCTGGATTCAAAATCCAGTTTCCGAAAGGAAGTGCGAGTTCGATTCTCGCTCCCGGCACCAACCAACCACGATCCCCGGAGCCACCCGTTGCGGGGCCTCATCCAAGCCTATGAAGTATTGCTCCAACTGCGGCAACCTGGTCGCACAGAAAATTCCGGACGGCGATTCCATGAGCCGCTGGGTCTGCAGCGCCTGTGACATCGTGCATTATCAGAACCCGAAAATCGTTGTCGGCTGTGTGCCGGAGATCGACGACAAGATCCTGTTGTGCAAACGGGCGATCGAACCACGCTCCGGATTCTGGACCGTGCCAGCAGGATTTATGGAACTGGGTGAGACGATTGCTGAAGGAGCGGCCCGCGAAACGCTCGAAGAGGCCTGCGCCGAGGTCGAAATCGGGCACCTGTTCGCCTCCGTTGATGTGCCCGATGCAGGCCAGGTGCACCTCTTTTTTACGGCGACGCTGCTTGGTGAGTTCGCGGCCGGGCATGAAACGTTGGAGGCGGATCTCTTCGCAAAGAATGAGATTCCCTGGGACGAGATCGCGTTTCGCAGCGGATTATTTGCGCTTAAAAAATACCTGGATGACGCCGGTCAGAATAGAGGCGTCCATTTGCACGAGGTCAGACGGAATAAATCCTAGCCGCTATTATCGATGGCTATGATTGCCTGCTTGAGCTTGTCCGCCGGCATATAACCGCTGAACAGGGTGCCATCGTGCAACACGATAGCCGGCGTGCCGCGCAGACCGACATCCTGGCCAATCAGGTAATGCTTGCTGACGATCGATGCATCGCAGGTACGCGTCGGATATTCCTTGTCCAGTTTGGCAAGCGTCAGCGCTTCATTGCGGTCGTTGGCGCACCAGACGTTTTCCGCCTTGGCCCAGGAGGGCGAAGTCGGACCATTGCGTGGATACAGGAAGTAGCGAATCTCGATACCCTGCTCCATGTACTGATCGATTTGAGAATGCAAGCGGCGGCAGAACGTGCAGTCGATATCGGTGAACACGGATACGCTGTACTCCACCTTGTCCGGCGAGAATATGATTAACTGGTCATTCGGCACTGCCGACAACATACTGACCCGCGCCTCATTTCGGCTTTGCTCGCTCAGGTTGGAATTGTCTTCCAGGTCGATCAGGTCACCCTGAAAAAGATAGCGGCCGTCCCCGGAAATGTAAGCAATGATGGCGCCTTTGCGGATCGTGAACCAACCCTCGATCGGGCTTTCGAATATATCCTCGGAATTGATCTCGGCAAATCGTTCTGACACCGTATCGCGAACTTTCTGCAGTTCCGCCGAGACCTCTTCTGCTGTTGCAGGCACGGCGATAAACAGCAGGACTGCTGATAGCAACGTACCGGCTCTCAGTAAGAATTTGTTCATCAAGGATTCCTTAAAGTGCACTGCCGACGAAGAGCTTGCGTGCCGGGTCCGAAAGCGGGGCGATTGTATCAAAGTAGACCGGTTGACAAGGTCATTTGTTCCAGCCTGTGAGCCTGCCCTGGCGTCAGCCCCGTGGGTGGTGCTGGCTGTGCAGGTCTTTCAGGCGCTCGCGCGCGACATGCGTGTAGATTTGCGTCGTCGAAAGATCACTGTGCCCCAGCAGCAGCTGGACAACCCTGAGATCCGCACCATGATTCAGCAGGTGTGTTGCGAACGCGTGGCGCAGGCTATGCGGTGATAGTTTGTTGTCAATGCCTGCTTTCTGTGCATAGCGCTTGATGATGTGCCAGAAGGCCTGGCGGGTCATGCGATCACCGCGCCGGGTCGGGAACAGGTAGTCGGTCTGACGTTCGAGCAGGATTTCCATGCGCGGGCCATCAATAAAATCCTTCAGCCAGCGTTGCGATTCTTCGCCGAGCGGTATGAGCCTCTCGCGATCGCCTTTACCGATGATACGCAGTACGCCCTGGTTAAAATTAACCTGGGACTGCTTGAGGTTGATCAGCTCTGATACACGCAAACCGGTCGCGTACAAAAGCTCCAGCATGGCACGGTCGCGATGCCCGAGTGGTTCGTCGACATTCGGCGCCTTCAGCAGTTCATCCACTTCATCTTCGGTCAGGGATTTTGGCAGAGAGCGGCCAATGCGCGGCATTTCAATATCGGCGGTAGGATCCGTGTCACGGAGTCCTTCACGCATGATGTAGCGGAAGAAGCGGCGGAAGCTTGAAAGTTGCCTGGCGGTCGAACGAGGCTTGGCGCCCGACTCAACACGCCGTGCGATGAATTCCAGGAGATCCGCCTTCTCAGCTTGCTCAATTCGAATGTTGCTTTCCGACAAGCCACGCCACAGAGTCATCAGGTCGGCCCGATACGCACCCAGCGTATTGGCAGACAAACCGCGTTCCATCCAGATCGCGTCGAGAAACTGGTCTACCAGCTCCTCAGAGCTTGATCGTGGCTGTTCAGGGTTGTCTGGCTGACTACTCGTCATGATTTCCATCAGTTCTGTAAGCCGTCCATGGTTTGCCTGGTGATTTCAGTCTACCTTTGCGTACTCCGGCTCACTACAATCGCCGCAGACCGGAAACCGCATCGGATCGTCCTCGCAGATTGACCAATACATCGCCAAGCAACGGATTTTTCACGAAATTGAGTATGATGAGACCCAGTTGAAATCGGCGTGACCGCTGTCACAGATTCACATAGGGCATTAACATAAGGTGACCTGCGTCACAGGTTTATTTGGGATACAGGCGTTTGCAGGCAGAAAAAGAAAAACAAATGACCCATTTGGACAAGAAAGCGACGAGCGGGATCGGCGCTTTTTTCTTCGGCCTTTACGCCTGGCTCGCCTTCGTCCTTAGCGTATTGTCCGGCATCGTGTTTGCCTTGTTCCTGCCAGGGCTCGAGCGCCGGCGGCGATGGGTTTCCGCATCAGCCAGGGCGGCATTTACGCTGACCGGTATGCGGGTCACGCTGCGTGGGCTCGAAAAACTGCCGGAGGGCCACTGCATCGTTGTTGCCAACCACGCCAGTTACATCGACGGAGTGGTCCTTTTTGGATTCATGCCGCCGCGCTTCGCCTTCGTCATCAAGGGTGAGATGAAAAACTTTCCGGCGGTCAACTTCCTGCTGCGGCGGATCGGCGCCAGGTTCGTCGAGCGCTTCGATGCCTCGGGTAGTGCCCGCGACGCCCGCCAGTTGTTGAGGGCTGCATCATCCGGTGAATCGCTGGCAATCTTTCCCGAGGGCACGTTCCTTCGCTATCCGGGACTGGACCGGTTTCGGGCCGGCGCTTTTGCCGCCGCCATCAAGGGCAGCCTGCCCGTGGTACCGACGGTGATTTCCGGGTCCCGGCAGGTGCTGCCCGGCGGGCACCTGTTGCCACGCCACGGTCACCTCAGGATCGATATTTTGAACCCGATCGAACCAGGCGACCCCGCCTACGAAAATTCCCGGGACCTCGCAGAATTGTCGCGGCAACGTATCCTCGAGGTCCTGGATGAACCGGATTTGCTGGAATAAATTATGGGGACAGTTTACTTAATTGTTAATCAAGGAAAACTAGGGAGATCAATTAAGTAAACTGTCCCCATAATTATCGGAATAGCTAATCAATGAGCCAGGATGCCGTCGTTATCGTTGCTGCACAGCGCACACCGCTGGGTGCATTCCAGGGCGTCTTGAGCCCGGTCAAAGCGACGGACCTGTCTGCCGTCGCCACCCGCGCCGCCCTCGATGGATGTAGCCTGGATCCCGGCACCATCGACGAGGTGCTCCTCGGCTGCGTGTTGCCGGCGGGGCTCGGCCAAGCGCCTGCGCGGCAGGCGGCGCTCGCGGCAGGCCTTCCCAATAGCATCCCATGCACTACGATCAACAAGGTATGCGGCTCGGGCATGAAAACGACCATGCTGGGGCATGACCTGATCCTGGCCGGCAGCGCCAATATCGTGGTTGCCGGCGGCATGGAGTCCATGAGCAACGCGCCCTACCTGATGCCGAAAGTCCGCGGCGGATACCGCATGGGCCACCAGGAAGTGCTCGACCACATGTTCTTCGACGGACTGCAGAACCCCTCCGACGGCAAGATGATGGGCTATTTTGCGGAAGTCACTGCAGAAAAATACGGGTTTTCGCGGGCAGAGCAGGACGACTTCGCGATTGCATCCGTGACCCGAGCCAGGGCCGCGATTGCAGAAGGTCGATTCGAAAAAGAAATTGCACCGGTCAAAGTCAGAACTCGCAAGGGCGAAAGCGAGGTGTCCGAAGACGAAGGGCCCGGCAAGGCGAACATCGAAAAGATTCCAACACTCAGGCCCGCGTTCAAGGATGAGGGCACGGTTACCGCCGCGAGTTCATCGTCAATTTCGGACGGTGCGGCAACGCTGATCCTGATGCGCGAGAAAGTTGCGAAAGAACGTGGTGTCAGGATTCTTGCAAAAATCGCCGGCCATTCCAGCTTCGCACAGGAACCGGAATGGTTCACGACGTCACCGGTATTCGCGATCAAAGCACTGCACGAAAAGCTAGGCTGGGATCCGGGCGATGTCGATCTCTACGAGATTAACGAAGCCTTTGCTTGCGTAACCATGGCCGCGATGCAGGACTTGGGGCTAGCGCATGAAAAAACAAACGTGAACGGCGGCGCCTGCGCCCTCGGTCACCCGATTGGCGCCTCCGGTGCGAGAATCATGGTGACGCTGCTGCACGCATTACATGGCAGGGGAGGTGGCAGAGGCATCGCCTCACTCTGCATCGGCGGCGGCGAGGCCGTCGCGATCGGCATCGAAGCCTGAGATTTAAGTAAACTGTCCCCATAATTTCGGAGAATCAAATGGAACTCGCTTCAGCAAAAGCCGTTGTCTCTGGCGGCGCATCAGGCCTCGGATTCGCTACCGCAAAACGCGTCATCGATGCCGGTGCGCAGGTTGCCTTGCTCGACGTCAACGATGAGCAGGGCAAGAAAAGTGCCGCCGAACTTGGCGAGCGGGCGATATATCTTCACACGGATGTTTCGAACGAAGCTGAGGTCCAGGCAGCAATCAAGAAGGCCGCTGCGTTCATGGGCGGCATTACGCTGGCCGTCAACTGCGCCGGCGTTGTCGGTGCAGCGCGCGCGCTCGGCCGCGAGGCGCCGATGCCGACAGAATTTTTCGCAAAGACAATCGCTATCAATCTCGTCGGCTCTTTCACCGTTGCCAAGGAAGCAGCGAATGTCATGCAGAACAACGAACCGAATGATGACGGTGAGCGTGGAGTGATCGTCAGCACCGCATCGGTCGCCGCTTTCGAAGGTCAGATCGGCCAGGTTTCCTATTCCGCATCGAAAGGCGGCATCGTCGGCATGACGTTGCCACTGGCCCGGGAGTTCGCCCGCATCGGTATTCGCGTGAATGTCATCGCACCGGGCATTTTCATGACGCCGATGGTCGCCGGCATGTCGCCTGAACTACAGGCATCGCTCGGCGCGCAGGTGCCCTTCCCGCCCAGGCTCGGCCGGCCGGAAGAATACGCCGATCTCGTCGCCAGCATTTACGGCAACGCAATGATCAACGGTGAAACCATTCGCCTGGATGGCGCGATCAGGATGCAGCCAAAATAGATTGATTTCGATGTCTGAGTCGAGGGCAGGCGTCATCCCGAAAATCGACCAGTTAACTTACATGGCTTACTTGAAGTAGTTTCGAGGAAATGTTTCCGCGGTAACTTGTGGCAGACCAAAGTGGGGGATTACACCTCGGAAAACACCTGCTTCGGGTCGGACCAGATCTGGTCCATGAGCCCGGTTGCTGATGACAATGCAAGTTTATAAAAGAATGCTGCGACAGGTACGGCACGAAACCGGGCATTTGGTCGAGAAATGTCCAGGTATCCGGCACCGTGCGGACCGGTCCGGAGTTCGCTCCCTAATACATTGGCCGCTGTTCGGGCAGTTTCACATTGAACTCGATCGCCGCCAGTTGAGCATCGGACTGTCCCATTTTCGCCAGGAACGGCTGCCAACGGGGATCGTCATGCAGAGTCCTGAAAGTGTAGTGAGACGCTACGTTGGCAAAACTCGTTTCGTTGTTCTCGCGTGCTTTTTCGAGCCATGCAAATGCATCGTCATTGTCACCTCGCCAGGCGAACACGCTCGCGACCTCGGCGGACCCATCTTCAGCGTGTTCCTCGATCAGTTCGGCCAGAAACTTGTCGGACTCATTTTTTTGCCCCAGGTCATGATAAGCGATCGCCAGGCCGGAGAGGCGATACATCTCGATCGCCTCCTGCTCCATCGCCTCCAGTGCTGCCCGGGTCTTGCCCTTGGCCAGTAACGCCAGGCCGAGCAACTGCCATGCGCCCATATGTTCGGGATGCAGCGTGAGTGCGATGCGGACACTCGCGGCGGCATCGTCCATGCGCCCGACCTTGAGGTAGGCAAGAGCCAGCTCAAAATGTCCGACCGGCCCTGCCGGGTCCCGAGCGACCGCGTATTCCTTGAACGCAATTGCTATGTCCAGACGCCCTAAGGATTCCGCCAGGTAGGCAACCCCGGAAATGATGTCAAGATCGGTAGGATCCAGCATCATCGCGCGTTCGAAGTGCCGCGCCGCTGCCGGCATATCGTGATCGTACAAAACCGCGATCCATCCGAGCCCGGCCACGCCAACAGCAAACTGCGGGTCTATAGCAAGCGCCCGGTCGATCGCTTCACGCGCATGCCGTGAGGCCTCGTCTACAGGCAGCATGCCAACTAACCCCTGGAAGACATACATTTCAGCCAGGCCCTCCAGGGCGGGCGGATAGTCGGGGTCGATGGCCAATGCCTGCTGGTACAGCTGCAGCGCCTTTTCGTATGCTTGCGGATTATCCTGCAGCCGTATGTGCCTGGCCTGGAGAAACAGCGCATAAGCTTCAGGGTCTGTTTTGCGGACACTAAGGGCCTCATCGCCGAGCAGCGTGAGCTTGAGTTGTTCCACGACGCTGGCCGCGATTTCGTCCTGCGTTGCAAAAATATCGTCAAGCGTGCGGTCATAGGTTGCAGACCAGAGATGCGTATCGGTGCGTGCCTCGATCAACTGGGCGGTGATGCGCACCCGGTTGCCGGCCTTGCGTACGGAGCCTTCGAGAATATGCGAGACATTCAGTTGCGCCGCCATGGTCGGGATATCGATGTCCTTGCCCTTGTAAGAGAACGCCGATGACCGCGATATCACTCGCAGTTGCGGAATCCTGGTGAGCAGATTCAGTAATTCCTCGGAGATGCCGTCGGAAAAGTACTCCTGCTCCGGGTCGGAGCTCATGTTCACAAAAGGAAGTACGGCGATGGACTTGTCCCCGTAGGATTCCACCAGGGCCTCGCTGCGCGCTTGCCGAGCCACGCTCTCCTCTCGCGTCGCGTCCCGCGCAGGATCCAGCACAAACTTGTCAAACGCGAAAAATCCCAGGGCCAGCGCCAATACCGCCATGATAATGCGGTCCAGAGTCTTGCTGGTCCGCGCAGTGATGGATTGACTGCGGTCGACTTCCCATTCTTTTTTCAGGCCCTCAGGCGTGAGTTCAAAGGCCCACGAAAATATCAACACGGGAATGAGGCCGATGACCAGCACGATGATGACCATGCGAACATCGGTGCCGCCGAAGCCGAAAGCCGGGAAGACGGTCTCAACGACCTGAATCAATAACCACGAGACAGCCAGGTAGGCAGCCACTGCACGCAGAACGTTGCGGCGCTTTAACTCCTCCAGGAACGATACCGACATGACCTTCTCCCTGAAGCTAACTGTAGATCAATAAAAACCGGCGTGAAACCTGATCGCTGACAAGCGCAGCGGGTCGGACTTACATGCCCGAATAATTCGGGCCACCCCCGCCTTCCGGAACGACCCAGTCAATGTTTTGTGTCGGGTCCTTTATGTCGCAAGTTTTGCAGTGCACGCAGTTGGCTGCGCTGATCTGAAATTTTGGCTGGCCATTCTCTTCAACAACTTCGTACACGCCCGCCGGGCAGTATCTTTGTGCCGGTTCATCGTATTCGGGCAGGTTGAAATCGATCGGGATCGATGCATCTTTCAGTATCAGGTGTGAGGGCTGGTCTTCTTCGTGGTTGGTGCTTGATAAGAAAACCGACGACAGAATATCGAAACTGACAACGCCATCCGGCTTTGGGTAGTCGATCGGTTTCGCCGCGCTCGCTTTTTGAAAGGAGTCATGATCCGCATGCTGGTTGCGAAGCGTAAACGGCAGTTTGCCGCGGAAGATATTCTGGTCAATGAACGTGAATGCTGCACCGAAGAATGTTCCAAGTTTGTGCAGCGACGGGCCAAAATTTCTTGCACGGTGTAGTTCATCATGCACCCATGATTTCCTGACCGCCTCGTCGAACGAACCGAGTTCCGAATATTCTTCGCCTTTCGACAGTGCCTGGTACACGCTTTCCGCGGCGAGCATACCGGTCTTGATGGCCGTGTGTGCGCCCTTGATCTTGACGCCGTTAAGGAATCCCGCATCGCAGCCAACCAGTATGCCGCCAGGGAAACTGAGTTTGGGTAGTGACTGAAGCCCACCCTTGTTAACGGCTCGCGCACCATAAGCAATGCGTTTGCCGCCTTCGAGACAGGCGCGCAACCTCGGGTGCCCTTTCCAGCGCTGGAACTCATGAAACGGAGAAAGGTGCGGATTCGTGTAGTTGAGTGCCACGATGAAACCGAGGAATACCTGGTTGTTGGCGGCATGATAAAGAAATCCGCCACCTTCGGTCCGGTTGTCCAGCGGCCAGCCCATCGTGTGCACGACGAGCCCCTGTTCGTGTTTTTGCGGATCGATTTCCCAGATTTCCTTCAGGCCAATACCGTAGTGTTGCGGATCAGCATGTTCGCGAAGGCCGAACTGCTGCATGAGCGCCTCGCCGAGATTTCCGCGACAGCCTTCGGCGAAGATCGTGTATTTGCCGAGAAGTTCATACCCTGGCTGGTAACTCGATTTCTGCTGGCCGTCCTTGCCTATCCCTGAGTCACTGGTTGCAATGCCTTTGACCCTGCCTTGCTTGTCATAGAGAACCTCGGATGCCGCGAAGCCTGGGAAAACATTGACGCCAGCGGCTTCTGCTTTGTCACCCAGCCACTGGCAAAGTTTGCCGAGGCTAATGATGTAGTTGCCCTTGTTGTGCATCGGCGATGGCACCAACAAAGCAGGCACCCCGATCGATTTCCTGCTACTCGTCAGGTAATGGATGATGTCGCCTTTGACGGCGGTTTCGACGGGGGCGCCCTGCTCTTTCCAGTCGGGATAAAGTTCATCCAGCGCCCGCGGTTCGAAAACATTGCCGCTCAATATATGGGCACCAATCTCGGAACCCTTTTCAACGACGACCACTGACAACTCTTTGCCGTCTGCTTCGGCCAGTTGCGACAGGCGGCAGGCAGCGGCGAGGCCGGACGGCCCGCCACCGACGATCACGACATCAAATTCCATCGATTCCCGTTCTGGATGTTCAGGCATATTTATTTCTTTTTGTCAGCGCCTGCACATTCTAGCAGAGGCCTGGCTTTACAGACGTTGTATAAGCCTATGTAATCGGCAGTCATCGAACGGGGATTCACTTGAGCATCCAGCACGCCTACGCAGCCGCCGTAAAACGGCAAGGGCAGGTCGAAGACCAGGCGCAGCTGCGGGTGGTTGATGCACTGCAGAAACTGGAGGATCAGATTCTCGGTACTGAAACGCTGGCCGTCAGGTGGCGGCGTCTCCTGCCCGGTTCATCCCGGGGTCGTCGACGAGGCATCTATCTCTGGGGCGGCGTCGGACGTGGCAAGACGTTTCTGATGGATCTCTTTTTCGGCTCGCTGAACATCGAAAAGAAGAAACGCATTCACTTTCACCGCATGATGCGTGATATCCACGCGCGACTGAAAACCCTGAACGACGTCGAGGACCCGCTGGACCGCGTCGCCGCCGACATTGCCTCCGAAACCCATGTGCTTTGCTTTGACGAATTTTTCGTCAGCGATATCGGTGACGCCATGATTCTTGGCAAGCTGCTTGAACAGCTCTTTGACCGCGGCGTCGTTCTCGTGATGACGTCGAACACGCGACCTGCCGATCTGTACAAAGACGGTTTGCAGCGCGAGCGTTTCCTGCCAACGATAGCATTACTCGAAGAGCATACAATTGTGATCGAGCTGGACGGCAACACCGACTATCGCCTGAAACTTTTGCAGGAAGCCGGCACGTTTTTGACCCCATCAGGTGATGTGGCTAACGCCAGCCTGATGCACTACTTCGAAGAAATCGCATCAGGGGAAACTGTCGAGAACCATGTGCTCGATGTCCTCGGTCGTGACCTGCAAACCCAACGTTGCGCCAAGGGCGTTGTCTGGTTCGACTTTATGGACATCTGTGACGGCCCACGCAGTCAGGAAGACTACATTGAGATCGCACGCTGGTACCCAACCGTGATCGTTTCGGATATGCCGGTGCTGAACCGGGAACTGGAAAACCCGGCACGCCGGTTCATTGCGTTGGTGGACGAATTCTATGATCGCAGGGTCAAACTGATCGTCTCGGCCGCCACCAATGTCGATACGCTGTACCAGGGCAATCGCCTGCAGTTCCAATTCGCACGAACAGCCAGCCGGCTCACCGAAATGCAGAGTCAAACGACTACCTCCACGCGGCGCATTTAGCCTGATGCGCACTACAAACAGCTGCGAGAGTGGCTGTTACACTTTATGATGCAGTGCAGTAGTATTGCCCGCCCAGAATTCAGCCGCCGGGGATGCCTGACCGTGGATAAGAAGAATGATAGAGAACTGATTTTAGAGGACTTTTTGCCGTACCGGCTGGCAATCCTGTCGCATACAGTCAGTTCGTCGATTGCCCGCGCGTACGACCAGCGCTTCGGTCTGACGATTCCGGAGTGGCGGGTTATCGCCATCCTCGGCCGTTTCCCGGGTCTTTCCGCGGTCGAGGTTGCCAAACGTACGATGCTGGACAAGGTCGCCGTCAGCAGGGCCGTCGCCAAATTGATCAAAGGCGGACGCATTGACCGGCAATTCGCTGACGCTGACCGCCGTCGTTCGATTCTGAATCTCTCCGCGGACGGACGCAAGGTTCACGATGAAGTCGCGCCGCTGGCCTTACGGATTGAAGACGACCTTTTGCGCGGCTTGACTGACGATCAGATCGGGACGCTGAATGAGGTCATTGAACGCTTACTGGCGCGTGCTCGTTTGATAGGCGCGCCGTAAAAGGCGCCTCAGCGGGCGATTGCGGATCTCCGAACGATTGCACTAAAGATCAATCCGCACCGTCCAGTCGAGCACCTTTTATCGATGCAGGCGGATTGCCTTGGGTTATAATCGCGGCCCGTCGCGTACAGGGTGGCAGGCTTTAGTCCGCAGCATGTAATGCGGACAACGAATTAAGAGTCCTGCCAGATCCCGATTTGGAGCACTTCTTGGAAACCATTGCGGATTTCGAGGTTCAGTACAGCCAGTTTCTGAATCCGGAAGGCAAACCAAGCTCGGACATTCCGGAGCTTGCGAAAGAGCCAGACGCACTGATCGGCCTGTACCGCGCAATGACGGAAACGCGGGTGTTCGATACCAAGGCCGTGAACCTGCAACGCACCGGAAAACTGGGTACCTATGCATCCTCACTCGGTCACGAGGCAGCACACGTCGGCATCGCCGCTGCAATGCGGGAGGATGATGTGCTGGCGCCGAGCTATCGTGAAACCGGCACCATGCTCTACCGCGGCGTCAGGATGGAAGAGTTACTGCTGTACTGGGGCGGTGACGAACGCGGCAGCGATTTTGCCGATGTCAAAAACGACTTTCCCTATTGCGTGCCAATTGCAACGCAGTGTCTGCATGCTGCCGGCGCAGCGATGGCTTTTCAGTTACGCGGCGAGTCGCGATGCGCTGTTTCACTGAACGGCGATGGCGGAACGTCCGAAGGCGCGTTCTATGAAGCGATGAATGTTGCCGGCGCACGCAATCTGCCGGTTATTTTTATTGTCATCAACAACAAGTGGGCGATATCACTGCCCATCGAAGAGCAAACCGCAACGAAAACGCTGGCACAAAAAGCCGTTGCAGCCGGGATTCCGGGAATCCAGGTTGATGGCAACGATGTGATCGCGGTGCGCCATTGGGTCGAGCGGGCTCTGGCGCGCGCGCGCAAAGGCGAAGGCGCCTGCCTGATCGAAACAGTAACGTATCGCTTGAGCGATCACACGACCGCGGACGACGCGAGCCGTTACCGCAAGAAGGAAGACGTCGAGGCTGCCTGGAAAGTGGAACCGTTGATTCGCATCAGAAAGTACCTGACCGAGCTCGGCATCTGGGACGAAGAAAAGGAAAAAGCGCTGCTCGAAGATGCAGCGGACAAGGTTGATATCGCGGTTCAGAAATATTTGAACACCCCAAAGCCACCGGTCGAATCGATGTTCGACTACATGTACAAGGAGTTGCCGGAGTTTCTCGAAGAGCAGCGCGAACACGCTATCAGGTACGCTGACAAGAACGGGGGCGAACATGGCTGAAGTAACGCTGATTGATGCGGTGACCATGGCCATGGCGTGGGAACTCGAGCACGACCCCATGGTGGTAATACTCGGCGAAGATGTCGGCGTCAACGGTGGCGTATTTCGCGCAACTGCTGGTTTACAGAAGCGATTTGGCGTTGACCGCGTCCAGGATACGCCGCTGGCCGAGGGCATGATCGCCGGAATCTCGATCGGTATGGCAACGCAGGGCATGCGGCCGATTGCCGAGATTCAATTCATGGGTTTTATCTATCCTACCGTCGATCAGATGATCAACCATGCGGGGCGGATTCGCAATCGCACGCGTGGACGGCTGACTTGCCCGATGGTGCTGCGGGCACCTTTCGGCGGCGGCATCCATGCACCCGAGCATCACTCGGAGAGCACCGAAGCTTTGTTTGCCCACATGCCGGGCATCAGGGTTGTCATTCCCTCTTCTCCCGCCAGGGCGTATGGCTTGCTGCTCGCTGCCATCAGAGACCCGGACCCGGTCGTGTTCCTCGAACCCAAGCGCATCTACCGGCTGAACAAGCAGGAGGTCGAGGACAACGGCAAAGCTTTGCCGTTGGATGTCTGCTACATACTGCGTGAGGGCACTGACGTAACGCTTGTCACCTGGGGCGCGATGATCTTCGAAACCATCAAGGCCGTCGATCAGCTGGCGAGGAATGGCGTCAGTTGCGAAGTGATAGACCTTGCCACGATCAGCCCCATTGATTACGAAACTATCCTGGAGTCGGTTGAAAAAACCGGGCGGCTGGTGATCGTGCACGAGGCGGCCAGAAGCTGCGGTGTCGGTGCCGAGATTGCAGCAATTGTCGCAGAGAAAGGCATGTACGATTTAAAAGGGCCGATTCGGCGCGTTACCGGCTATGATGTCGTGATGCCATTGTTTCGGCGCGAGATGGACTATTTGCCAAGTGTCAGCAAGATCGTGGATGCGATCGGAGCAGCCATGCATGACTAGTCCGTCACCAGAGATCAGCACATGACAACGTTCAACCTTCCCGATCTCGGTGAGGGATTGCCGGACGCAGAGATCGTTGCCTGGCATGTCGCCGAAGGCGACCTGGTCAGGATCGATGACCTGCTGGTTTCCGTAGAGACCGCCAAAGCGGTGGTTGAAGTACCTTCCCCGTATACCGGCGTCGTTGAAAAACTCCATGCGAGCGCCGGCGACATTGTGGCGACCGGCGCACCCCTGGTGGATTTTTCAGACGTAACAGCCAGTGATGCAGTGCCGGAACCGCCTGCGGCGGATGCCGGCGAAGATGCAGCGACAGTGGTCGGCAATGTGCCGACGGGTGGCGAACTGCTTCAGGAAACAGCCATCGCCGGGGGTAGTCGGCGGCATAAGAAAGGAAGAATAAAGGCGACGCCGTCTGTCCGCACGAAAGCGAAACGCTTAGGTCTGGATCTCGCCGAAATTACCGCTACCGGCAAAAACGGGCAGATCACTATCGCGGACCTGGATAGCCACGCAGCCAAGGGAAAAGTATTGGCGCGTTCCGCGCGGCCGAAGACAATAGCGGGCCGCTCTGATCAATTGCGCGGACCGCGTCGTGCAATGGCGCAGAGCATGAGTAAATTCCGGGATGAAGTGGCGCTGTGCACGCTGTTCGACGATGCGGATATTAATGAATGGATCGTAAAACGCAACATCACCGCCAGGATCCTGCGCGCGATCGTCGCGGGCTGTGTCGCGGAACCCGGACTGAACGGGTTCTATCACTCAGACGCCATGACCCACCAGACCGAGTCGCGGGTGGATATCGCGATGGCAGTCGACACCGAGGAGGGATTGATCGTACCGGTCATCCGCAATGTTGAAGCAATGAGCATTGACGACATACGCGCGGCAGTCAAACACCTGAAACAAGCCACGCGAAACCGGACCATTGCGCCGCAAGATATGGTCAATTACACGTTTACCCTGTCCAACTTTGGGATGATGGCGGGACGCTACGCAACGCCGCTGATGGTGCCGCCGACCGTGGGGATTCTCGGCACCGGCAAACTGCAACATGACGTCGTCGCCGTGATGGGCGGAATCGAGGTGCACAGGAGAATCCCGCTGTCGCTGAGTTTCGATCATCGATGTGTAACCGGTGGCGAAGCAGCCCGCTTTTTGGCAGCTGTGATACAGGACTTGGAAATGCCGGACTAAACGGGTATAGAGTCTCACCCAACTCGCTCCATTCAGACAATTTGACCGCAGGGCTTGCAGTGTCCAGACAGCAGCATCGTCGCTCCAGCGACAATAAGAATCGCCTGATCGGCGAAATCGTTGCCGCCAGACCTGCGTCCAAAACCCTGAAAGACCGCAAGGATATCGACAGTTACCTGCAGCGGTATTTCAGCGCCGTACCTTACGAAGACATGGCCAGCCGCTCGCCGAAGACCATGGGGCAGGCAGCGCTGGCGCACCTGGAATACGCCAGGATCAGGAAACCGGGAAAACCGATGCTGCGGATATTCAATCCGTCAGAAAAGCAGCACGGCTACCGGTCTACGTTCACGATCATTGAAATGGTCAATGAGAACATGCCGTTTCTCGTCGACTCGGTATCGGCGGCGATCAATCGTCATGGCCTTGCCATCCACATGACGGTACATCCGATCTTCAGCGTGCGGCGGGATGCACGTGGCCGCCTGATCAGCATCGAGAAACCAGGCAGCAAGAGTGGCCGCGACGAGTCATTTGTTCGTTTCGTGGTTGACCGTGAAGCCGACCAGCATCGCATCGACTTGCTGCTGCACGAAATCAGCAAAGTCCTGGCCGACGTACGCGTGGCTGTGCGTGACTGGCGCAAAATGCGCGACAAGCTACTCGAGGCCGCGTCGAGCCTGAACCGGGGGCCGGCTGACACGGCGCTGCGCATGGAGAGTGACGCCTTGTTGCAGTGGCTCGCGGACGATCATTTCACGCTCCTCGGATACCGTGAATACAAGCTCACAAAACGTGGCGAGAAACTGTACCTCATAGCTGTGAAAGGCAGCGGCCTCGGTGTTTTATCGAGCGACGAGCGCGGCAGTCGAGCGGTGCAACTTACCAGCGCGATGCTGCGCCATACACGCTCCAAGGATCCGCTGATCATCACCAAAGCAAATTCTCGATCCACCGTTCATCGTCACAGCTACCTCGATTATATTGGCGTGAAAGTTTATGACAGCCAGGGCAATGCGACTGGTGAAAAGCGCTTCATCGGATTATTCACCTCTGCCGCGTACAGCGAAAGCCCGCGGAATATTCCGCTGCTTCGGCTCAAGGTGCAGCGTGTTCTCGAACAAATGGAGCTCGATCCGGCAGGACATCGCGGCAAGGCGCTGACTCACATCCTGGATTCTTTTCCCCGCGACGAGTTGTTCCAGGGATCTGTAAAGGACCTTGTACGTACCACAGATGGCATTCTCAATCTGCAGGATCGAAGCCGCGTCAAGTTTTTTCTGCGGCGCGACCCGTTTCGACGTTTTTTCTCCTGCATCATCTACATTCCCCGGGAAAAATATACGACGGTGATTCGTCATCGGATCGAGGATATCCTGCTGGAGGAATTCCAGGGTATATCGGTGGATACGAGTGTGCAGATCGTAGAATCTCCGTTGGCGCGCATGCACACGATCGTGCGGATCGGCAGCGGCGAGCAGCCGAAAATCAGCGTCAGGAAAATCGAAAAACGGATTGCCGACACCGTGGTGTCCTGGCAGGACAAGCTACGCGATCAACTCATCGACAGATTCGGACAGGACGAGGGGTTCACGTTGTTTCGCGAGTACGGTGAAAGTTTTTCACCGGCCTACGAAGGCGATACAACACCGAGAGCTGCCTGCCTCGACGTCAAACGTATCGACGGGTTACGGAAGCGTGAGCATGAGAATTCCCTGTTGCTGCATCGGCCAGAAGGTATGCCGGACGGCTGCCTGTCGTTTCGCACTTTTCGCAAAGACGAGCCACTGCCACTATCCGGTGTGCTGCCGATTCTCGAAGATCTCGGCACGGATGTTTACAGCGAGCGCCCCTACAAGGTTCAGCTGCGAAATGGAAACCTGTTCTGGATCCAGGATTTCCAGCTTCAGTTTGAAAATACCAGCGACCTCGACATCGAACCGGCGGCCGAACGTTTCCAGGAAGGCTTCCGCCAGGCGTTATGCGGTGAGTCGGAGAGTGACAATTTCAATCAACTGATCCTGAAGGCGGGACTGGATGCTCGTCAGACGTCGCTGATCCGCTGCTACGCCAGGTACATACTTCAACTCGGTATCCCGTTTAGCCAGAAGTTGATGGAAGAAGTGCTGGTCGCACACAGTAGTCTGGCGTGTAAGTTCGTCAGGCAGTTCGAATTGCAATTTGACCCGAAACTGTCGAAGCAATTTCGCAGCCGCGAACTCGATTCCTGTAAGGCGTCAATCGCTCGCGCGATCGCACGCGCCAAAAGCCTCGACGAAGACAGGATACTCACCGCATTTTCGGGCGCGATAAGCTCAACCCTTCGCAGTAATTACTTTCAAGAGGATGAGGATGGTAAGCCGAAGTCCTACATCTCGATAAAACTCGATCCTCGCCAGCTACCCGAGGTACCGCTGCCGAAGCCGAAATTTGAAATATTTGTTTATTCGCCGCGCGTTGAAGGTGTACACCTGCGCGGCGGCGATATTGCACGCGGCGGAATTCGCTGGTCGGACAGGCGCGAAGACTTCCGCACCGAGGTGCTTGGCTTGATGAAAGCGCAGGTAGTGAAGAACACGGTCATTGTCCCAACTGGCGCCAAAGGCGGATTCGTACCGAAGCGTCTGCCGGACGGTGATCGTGAAGCGATAATGAACGAAGGTATCGCCTGCTACAAAATTTTTATCTGCGGCCTGCTCGACCTGACTGACAATATTGACGGCGAAAAGGTGATATCGCCGCGAAACGTTGTGTGCCGCGACGGCGACGATCCCTATCTCGTAGTTGCGGCAGACAAAGGGACGGCGACCTTCTCAGACATCGCGAATGGCTTGTCGGCCGACTACGGTTTCTGGCTGGGGGATGCATTCGCGTCCGGCGGATCTGCAGGATACGACCACAAGAAAATGGGCATCACTGCCAGGGGCGCCTGGGAAGCGGTCAAGCGTCACTTTCGCAATTTCGGGCAGGATATCCAGTCGGTTCCATTCACGGTTGCCGGCATCGGCGACATGAGCGGTGATGTTTTCGGCAACGGCATGTTGCTGTCCCGCAAGATCAGGTTGGTCGCCGCATTCAATCACCTGCATATATTCCTGGATCCCGACCCGGACATGGCTGCGAGTTTCCGCGAGCGGCAGCGCCTGTTCCGCATGGAGCGATCGAGCTGGACGGACTACAGTGAGAAACTCATTTCAAAGGGCGGCGGTGTATTCTCGCGCCAGGCCAAACGGATCAGGCTGAGCCCGGAAGCAAGGGCAATGCTCGGTACCGCCGAGACGTCGATGCAGCCGCTGCAACTGATTCAATCGATTTTAACGATGGAGGTGGACCTGCTGTGGAATGGCGGAATAGGAACCTACGTCAAGGCGAGCACCGAAAGTCACACGGACGTCGGCGACCGCGGCAACGACAACGTCCGCGTCAATGCAAACCAGTTGCGTTGTAAAGTTATCGGCGAGGGGGGAAATCTCGGCCTCACGCAACGTGCGCGAGTCGAGTACAGCCTTAACGGTGGCCGCGTGAATACGGACTTCATCGATAACTCGGCCGGAGTTGACACGTCCGACCGTGAAGTCAACATCAAGATTCTTCTCGATGCCGCGGAACAAGACGGCCGACTGACCCGCACGCAACGCAACAAACTGCTTGCAGAAATGACTGACGATGTCGCGAGGTTCGTGTTGCGTAACAATTATCTGCAGACACAGTCGATCAGCATGATGGAAGCCAGGGCGCGCGAGCGGCTCGACGAGACAGCACGCCTGATCATCAACCTGGAAAAAACCGGGCTTCTGGATCGCGGCCTGGAATTTTTGCCCGACGAAGCCGAAATCGACGAGCGGCGCCAAAGGAAACAGGGACTGACGCGTCCGGAACTGGCCGTCATCCTGAGTTACGCCAAGATCGACTTGTACAACGGGCTGAATCGCTCGGACCAGGCGCTCGACGATTTTCTGACCACCGATCCGCAACGTTATTTTCCACCCGTACTGCGGCGCCGATTTCTGGATCTGATCCCCGCCCATCGCCTCAGCCGGCAGATCCTGGCCACGCTGATCGCCAACAATATCGTCAATCGAATGGGACCGACGTTCCTCAAGCGTGCTCAAGTGGACACTGGCGCCGACACAGTGACCATTGCGCGGGCCTATGTCGTTGCCCGTGAGGTCTGTCAGGCGCGCGAAATCTGGCACTCGATCGAGGCGCTGGACAATAAGATTCCGGCGACAGTCCAGCAGAACATGATGTTCGATGTCAGCCGCATTCTGCGGCATGCCAGCCACTGGCTCATCGATCGCTATGCCGATGATCTGGATATAGTCGACGCGGTCGAATATCTCAAGCAAGGCATGGCGTCGATCTATTCGCGCGCACCCCGCATCGCTTACGGCGCCGGCAAAGAGCGGCAAAACACTGCGGCCGAAGATTACGTTCGCCAAGGTGTGCCTAAAAAACTGGCAAAGAAAATGGCGGCGCTCCTGCTGACGCGCGGTGGGCTCGATATTGTGGATCTCGCGAATATTCACAGGAAAGATCACGTTGAGACCGCGAAGATGTATGCAAAACTCAGCGACCGGCTGGGAATAGTCTGGATGAATCGCGGCGTTGAGAAGCTGGAGGTCGAAGGCCGCTGGCAGGCAATCGCCCGCAGCAACCTTCGCGACGAGTTCTACCGCATACGGCGGGACATCGTGGGCGATATTTTCAGTGCGCGAAGCCGGGGCACACCGGAGGAAGGATTCAAACGCTGGATGGAGCGAAATATTGTCGCAATCAGAAAATTCGATGCGATACTGGCAGAAATGCGCCTGAGAAACGACATTGATTTTGCAACGCTGTCAGTGGCGGCGCAGGAACTGCGAAAACTTTCTGACGCCGAGTAGAAAATCGGAGTACTCATGCCGGGGAAATTAATGCTGGTCCGTCACGGGCAAAGCGACTGGAACCTCAAGAACCTGTTCACGGGCTGGACCGATGTCGATCTGACGGAAAAAGGCGTTCAGGAAGCGTCGGATGCCGGCAAACTGCTGGCCGGGCTCGGCTACGATTTTGACATCGCTTATACCTCGGTCCTGAAGCGCGCCATTCGCACGCTGTGGATCATGCTGGATGAGATGGACAGGATGTGGATTCCGGTCATCCGGGACTGGCGGCTCAACGAGCGTCACTACGGTGCGTTGCAGGGACTTAACAAGGCGGAGACCTCCGCAGAATATGGTGTCGAGCAGGTCCACATCTGGCGGCGGAGCTACGCGACAGCGCCGCCCGCGCTTAGCGCAGACGATGACCGCCATCCGGGGCATGACAAGCGATACGCCGGTATTTCCGGCTTGCCCGCGACGGAGTCACTGGCAACGACGCTGGAACGCGTGCTGCCCTGCTGGGAAGAACTGATTGCCCCGGATCTTAAGGAAGGCAGGAACGTGCTCATCGCCGCACACGGCAACAGCCTACGTGCACTGGTCAAGATGCTGGACGATGTGTCCGAGGACGAAATCACGAAATTCAATATTCCGACCGGCATTCCGCTTGCTTATGAACTGGATGACGATCTGACTCCAGTGTCACGCGCATTTCTCGGTGACCCGGACGCGATTGCTGCCGCCACCGCCGCGGTCGCAAACCAGGCGAAGGCAGGGTGATCTACAGTCTGCAGGATCGTGTTCCGGCGCTGCAAGGAGATGGCCATTTCATTGCCGACAATGCAACCATCGTTGGCTCTGTCAGGCTAAAAGCCAATGTAAGCGTCTGGTTTAATGCCGTACTTCGTGGCGACAATGAATGGATTGTCGTCGGCGCAAACAGCAACATCCAGGACTCCGCCGTGCTGCATGCAGATCCCGGCATTCCCCTTCACATTGGTGATTTCGTTACCGCAGGCCACAAGGTGATGCTGCATGGCTGCACGATTGGCGACAATTCGCTGATCGGCATTGGCAGCATCATCCTCAATCATGCAAAGGTCGGGAGCAACAGTATTGTTGGCGCCAATTCGCTGATCACCGAAGGCAAGGAGTTCGCGGACGGCGTACTCATCATGGGCAGCCCTGCGAAAGTGATCCGTGAGCTGAGTGATGCCGAGATTCAGCACAACACCTGGGCGGCGAAGCATTACGTAGAGAACGGCCACAGGTACCTCGCTAATCTGCAGGTTGACACGTAGGAGAGGATTTACGCGCGAGCCAGGGCCTGTCCAAAGATTCAGCTTTGGTGTTTCGGCCCGGTCGATTTGCTTCTGGCCGGGTGATTCTCGTCCAACAGCCTCACGAGTCCCTCCTGGGCAGTCGATGCCACCAGGCGGCCATCTTCTGTAAAGAATTGCCCGCGCGCGAAGCCACGAGCGCTCGAGGCACTCGGACTGTCGAGTGAATACAGCAGCCATTCGTCGACCCGGACATCGCGATGAAACCAGAGCGCATGATCGAGACTTGCCATCTGCACGCGACCCTGTCCGAAAGGCAGCCCGTGCGGCAGCGTACTTGTACCGAGCAGTTCATAGTCGGATACGTAGGCAAGCAGATTCTGATGCAAACTGAGTTCGTCCGGCAAGCTGTCGACGGCTTTGATCCAGACATGCTTTGCCGGTGGCAGTTTCTCAGGCTTCAGGAAATTCATCGGCCGCACCGGGCGGAACTCGAACGGCCGTTTATCAGTGAGGTAACGCCGCATTTTCTCCGGAATATTCTCGAGAATCTCCGGCGGCACTTCAGTCAGATCCTGCAGGCCGCCGGGCCCGGGTACGTCAGGCATTTCCGCCTGATGCTCGAGACCGTCTTCCGGTTTCTGAAATGACGCAGCCAGATTGAATATCGGGCGTCCGTGCTGAATGGCGACGACCCGGCGCACGGAAAAACTGCCGCCATCCCGCGAGCGATCGACTTCGTAAATAATCGGTGCATGCATGTCGCCGCGGCGCAGGAAATATGCATGCAATGAATGCGCGCGCCGGTCTGCAACCGTGTGATGGGCCGCGGAGAGCGCCTGGCCAAGCACTTGTCCGCCGAAAACCTGCGCACTACCGATATCGTGGCTTTGTCCACGGAAAAAGTTGTCCTCGATGCGCTCGAGTTTCAGGAGCTCGATCAGATCACTAAGAACAGGATGCATGGCTTAATTATGGAACGGCCGCTTCACCACCATCGACCACGATGCCCGTGCCGCTAACGAAGACCGAATCATCTGTCGCCAGGAATAAAGCAACTTTCGCAATGTCGATTGGCTCGCCGAGCCGCTTCGCGGCCGATCGTTCTATACAGAAATCACGAAGTGCCTTGTCGTTATTGAAAACTCTGCGACTTTCCGGAGTCATGATGGCGCCCGGCTGAATGTAGTTGACGTTGATGCCATATTGACCGGCTTCGGTCGCCAGTTGAGCGGTCAAAGCTGCGATCGCGGCGGTCGACTTCGCGAAACTCCCGGCACCTTCACGGCCGAACATGCTCCGAACGAATCCCAGGATCACGATACGTCCGGCGGGACTGTTCTGCATAAGTGGCAGCAATTGCTGGCAAATTCCGGAGACGAGTTGCTGCTTTCGGTCCACGAGCTTTTGCAGCGCGGCATCGTCGCCATCATTGATCGGCCCATCCATACGTGGATTGACATTACAGACAACGATGTCCACCTGCCCGAATTCAGAACTTGCGGCCTCCGCAACCTGTGACGCCGCATCGGCCGCGTGAATGTCGACGACTGCTCCCTTGATTCCACGCACGGACTTGAACTGGGTATCAATACCGGAATTCGACGAATCGATCGCCAGGACAGCGGCGCCTTGCTTTATGAATGTGCGCGCAATCGCCTCCCCGATGCCACCGGAGGCACTGGTTACTATCGCATTTAGTCCAAAAAGACGCAGTTCGTCAGCCATGAAACACCTGAAAATTGAATGTCGTGGATTCTAACCGGTTGGTAACTCATAGTTTGCGAACTGCTTCCGCAATTCAACTTTTTTTATCTTGCCGGTTGCAGTATGCGGAATCTCGTCGACAAAGACGACGTCGTCGGGATACCACCATTTGGCGATTTTGCCGTCGAACCAGGCCAGCATTTCTTCCTTGCTGACATCCTGGCCTTCCGCCTTGATAATGATTAATAATGGACGCTCAGTCCACTTCGGATGTGCCACCCCGATCACTGCCGCCTCTTGAACGGCGGGATGTGCGATCGCTGTGTTCTCGATCTCGATAGAACTGATCCACTCACCGCCGGACTTGATGACGTCCTTGGTACGATCAGTAATGGCCATGTAGCCGTTTTCGTCAATGGTCGCAACATCGCCCGTGTCGAACCAGCCGTCGTCAGTATGCGATTCGGCACTGCCTTCGAGTTTGAAATAATCGCTGCAGATCCAGGCGCCCCTCACTTGCAATGCGCCGTAGGCAACACCGTCCCACGGCAATTCCTGGCCTTCGTCATCGACGATCCGCAATTCGCAGCCGAAAATGCCGCGGCCAGCTTTGGTTTGCAATGCATACAACTCATCGCGTGGCATTGACTCCATGCCCGCTTTCGGAGTATTCGCGGTACCCAGGGGACTCATCTCCGTCATGCCCCAGCCCTGGCAGACAACCACGCCATGTTTTTCGCCGAACTCGCGAATCATCGACTCGGGTACGGCGGCACCACCAATGACCGTTCGCTGAAGTTTGTGCATGCGCTTGCCGGCTTTGTCCGCGTATTGCAGCAGCGCGAGCCAGACGGTTGGCACACCGAGGGCGAGCGTTACGTCTTCGTCCTCCAGCATGTGAAACAGGGCCTCACCATCACCCATTTTCGGGCCCGGAAAAACAATCTTCGCACCAACCATCAGTGCCGAGTAAGGAATGCCCCAGGCATTGACATGAAACAACGGCACAACCGGGAGCACACAATCGCGATTCGACAGATTGAGGACATCCGGCGCTACTCCGGCGTAGGCATGCAGGATCGTGGAGCGGTGACTGTACAGCACCCCTTTCGGGTCGCCCGTGGTTCCTGACGTGTAACAAAGTGCAACCGCAACATTCTCATCGAACTCCGGCCACATGTAATCACTGCGTTCACCACTGATCAGTGATTCGTAGGACACCGCATTTTTCAGTGAGGTCTCCGGCATGGTCTTGTCGTCGGTCATGACGACGTAACCTTCGACCTGAGGCGTATGCTCCGAGATTTTCTCGAGCAGAGGCACAAACATCGGATCGGTGAAAATCCACTTGTCTTCGGCGTGGTTGATTATGAACGCGATCTGTTCGGGGAAAAGCCGCGGATTGATCGTGTGGCACACATAGCCTGACCCGCCGATCGCGTAGTAGCATTCGAGGTGTCGATAGTCGTTCCATGCCAGCGTCGCAACGCGATCACCTTGCGATAATCCCAATTTGTCAAGTGCATTGGCAAGCTGCCGGGTGCGGCGGAAGCACTCCGCATAGGTATAGCGATGTTGTGGATTATCAGCGGTTACCGAAACTATCTCGCGATCGGGAAAGTGCAGGTCTGCATGTCGCAGTATCGACGAGATGAGAAGTGGTGTGTCCATCATCAAACCGCGCATCTGGAATCCTCCGGGTTGCCGGCAGCTTTTTTCGACGCGCCATTAGACGAACAAAGCGGGCCAACTGCAAGCGTTGTCGAAAAACCGGGCCGAAGGCAATCTGGTGGTTTTGTGGCGATTGGTAAGAACCATCCATGAGTATGGAATTCAAAGCGATTTTGCCGGTCCGGAAGCCCCTGTAACTCCGAACATGCTATCCTTAAGGCCAGATTCGCCACTTGAAGATTGCCGTCGGGAAGGACCCTCACACGGACATCAGGGAGAGTGGATTTGCCGGTGAAAAAGAACTTCGAAAATTCCGAATCAAAGCACTGCATCGGCGTCGGTGAAAGTCCGTTAATTTATGAAGGGAAGAACCCATGGCCAGCAAAATCGGCTTTGCCAATACCTTGTCTGAACAATCAACAACCACCCGACTTACTGCAAAATTCCTAAGCATTATTCTCGCTGCCTGTGCGCTCGGTTCGGCGGTACAGGCGCAGACCGCGGAGGAATTCCTCAAAGAAATAGTGGTTATCGCCGAACGCCTGCGGGCCGACTCATTGCAGGACGTACCTGCATCGATCACTGCGATCGGCTCCGAGGTGATGGAGCGCCAGCAGATCGAAAACACGTCTGACATGCAATTTGCGGTGCCCAATGTCAGCTACAGCAAGGGCAATTTCACAACGAGTTCGTTCCAGATCAGAGGCGTCGGTTCATCGGCCGTCGGCTCCACCGCCGATTCGGGCGTAAGCGTACACGTCAACGAGATTCCAATCGAGAGTCATCGACTGTACGCAACCGAGTTCTTTGATGTTGAGACGATTTCGATCATGCGCGGTCCCCAGGGCACATTGTTTGGTCGCAATGCCACCGGCGGTCTCATCAATATGCGGACAAAAATGCCCGAAAAGGAGTTCGGCGCCAGCTTCCAGGCAGAACTGGGCGACTACAACAGCAGGAAGTTCAAAGGCCACATCAATATACCGATGGGTGACCTGTTTTCCGCCCGGTTTGCCGGCATTTCGACGCAGCGCGACGGCTATACCACGAATTTGTTCACCGGCAATGACATCGACGGTCGCGACATGTATGCCGTACGCGGCACGCTGCGCTTTCAGCCCAACGACCGTACAACCATCGACCTGATGGCTTCCTACATGGAAGACGATTCCGATCGCACGCGCTCGCAGAAATCGCTCTGTCACCGCGATCCGGTTGGCAATCTCGGTTGTCTTGGCGATCGCCTCGGTTTTGATACACCGAATGGATTGTCCCTGTTGCCGTCTAACCTGGTCAGCAACCTGGTGCTCGGAGATATTACGAGTCCGGATCCGCTTACGAACTGGGGATTGAGCCTGTTCCCGTTTGGATACGACATTAACGCCGGAACAGTGAATCCGACAGACATGAGAACGGTCAATATCGACTTCGAACCGATTTACCAGGCCGACGACACATTTATCAGCCTGTCACTCGACCAGGCGCTCGGCGAAAGCCACAATCTGAGCATCACCATCGCCCGCCACGAGACCTCGTTCTTCTCCAGGACGGACTTCGACGGCACCGTCGGCGCACCGATTATCGGTGTCCCACTTCCCGGATTCGGTCCGTCACCAGCCTTGCCAGTGTTTGCGCCATTGACATACGCTTTGCTGTTTTCCGGCGGGACACTGCCGTATTCGAACATCAGCACCAGCAACCTTGGGGTGCTCGGCCTGGATATCCTGGGCGAGGCGACCAATTACTTCACTTACGATCAGTCAAACACAGACGGCGAACAGACAACCATCGAGGTGATTTTGTCGTCTGACTTCGATGGCGCGTGGGACTATACGATCGGTGGCATTTTTTACGATTACAAAGGATCTACCGACTACAACATCGCCGCAAATACGCTGGATTATTTCGCGACAGTTGCACCGATCGGCCTGGTCGGTCCGGTATTCGACGGCGCCGGCATTGCCACACCGTTTTTCGTCAACGAGACCGATCTGTACGGCCTGAAAACAACCGGTATTTTTGGTGAGGTCTACTTCGACCTGTCGGACCGGGTCAGGCTGACCCTCGGCCTGAGGCATACGCGTGACGAGAAACGCGTCCGCGACCGCAACCTGCTGGTCAACAGCCTGCTCGCGGGTGCGCCGGTGCCGACACCAATCGGCTCGACGACTGCGGCCGGGCTTCCTGACTACAGGACAGACCAGGCGACGTTTTCCGCAACCACCGGCCGCCTGGTCGTTGACTGGCAGCTCAGTGACACAACCATGGTGTACGGATCCTATGCGCGCGGTTACAAGGGCGGCGGCTTCAATCCGCCATTCGATCCCGCATTGTTCCCCAATTCGACCCGCACCTTCGCGCCGGAAGACATTGACGCATTTGAGATCGGCGCCAAGGGCGTATTCGCGGACGGCGATTTAACCCTGAACCTGTCGGCGTTCTACTACGACTACAAGGGATTGCAGATAGCACGCATCGTTAATCGAACGTCGTTCAATGAGAACGTCGATGCAGAAGTAACCGGTTTTGAGGCGGAATTCACGTGGAGCCCGATGGACAATTTCCTGATCAACGGAACCTTGTCACTGCTCGATACCGAGATAGGCAAGGTTGCCGTAGTCGATCCGCGCGATCCCGCTGCGGGGATTTCCGAGGCGACCGTCGTTAAAGACATTCTCTCAAGCGAAAATTGCATCATCCTGTGGAATGGCGGGCCGGATCCTGCGACGACGTTGCCATTGATTGATCCGGTATTCGGATTACTGCCATTTTCCGACTGCAATGCCCTGCAGGAAAATATGGATCTCTTCAATTTTCTCCTTGGCACGGCTTACAGCTATGCAGATGCGATCGAAAAGGACATTAGCGGCAATCCGCTGGCAGGTTCACCGGAATCGTCATTCAGTATTGGCGCGCAGTACTCATTCCGCATCGGCGACAGCCTCGAGCTGACGCCGCGCGTGGACTACTACCGGCAATCTGATATGCAGGGCCGTATCTATAACAGCCCGATCGATCGCATCGAGTCCTGGGATGTCGTCAACGCGCAAATTACGCTGGCACCCGATGACTACCGCTGGTTCTTCAAAGTCTTCGTTCAAAACCTGAACGACGACGATAATATTACCGGCATGTATCTCGGTGCCGCCGCGGTTGGTCTGAGCACCAACGTATTCCTGATGGAACCGCGACGCTACGGCGCCACATTCGGCATTAATTTCGAATAGGGCAGTAGAAACAACAAAGTGACGTCGCTCAGAAAAGCGACGTCATTTTTGGCCAGGTTTCGTCGCTGCGCAACTCGCAATGACATTAGTGCTTTTGAACATTGGTTCGATGTTTTACGGATAACGCACTATGGGACGAAGATATCAGAACATCCTGGAAACGATCGGCAGGACTCCCGTCGTCCGTCTCAACAAGATCCCGCCCGCGGGCATCAACCTCTACGTCAAGATCGAATCTTTCAACCCGATGGGGTCCGTAAAGGACCGGCTTGCGCTTGGCGTCATCGAACAGGCGGAACAATCCGGTGCGCTACAGCCCGGTCAAACAGTCATTGAAGCAACGAGCGGCAATACCGGAATCGGCCTCGCCATGGTTTGTGCCCAGAAGGGCTATCCGCTGGTCGTGACAATGGCTGAAAGCTTCAGTATCGAACGTCGCAGGATGATGCGTTTCCTCGGCGCAAAGGTCGTGCTGACGCCCGCAGAGCTGAAAGGCAGCGGCATGCTCGCTAAAGCGACCGAGCTTGCCCAGAAACACGGCTGGTTCCTGTGCCGCCAGTTCGAGAACGAGGCGAACGCCGACGCACACTCCAGGACAACGGCGCCCGAGATCCTTGCCGATTTCGAAGGCGAGCGACTGGATTACTGGGTAACCGGATTTGGCACCGGCGGCACGCTGAAAGGCGTCGGACGGGTCCTGGCGAAGGAACGTCCGGATGTGAAAATTGTCGTTTGCGAACCCGACAACTCACCGATTCTCGGCAGCGGCATTCCGCAGAAGAGGCTCGATGATGGGTCGCCTGCTGACAGCCATCCAATGTTCCGCCCGCACCTGATGCAGGGGTGGAGTCCGGACTTTATCCCGAAGCTTGCCGAAGACTCGGTATCGATGCAGATCATCGACCAGATTATCCCGGTCAACGGCGCCGACGCGATGCGGCTGTCAAAAGCACTCGCGACTGACGAGGGCATATTCGTCGGTATTTCTGCCGGCGCGACGCTTGCGGGTGCAATGGAGATATGTAAAAACGTGGAGCAAGGCACGACGATTCTTTGCATGCTGCCTGATACCGGCGAGCGCTACCTGAGCACGCCCCTGTTTGATGACATACCGGCAGATATGACAGCGGAGGAAATCGAGATTGCCGATTCAACGCCCGGTTATCGCTTCGGTGCAGCGCCGCCTACCGCACCTGTCGAAGAAGAGGAGGAAATTGCGGCTGCGCCCGAGGATGCGGTGCAATTCGTCAGCGATGCGACGAACGATGCCGGGCAACCGGTAATCCTGTTCGCGCTCGAGTGGTGCGAATTCTGCTGGTCGGTGCGCAAAATGTTTGCGATGTACGAGATACCGTACCGGTCAATCGACCTCGATTCGGTCGTATACCAGGAGAATAACAAAGGTGGCAATATTCGGGCCGCGCTGCGTGAGAAAACCAACGTAAAAACAATTCCACAGATTTTTATAGGCGGGCAATATATCGGCGGTGCAACAGATCTCTTCGACGCCTGCAAAGACGGTTCGATGCAAAAAATGCTGGAAGAAAATACGGTGAACTACAACAAGGATGTGAATGCAGATCCGTACTCATTCCTGCCGGGCTGGCTCCACAAGCACTGACAGCTTGTTGAAAAAGACTCAGGCGGTTTGGGCGGTCGCTTCGGAGATTTGCTCTTCAAAGAAATACATGCCGATCGTCTCGGCAACACAGGCGGGCTTTCGTTCACCTTCTACTTCAATCTTGATTTCTGACAGCAGATGCAGTGCGCCGCCGCGTTTCCGTGCCTGCAATACCGTCGCCCGTGCGCGTACTCGCGCGCCAACCGGGACCGCGGTATAGAAGCGCACTTTGTTGCAACCGAAGTTGATGGCGCGCGCAAGGTTTTCAACGTGCACAAAATCCTTGGTCAGCGCCGGGATCAGCGACAGGGTCATGTAGCCATGGGCGATGGTTTTGCCATCGGGCAATTCGCGCGCCGCCCGCTCCTCGTCGACGTGAATCCACTGATAATCGCCGGTGGCTTCCGCAAACCGATTGATCATTTGCTGGTCGATGACAACCCAGTCGGAGACACCCACTTCGACGTTCTCGAGCGCCTTCGCATCCTCGATCGACTTGATGAGGTGAAATTCCGTTTCCATAAAATCCCGCTGTTTCAGAAAAATTAGCTCGAGCCGGAGCCTGCAGACCAGAATGGTGCAGTGCAAGAAATACACAGAAGCGACCGGCAGGGCAAGTTTTATCACGTATTTTGTTGCAGTTTTCCGGCTGGATGCCCGGCAAAGCCAGCAATAACGCGGCTATCGGGCAAGCGAAATTGCTGCAGTATTTTTCGCAAACTGCGCCGATCATGGCCGGTTCGCGTCAGCGCCCCAGTACTGATGCTAAAGTCCGGCCCGCAATGCACCAATGCACACTGCGAAAAACTCGGGGCAGATTTCGAGTGTAAATGCGATGCTGTCGCCCGTTTCGAATCCGAGCCGCCGGAAAAAATTAGCATATTGGTCTGCCCGGTCTGACAGCTCGCCATAAGAGACAGCCTCGCCACTCTCGACCATGATGATTGCCGGCTTGTCCGGATTGGCAAGCGTTGCTGCCCTGATCCCCATCTCCTGATCCGACTCCCGGTGCTTGCGATGGCCTGCATGATCTCTATACTCGAATCCGCATCACGGACGCGCATTAACAGTGTATACAATCCATGTCTGACAGTGCCATTTTCGCCATTGTTCTCGCCGCCGGATCATCCACTCGTTTCGGCCGCACGAAGCAACTCGAACAATTTGAGGGCATGTCACTTGCCGCCGGCGCGCTGCGCAAAGCCGAAGCGGTTTGTGGCGCGCGGAGTGTCCTGGTCACGGGCAAGGACTGGCAAGACGTCACCGGCACCTGCGCGCCGCTGGCTGGCTATTTCGTCATTAACAATGACTATGAGCAGGGGCTGTCGAGTTCTATTGCGTGCGGTGTACGTTCTGTCGCCGAGAGCGCGGATGCGATACTGCTAATGCTTGCTGATTTGCCGCTCGTTACCACGGAACACCTCATGAGGCTGGTCAACTCCTGGCTCGAATCGCCACAATCCATCGTCGCCAGTGCCTTCGAAGATACGCTGGGGCCACCAATCGTTTTCCCAAAGGCTGACTTCGACGCGTTGTTGCAGCTGACCGGCGATTGCGGCGCGCGGCCGATTATCGACGCCAACAAGGAGCGCGTACAGGCTATCGCCTGCGAGGAAGCGGCCTTCGATATCGACCGTCCGGAAGACCTGGCGGGGATTCATTAACTCAAAATCGCCCGCTTAGGAAGGGCTCCTGCGATACAACGCATTGCTTCCTGACATTGGAATCGCCCGCTTAGGAAGGTCTCCTGCGATACAACGCGTTGCTTCCTGACATTGGAATCGCCCGCTTAGGAAGGGCTCCTACGATACAACGCATTGCTTCCTGACATTGGAATCGCCCGCTTAGGAAGGGCTCCTACGATACAACGCATTGCTTCCTGACATTGGAATCGCCCGCAACTTTTCTTTCGGGCTGCGCATGCATCGCGCAGCGCTCGCAGTTCACCCAGCCGGAGTCGCCGTTGACGTAGTACTCCTTCTTCCAGATAGGCAGGCGAACCTTTACCTCATCAATAATGAAGCGGCAGGCCGCGAATGCCTCATCCCGGTGGGCCGACGTCACGCCAACCCAAACGGCACATTCGCCAATCTCCAGGAGCCCTTCCCTGTGCACGCAATCGGCCTGCAGGATCGGGTATTTTGCCCTGGCCTCGCCGATGATCTTCTCGCCTTCTTTGACGGCGAGCGGTTCGTAGATTTCATACTCGAGTCGCAGAACTTCCTGACCCTCATTCTCGTTCCGAATCCAGCCTTCGAACGCGACGCAGGCACCGGCAGCATCACCGGTGAGTAATTGCCGCAGCCTGTCCGGCTCGATCGCACTGTTACTAATGCGCATCCGATCAGCCTCCGGCCACCGGCGGAAACAGGAGCACGGTATCGCCATCGTTTATCGGCGTATTCCAGTCAGCCATTTCGTCGTTAATGGCGACTTTGCAATGTCCGAGCGGTTCCTGCGAGCCGTGCCTGTGTTTCAGCAACTCGTACACGTCGCCCGCGGTCGCCGCGGACAGGCTGACGGCTTCCTCGCCCACGCCGGCATGCTCGCGGAAACCCGCGAAATAACGAACGGTAATGTTCTTATTCACAGCGCGGTTTCGATCCCGGTGCCGGCAAGATCTTCCGGCGAGTTGATGTTGTGCAACGCGCCCGGATTCGGTTGTGTCAGCAATTTCGTATCCGCACCGATCAGCATTTTGCGCGGGCAAATAATCCCCTTCTCTACGAAGCTTAAGATCACGGCCCGGGACTCAGGACGGTATATCGCGCATAAGGGCTCGGGAAGGTCGTCATGAACGCTTTTATACGCCGTAACCGGATGGTCCGCCGAACATTGCTCTAAAAGGCAGGCGATGGTCGTGTCATCGATGTTCGGCAGATCGCAGGCAAGAATCAGCCAGCTGACCTCGTTGTTCGAATCCATTGCCGACAGGATGCCGGCAAGCGGACCCATGTCTTCATAGCGGTCCACTATCTGCTCGAATTTTCTGCGTTCGGCGTCGCCGGCCTGATCGGCACGGGTCGATACAAATACACGATCCACGTGCTCTGCAAGCAGCGCTACGGCACGACTCAACTGTGTTTCGCCATCCTGCACCAGCAGCGCTTTATCGCTGCCCATCCGCCTGCTTCTGCCGCCGGCGAGGACCAGCCCCCATACTGATTCAGGCGCTGTCATCGTGGTACTCGTGCTTGCCGCCCGTCTTCGAAATCAGGCGCGTCTGGCTAATCGTAATCTCGTGCGACAGCGCTTTGCACATGTCGTAGACGGTCAGCGCCGCGACAGATGCGCCGGTGAGCGCCTCCATCTCGACCCCGGTTCGATGATGCACCTTGCAGTGACAGTCGATGACGACCCGCTTTTTCTCATCCAGCTCAATCGTAATGTTGCAATTATCCAAGCCAAGCGGGTGACAGAACGGGATCAGTTCATGCGTGCGTTTTGCCGCCATCACACCGGCGATAATCGCCGTTACAAACACCGGCCCTTTTGCGGTTTCGATGTCACCGCCAGAAAAACGGCTGGCGACGTCGGCCGGAAACTCGACCAGGGTGCGGGCATGCGCGGTCCGATCGGTCGCCTTCTTGTGACTGACGTCGACCATGGTCGGCCGGTTGCCCTTGTCGATGTGGCTGAGTTTGCTCACCGTCCTGCCTATCCGCCCATGCGGTACATTTCGACTTTGCTGATCAACGGCTTTTCTGCCGGTTGCAGTGCCCGCAATTCGCTGTAGCGGTCTTTTCGCTCAATCCAGACGTTCTTAAGAAGATCTGCAAGTTCAGCATCGCTGGCGCCGTTTCTGATCGGCTCCATCAGGTTCAGGCCGGCGGTCGCGAAAAGGCAGGTATATAAAATACCGTCGGCTGACAGTCTCGCCCTGCTGCAAGCACCGCAGAACGGTTCCGTCACCGAAGAAATGAAGCCGACTTCACCTTCACCGTCCAGGTACTTGTAACGGCTGGCGACTTCACCGGGATAATTCCGGCCGACGGCACGTATTGGCCAGCGCGTCTGAATCATTTTCTTGAGGTCCAGCGACGGCACTACCTGCTCCAGCTTCCAGCCATTGCGGTTGCCGACGTCCATGTATTCGATCAACCTCACGATATGTCCGCTGCCACGGAAGTGGTCGAGCACATCCAGCGCCGTATGATCATTCACGCCGCGCTGCACGACGACATTGATTTTGATCGGTGTCAGGCCGGCTTTCTCCGCCGCCTCGATTCCCTTGAGGACTTTGGACAATTCGCCGCGATTTCCGCTCATGTGACTGAATATATCTTCATCCATGGTGTCGAGGCTGATCGTCACGCGGTGCAGTCCCGCATCGGCGAGTGCCTGGGCAACAGGCGGCAGCAAAACCCCATTGGTGGTAAGCGCCAGGTCATCGACACCCTGTAGTTTGCTCAACTGAGCGATCAGGTCGGCGACTTTCTTGTCCAGCAGTGGTTCGCCGCCGGTCAGTCTCAACTTGCTGACGCCAAGACCAACCGCAATCGCGGCAATTCTGAAGATCTCGTCGTGACTGAGCCGCTGACGCCGGGTCAGGAACTGGTAGTCCCTGTCGAATTCCGCTTCCGGCATACAGTAAGGACAGCGGAAATTACATCGGTCCAGCAGTGATATCCGCAGGTCCTGCAACGGCCGGCCGAAGGTATCCCTGACCTCAGGAGCCGCCTGCGTTATGTCATGTCCGGTTGTGGATTCGACATTCATCCCGCCATTCTGCCCGAATACGGGATCGCGTGTCAGCTTAAGTGAGCGCTCAGGAAAGCCACAGCAAGCGTACGGAAACGACCAGCATGACCAGGCCGGTAAGCCGCCGGATATGTGATGCCTTGAACCAATTGGCGCCGGCGCGGCTGCCAAGCTGGCCGCCGATCATGACCGCCAGCGGCAGCAGCAGGTACGCGACGTCGAGTAGTTCCCCGGCGCGCTCACCGAGCTTCGCGAGTTGCCCCGCGAGTCCGGCCAGGGAATTGACCAGAATGAACAGGGAACAGGTTGCCGCGACCGTTTTTGCCTCTGCAAGACGGGTGAGGTGCAGGACAGGCGCCAGGTAAATGCCGCCACCGATGCCGGTTATTCCTGCCAGCCCGCCCAGCAACAAGCCAAGTCCGAGACTGATTGGCGTCCCGGTTTGCGGGACGAATTCAGGCTGTTTACGCCACTGCCTGTCCAATAGCATCATAAGGCCGGCAACTAATAGTGCCAGCCCTAAAATCTGCAGGAAACTGGACTCGTCAAGTCGCAGGTAACCACCCAGGAATGCGGCCGGGACAGAGGTGGCAATCAACGGCGCCGCGAAGCGCAGGTTCAGATGACCCGCTTTCGCAAAATGATAAACACCACCGGAAACCACAACGAGATTGCATAGCAGTGCAACCGGCGGTACGAGTTCCCAGTAAAGTCCCGATTCGATCAGGATCGCCGTATAGGTCGAGCCCCCGCCAAAACCGACCGATGCATAGAGGAAGGCGACTGCAATGAATGCAAGCGCTGTGAAATACATGTGAGCGTGCCTCTCTCGTTAAATCCTGAGTCGGACGCCTGAATTGCGCTCTGGTGCGGCGCAACATCGCCCGCTATACTGCTGCCCGCGTTTCCGCCACCATGAAATCCCACGGGGGCGGTGATGTTAACCTGCAACATCATTTGCTAACAACACCCACAGCAGCGTCGAGGGCTGCTGCACCGGTCCCACTCGAAATTTCTTCAGGCGAGACAATGAATGTAAACCTTACCGAAGACGAAATTGCGTTCCGCGACGAAGTCAGAAAATTCTTCGCCGAGAAATATCCGGCTGACCTTCGCAAAAAACAGGACGAGGGCATCACGCTGCGTCGCGAAGATACGATTCGCTGGCAGAAACTACTTTATGAGCGGGGTTGGTTCGCCGTGAACTGGCCGGAAGAATATGGCGGCACCGGCTGGACGCCCATCCAGAAATATCTCTTCGCCAATGAGATGGCTGCGGCAAACGCACCTGTCATCGTGCCGTTCGGCGTTGCGATGGTCGGCCCGGTAATTTACACGTTTGGATCAGAAGAACAAAAGCAACGATTCCTGCCCGACATCCTGGCAAGCAACGTCTGGTGGTGCCAGGGATACTCTGAGCCCGGGTCCGGCTCGGATCTCGCATCCCTCAAAATGAAGGCGGATCGTGAAGGTGATCACTACGTCGTCAACGGCACCAAGACCTGGACCACGCTTGGACATGTGGCTGACTGGATCTTTTGTCTTGTGCGCACGAGCAGCGATGTCGCGAGGCGCCAGGAGGGTATCAGCTTTCTCCTGATCGATATGAGCACGCCTGGCGTCTCGGTCAAACCGATTATCACGATCGAAGGCGATCACGAAGTGAACGAAGTGCATTTCGACAATGTCAGCGTACCGGTCGAAAACCTGGTCGGCGAGGAAGGCAAGGGCTGGACCTACGGCAAGGTTTTGTTGCAGCACGAACGGACCAATACTGCCGGCGTTGCCAGATCCAAATATCGACTCAACAGCTTGAAGAAGAAAGCGGCCCAGTCAATTCATGACGCCGCACCGCTCATGCGTGACCAGAATTTCGCCCGCAAGGTCGCAATGGTCGAAATCGAGCTGAAAGCACTCGAGTACACCGATCTGCGCACGCTCGCTGCCGTCGCAACTGGCAAGGCGCCAGGGCCGGAATCTTCGATTCTCAAGATCAAGGGCACCGAGGTGCAGCAATCGATCGACGCCCTGTTCGTCGAGGCCGCCGGTTACTATGCCCTGCCCTACGTGCCGGAGCAATACGTAATCGATTTTCCGGATGAAGAGCGAATAGGTTACGGGGCGGAAACGAAATCATCGCTGCGCTACTTCAACAATCGCAAGGCAACGATTTACGCCGGCTCGAATGAAATACAAAAAAACATCATCGCCAAGCATGTGCTAGGACTTTAGGAAACAGGGAATGGATTTTTCGATCAGTGAAGAGCAATCGATGCTCGCCGACAGCGTTTCGAAGTTTATGGAGAACGACTATGATTTCGAGCGACGGCAAGAAATAGCCGAGACTGATGATGGTTACAGCAAGGAACTCTGGCACACCTTTGCGGAACTGGGATGGACAGCAGTACCGTTTGCCGAAGACGATGGCGGGCTGGGCGGAGGCCCGGTCGAACTGATGCTGATGATGGAACA
>Ga0209988_10000102_pt1 | contig 43842 bp, 36 predicted proteins | sample N075metaG_FD_183115 | JGI IMG/M metagenome (GOLD analysis project Ga0209988, IMG submission 183115) | Deep subsurface microbial communities from Kermadec Trench to uncover new lineages of life (NeLLi) - N075 metaG (SPAdes) (version 2) | ecosystem: Environmental > Aquatic > Marine > Ocean trench... | reverse complement strand
GCACAAATCTTAAGCAGCTTCTAAAAAACTGTGGTTGGCAGCAAGCGGTGATTAAACCAACGGTTGCCGCGACTGCTTACCAAACGTGGCTGACTTCATTTGATAATCCAGAATCCGATCAAAGTAGACTTGAAAAAATGCTCGCAGAATTTCCGGAAGTTATGATTCAGCAATTTCTTAAGGTGATTCGAACCGGCGGAGAGGGGTCGTTCATATTTTTTGGCGGGCGTTTTAGTCATGCGGTTGTAAAAAAGCCGAAGGCAGCCGATTTTCGCGTGCAGGATGATTTCGGTGGTAAAGCGTTCCGGCAAGTACCCGGGCAACATTTGGTCAACCAGGCAGAATCGATTCTGCAGGCAATCGACAAAGTCCCGCTTTATGCTCGTGTTGATGCGATTAAAATCGATAGAAAATTGATTCTAATGGAGCTGGAGTTGATTGAACCGGTTTTGTTTTTGGGAATGGATGAAGAAGCTCCAGACAGATTTGCTAAAGCAATAACACAAATGTTTGCGGCGCTAAATTAGCTGAAAACTCTGCGTCGCTTTTTCTAAGGCCATCTGAAAAATATCTATGAGTTCCGTTTCTTTTACACTAAGTCTGGCTGCATATTCTGAAAAATTCACCCAATCTCCTTTTTCATAATTAACAACCAACTCAAATACCTCCCGCATCTGATTTTTCTCACCTAATAAAGCTTTTTTGATATCATCGGCTAAAGGCAGTTTGGCAAGAATCCCCTCCAGGGGTTGATCGAGTAGGGCGTCAATCATGGAGAACAGCCCCATCAAGAAAAGCTCCGAAGCTCGATTCTTGCAACCAATGAGCGGCGCTATCATTTCACAACTATTGGCCCGGATCAGGGACATAGACAGCAATTCCTCAGATTTGTCTTTTCCGATAATCTGCAGGGCGAAAAGCGATAACCATTTTTTGGATTCATCAATGCCAAGCAGAGACAAGGCGTGTTTGATAGAACGGATTTTGTTTTTGAATCCGAAATGAACCGAATTCATATAGTTCAGCAGTTTATAAGAAAGCGATAAATCCTGCTTAAAGACCTTTTCCAGTTCGTCGAAGTCAACTTCGGGTTGGTTAATCTCATTGAGAATTTGCAGATAATTCAGTTTGTGGGCCGGCACATCATGACCGGCAATGATTTGTGGTTTACTGAAATAGTATCCCTGAAAATAAGAGTAACCCAAATCCACCGCTTGTTCAAAATCTTCCTGGGTTTCTACTTTTTCGGCGAGATATTCAATGCGTGAAGCTCCGACGTCGTGAATGACAGTCCCTCTTTCCGTTCCCTGGGTTTGGATAAAATCGACCTTGATGATATCCACCAGGTTAATTAAATTTTCATAACCAGGCGCAAAGACGAAATCGTCTAAAACTAATAAATAACCCAGGTCCTTCAGTTTTTTGCATGCGCTTACCATTTCATCGTCAGGTTCAATATCTTCCAAAATCTCAACAACCATTAAATCCTTGGGAAAAATGGAAGCAACCTGATCAAGCAGTAGTTTCCTGGTAAAATTCACAAAAGCTTTTTTCCCGTTGGTCATTGTATCCATGCCGATAGAAAGAAAACTGTTGGTAAGAACCTGCTTTGAACTGGCATCGCCATCCGAGTTATCAAAAAAGTTCTGCTCGAACCCGGAGCGAAACAGAAGCTCGTAAGAAATACTTTTTGTTTTCTATCAAAAATGGGTTGTCTGGCTACGAAGACTTCCATGTGTTATTCTCAAAATCTACTTTCGATGTTTATATCACTTTATCGCCTCTTCCACGCTTGCCTTTAACATTTAAGTTTTATGTTACCTGATGGAGCTATTCCTTCTCTGAAGTCTGTTAGCATATCATATAAAGGTTTGCCTGGTGAGTTCCGATAGAATTTGATAACCAAAAAACGATGAAGCAGGTAAATCAAAAATTAAATAGTGGAAAACGAAAACCCACAAACCGATGTTATAGCCACCCTGGTTGAACAAGAAGGGCTTGAACATATTGACTTATCACAGGTTGGCGCGATTGCCCCTGAGATTTTAAGTACCATACCTCATGAAATTGCAATCAAGTATAAAGTAATTCCCTTCTCGAGAGAGAAAGATACCGTTTTGTTAACGATGGCAAATCCCTTCGATATATTTGCTGAAGAGGCCATTCGAGCGGCTACCCATTCCCGCCTGAAACTACACTTCACACCGGAAGACCAAATCGACGAGTGGCTGGGGAAACTCTATTTACAGAATTACATCCCCGATTATGACGAAAGTTTGGAGGAGAACCACGAACAAGATGGGCTTAATGCTAATGTCTTAAATATCGACGTTCTGGAAGAGGAGTCCGATGATGCCCCGGCGATTAAATATGTAAATAAGATTTTGGCCAATGCGATCCAGGAAAGAGCCAGCGACATTCATATCGAGCCGCAAGAAAAGAGTTTGACGGTTCGCTTTAGAATTGACGGTGTGTTGCGCGATGTCGCCACCGCTCCGAAGCAATTTCAACCCGGGATTATCGCCCGAATTAAAATTTTGAGCTCACTCGATATCGCTGAGCGAAGACTCCCACAGGATGGCCGATGCAAAATTAAAATATTTGGCCGCGATATCGATCTTCGTGTTTCTACATTACCGGCCATATTCGGAGAAAAAGTGGTCTTACGTATTTTGGATAAAGACCTGCACTCCCTGAATATCGCCGATCTCGGCTTAGAACCTGATTTACAGGAGAAATTTAAAAGGGACTTGAAACGGCCGAATGGCTTGATTCTGGTGACCGGTCCGACGGGTAGCGGTAAAACGACGTCGCTTTATTCAGCGCTTAACTATGTGAATGTGCGAGACAAAAACATTATCACAATTGAAGACCCGATCGAATACCAGTTGAAAGGAATTAACCAGGTACAGGCGAAACCGGAGATCGACTTTACTTTTTCTGTCGGGTTAAGAGCTATACTCCGGCAAGATCCGGATATTATTATGGTGGGCGAAATTCGGGATTTGGAAACTGCTCAAATCGCCATGCGGGCGTCTCTCACCGGTCATCTGGTTTTTAGTACTTTGCATACAAATGACAGCGTCCGAACCATAATGCGGCTAATTGATATGGGAATCGACCGCTATTTAATTTGCGGTTCCCTTCGTCTTGTGTTGGCTCAAAGACTTGTCCGGCGTATCTGTTTTCACTGCTCTGAAAGTTACAAGATTAATCCAGCGATTTTAAAGGGATTTGTTGAGGATCCCGATTATTATACGAATTATGAGTTTTGGCGCGGTAAGGGGTGTTTGCACTGTGGCGATACCGGCTATTGGGGGCGGGTTGCCGTATTTGAGTTTTTTAGTCTCGATAATACAATTCGCAGTATGATATGGGATGGTGCGACCAATGATATGATTAAAGAAAAGGCTGAAAATTGTGGCATGGAAACTCTTTTCAAGAACGGGTTGAAAAAGGTGATCGCTGGCATTACAACAATAGATGAAATAATACCACTGGCAACAGACTTTCTTTAACCTCACTCCCTCATACTTGAAGCATGGATGTTAAGCTTAAAAATTCTAATATTGTTGTTCAACTAGGCGGGCGGTTGAACCTCGTCAAGGAAAATTCGAAGTCCATTTTTTCAGGACCGAGGGTTAAAGATGCAGGTCAGTTAAATAAAAACAGAGGCTTTAGCGCCCTTCTAAAAACAAACTCTAAATTATTTTCACCCAAGCCGGTTAAACGTGAAGAAGTTTATCTTTTTGCGAATCAATTGGCGGTGCTTTTAGATTCCGGTGTCCCAATACTTTCCTTTTGTCCATACTTTCTGAACAAACGGAAGACGCACAGTTTCGAAAAGGTATTGAGCAGATTCAAGAGGATATCAATACCGGTAAAACCCTAGCTAAATCGTTTTCCAAATTCCCAAAAATATTTCCACAGCTGTTTATTTCTATGGTTCGGGCTGCCGAGGTTGGCGGGCAGCTTCCACAAATATTGAAACTTGTTTCTCATTACTTGCAAGAACAGGACAAATTAGACAAAAAACTGAAAGCCGCAATTGTCTACCCAAAGTTTGTGTTTATTTTCTTTATGGTGCTATTGGTGGGCATTCTTTTTTTCCTCGTGCCAAACTTTGAAGAGACATTTAACACTTTAGGTAGCGAACTTCCGGCACCAACCCAACTCCTCCTGGACTTCAGTCGATTTGTACTTCATAACCTGGTTTATGAGATTCTCGGAATCGTAGCGTTTTCTATTTGTTATAAACGTTTTAAACGGACCGACGCTGGCGTACTCTTTCTTGATAAATTGAAACTAAGAATACCGGTTCTCGGCGATTTGACCCTGAAAGCTTCGCTTTCAAAATTTTTCCGGACGCTAAAAATTCTCTTGCAGAGTGGCGTTCCTTTGATCGACTCACCTGACCAATGCACAAATCCCGGTTTTTATTTCCAAACTTGAGCGTGGTGCGGACCCCCCCTTGACTGCCGGATTAACCGTTAGAACCAATATCAAGCGTCAGAAAAAGAATCCAAACCTTATTGCAATTGATGTGAATTTTACTGGAACCATCATAGAGCTTTTCTCTTATTTAAACCAATTAGAAAAATGGGATGAGCTTTTATTTGTCAAGAATTTTAGAATCCATAACAAGAATTCTTCTCAGAATATTTTGAATGGTGAGATGGAATTTCTATTACTTATTAAGAACAAATAATGGCAAATGTAAATATCAAAAAATTACTATTTCTAACTGTTGGGTTGATATTCCTCATGGTGTTTGGAATTCGGTTATTGGACCCAGCTCTTTCAGCGGGTCAACCAGAGAATACTGATTTTGGAATTGATAACACTTATTTTAGATTGTTTCAGGAATTCAAAGAACTGCCGCAGACAAACCATAATTTGAAATATAGAAAGTCAGCACGGGTGCCAGTAATACAGAGGGATCCGTTTGTGAGGCCGGATGCATACTCAAGTACAAACTCTCTGTCATTGCCGGAAAAATTTTCAAACCAAAATGATTTAGAATTAAGCGGTATTTTATGGACAATGAATTCCCGTCAGCTGTGATCAATGGAGAAGTCGTTCAGGTTGGAAAGAAGTTGGGCCGGTTTCGAGTAAAACGAATTTTAAAAAATAAAGTTTTCCTGTTTTCTCCTAAGGGGAAAATTGTTTTGCACCTGCCCGGCGATGAAAATGTTAAATAACTGTTTATGACAATAGGTGAATGATTGAGAATTAAATTTGTTGTTTGTATGTTTTTTCTCCAAATTATGGTTGGCTCGACTGCCGCTGTAACCGGAACCAAAGCGTACGTGGAGGATAAAAGTGGAAAGCGCAGTCATATTAACCTGAACTTGAAGGGCGTTTCCTTGAAGAATACCCTTCAGATGCTTTGTAACCGTCTTGGCAAGAATCTTTTGTTGAGTGCAGAAATTCGGGATCGTATGCTCAATATGAATTTTCAGAATATTACACCTATGGAAGCCTGGAGTGTAATTCTACAGACGAATAATTTGGCATATAAAGAAATGGCAGGCAATGTGTTTTTCGTGGATACACCCGAAAAAATAGGAAACCGCACCTTAATCAAGAATGTTGTTTGCAAGTATGCTGACGCTGAAGAAAGGGTAAAGATTTTGAACAAAGTTATTGTGACTGATAGTGCCGCGACGGTAGCAGACAAAAGAACCAATACCCTCATTATCAAAGGAACTCCAGAGACCATTCTGCGAATGGAAAAGTTGATTGAGGAACTTGACCGACCAACCAAGCAAGTTTATATCCAGGCTGAAATCGTGGAAGTGTCCTCCACAGATGATAAAGAACTTGGCGTTGAGTGGCTTTGGAAACATGCCAATGGCCAGGCAAAAATAGGAACCAATTTTGGCCTGAGGGCTATTCCGGCTACGCACATCGAAACCTCTGAAAGTTCGGAGACTTCAACTCCGTTTCCATTTCCATCCGGTTCCGGGTTGGGAATTGGTATTTTAAATACCGATATCCAAGCTGTGCTTCATGCATTGAATGAAAATAATAATGTGAATCTTCTATCCCGGCCAAGAATCATTACCCTGGACAATCAGGAAGCAGTCATTGAAGTGGGCGATCAAATTCCATATAAGAAGTTAAACCAGTTTGGTGTCACTTCGTTTGAGTTTAAAGATGCGACGGTACAGCTTGTAGTTAAGCCCCATATCGTCGATTCCGAATATATTTTACTGGCAGTCGCGCCAAAGGCGGATTTTCAAAATGGCTTTACTCCTGACGGGACGCCAATTATTTCAACCAGAAAAGCCTCGACAAAAGTGAAAATAAAGAGCGGGCAAACAATAGTAATTGGCGGGTTAATTCGTGATGCTTTGATTAAGAATGTGAAAAAAGTTCCGATTTTAGGAGATATACCTTTATTGGGGAGGCTATTTAAAAGCACAAAATCTACTAAAGTCAAAACTGAGCTGATTGTTTTTATAACTCCGATAATCTTAGAGGATGAAATCGAAACAAAGCATTTTCAGGAAGATTTTGAGTTAAGAAAAAAGATGCGTGAAAATTTTAAGTAAGAGGTTCGACGATGGATTCAAATGGCAAAATTCATATTTTAGTCGCAGATGATGATCCGGATATTTTGGGTTATTTCCGCGCAATAATCAGAGATCCGCGCTATCAGCTTTATTTGGTTCCAAACGGCGCACGGGCAATCGAAGAAGCGGAAAACCATAAAATTGACCTCGCGTTTTTGGATATAAACATGCCGGAGCTTGGCGGGATTGAAACTTTAGTCAAATGGAAAACAATACAATCCGTAACGAGAATCGTTATGATCTCCTCCTACAGTGATGGGAACTTGGTTCGTGAAGCAATCGAAAAGGGCGCCTATACCTATCTGTTTAAACCGTTAAACAAGATGGATATCTTTTCAGTGACGGTTAAGAGCCTGAAGAGTACAGGAATTAATGACGTCTTTTCTTTTAAGTAAGAACCATCTAAAGTATCCGGTAAGTTCCCCTTTCTCGGATCAATTTTGCCGTGGAGATTTTAATGATGCGGACTTAAATGAGGTTGAAAAACAATCTGTCTAATTTCAAAGTTATGATTGGAAATTCAGAACCATCTGACGATTTTTTCGTATAGGTCATCCGGCTGCGCCAAATGCAGGGCAACCTTCAAATGCAAGAGTATCCTTGACTGCACCAACCCTACCAATAATGTTCATATTTTTTTACCCGCATCTTGTTTTCTACCTCAACTGCTAAGAAATCTTCGTGATAGACACTCACAATCGATAAATTCGGAGAGCAGCAAAGTGTCAGTTTGCTGTTCTTATGCTTCAGAACCAGACAACGCCGCCATCTTTTTCTAAAGAAGATGAGACCGCTTGAGTAAATTTTAGCCCATCCAATGGTTCCCGCAAAAACAATTCCACCCAGTTCAAGCTTTTTTCGGTCTTTCCGGCTTAGCTTGTATTTGAAGTACTCAATCTTGCATTCAATCGCGTTCCAGATTCTATGCCGCCAGGAGAATTTGTGGCAGCTGGTGTAGCCCAGGGAATTAAATTTATTCTCGGAAATGAATTGTTCGATGTGAACCGATCGTCCATATAACTGGGGTGCAACCCGAATCCCCAAAGTTACGCCCACCTGACCTAAGACGATACATTTGAACCATTTGGCGTTGAGCTTAACATAGCCAACGGTACCTGATTTGATTTGCATGTTTATCTCCTAATAATTCCCGGTGCGCGAAGATGCAAATGTTAATTGATCTTCCTTCTCCCTATCCAAACCATGGTATTGTTATCAACAGTCATTAACGCTTCGCTGTCATTACCTTAGGTGACTTTTGTTCTGTTGTCTAAAATGACGCCGAATTTAAAATGGCTAATGACTTAATGACGGGTTGTCATTCGCTTCGCGTCCGTTAGCCTTTTCTAAAAAAAATGTTATGAATTCAGAAGTAATGCTATAAAGTGAAAGGCATCGAGCCTTGGTCGGCTAATTCTCTAATAACTATTTTGATAAATATTGTAACTTATCTGACCTGATTTTATTTCACCTGTACGCCAATTATACCTTCGTTCATAATCTTTACAAGTGGCGCAACGAATAATGAGCCAGTCACCTTCACGGTGGGATTTGCATTCGTGCTGTGCTGAATTTTCGCGAGAATTGAAATGTTGGTTAAGCATGGCGATTTCTCCTTTCTTGATAATCCAACGATTTATCCTCCAAAGTTGGTTTTGCTAATTGCAAAATGTGAACCATTCTTCTGTCCTGATGTGTTAAATTATCGTACAATTCTAATGAAAACATAAAGTTTTTATAAACAGTATATTGAAGACGAATCGTCTTAAAAGGCAGTTGGAAGTTTAATTGTAGTAGATAGATAAAAGTATACGATAAACTACCATGCATGCTCTAAAATCAGTCATTTTACGGGTTTAAGTGTAAACACTCGTGGCTTACATAAACCAAATTTTGCCTGAAACAATTACTTGTGTTTCCAAAAATTCCTTGCTTTTTTAAGCTAAATGGGTTATCATTTCTAAACAATCCTTAACATTTCCCCACAAACTGAAAGAGCACGCCCATGAAAGACGGATTAAGCAAAAAAGCTTATGAACCGATCCCTGAAGGTGAGGAGTTCGAACCCTTTATTCCTGCGTCGGAGAGTCCCCTGGAGTTTACTTTAAAATCTGTTGTGGCTGGCATTTTCTTCGGCATTCTTTTTGGCGCCGCTAACGCATATTTGGGTTTGCGTTCCGGACTTACCATTTCTACCTCTATTCCGGTCGCGGTGATGACGGTCGCTGCGTTCAAAGCTTTGCAAGCGATGGGCAGCAAGAGCAACATTCTCGAAGCCAATATGTCCCAAACTATCGGGTCGGCATCGAGTTCGGTGGCCAGCGGCGTCATTTTTACTTTGCCGGCTTTGTTCCTCTGGGGACTGGATCCAACTCTGGTGCAAATGACTATGCTGGCTATGTTCGGCGGGCTTCTGGGCGTTCTTTTTATGATTCCTCTGCGACGATTCTTAATTCAAAAAGAACACGGGCATCTTCCTTATCCGGAAGGCACAGCTTGCGCAGAGGTGCTGGTTGCCAGTCAAAGCGGCGGCGGCCGGGCTAAGAACGTCTTCATCGGCCTCGGGCTTGGCATGCTTTTAAAAACCCTGACAAGCTGGATTCGGGTTATCCGTGATGACGTTCATTTTGATGTGCCTTTTCTAAAAAAAGGTCAGATTGGCTTCGATATTTCTGCCGCGCTTTTCGGGGTCGGGTATATTCTGGGTCCGCGGATCGCGGCAATTATGGTTGGCGGCGGTTTGCTTTCCTGGTTGGTGATTATTCCGGTAATCGCTTACTGGGGTGAAGGCCGACTGATACCGCTTTATCCGGAGACCTCAATGTTAATCCCTGATATGAGTCCAGGATTAATCTGGACCAGCTATATTCGCTACATTGGAGCAGGGGCGGTTGCAGCCGGCGGCATCATTACGCTGATCAAAAGTATCCCGACCATGATAGAGAGCTTTCGTATCGGGGCACAGCAGCTGAAAGCACGCCTTGAAAACAGCGGGGTGCAGATACCAAGAACGGCGCAGGATTTACCGCTCTCCGTTGTCGGCATTGGCGCGGCGATCATCGTGGCTGCCATGGCAATCGTACCGCATGTTTTTGGCAACCTTGATTCATTTGCCGTTCGTCTGGTTGGCGCAATTCTGGTGGCCATCTTTGCATTTTTCTTTGTCACGGTTTCATCCCGGATTGTTGGGCTCGTGGGCGTGACCTCAAATCCAACCAGCGGCATGACCATTGCTTCATTGCTGGCGACTTCATCTATTTTTCTTCTTTTGGGATGGACCGACGATATCGGCAAAGTAGCTGCTTTGACCATCGGTTGTGTGGTTGCAATCGCGGCCTCAATTGCCGGAGATACCTCGCAAGATCTGAAAACCGGATTTTTGTTAGGAGCGACGCCGCGCAGACAGCAGATTGGGGAATTGGTCGGTGTTTTAACTTCGGCAACATTTGTCTGTTTAGCGGTCATGCTGCTTGATAAAGCCTACGGCTTTGGCACGCCAGAGCTACCCGCACCCCAGGCAAAACTCATGCAAGTTGTCATTGACGGTGTATTGCAAAATTCCCTGCCATGGATTTTAGTTGGCATTGGCGTTGTCATTGCTCTCGCTTGTGAGCTGTTCCGAATACCGAGCCTCCCTTTTGCTGTAGGAGTTTATCTGCCTCTGAGTACGTTCACACCCCTGTTTCTAGGTGGTTTATTAAGAATGTTTCTGGAGAAAAAAGCCTCCTCTCCAGAGGCAGCTTCCTCGCGACGCGAAAAAGGGGTCTTGCTTGGTTCCGGCCTGGTAGGCGGCGAAGGTCTTTTGGGGATCGGCATCGCTGCGGTTGCTTTTACTCAAGGCAGCGTGCCGAAAGGATTGGGGTTTGATTGGGCAGGCGCCGCCGCTCCGTTTGTGGCATTTTCGGTATTTGTAGTTTTGGTGTTGGTGTTTTACCGGAGTTGTACTGAGAGTAAATAATGCGTACATTTCGTGGCTTGGCAATTTTTTGGATTCTTGTTTTAGTGATTCTTCACAACAACTGGTGAAACTGGGGACCTGATTTCACCATGGTCTTCGGAAGAGTCCCCCTTTGACCTTGTTTATCGCGCCCTTTGGGTCGCAGCTGCAACGGGTGTACTCTGGCTCGTGATGCGAAGTTGGTGGGGCAAGGCCGGATGAGCTCTCTCGTTCTCCTCACAGTTTTCACCCTTTACCTTGTTACTTTAGTCGTGATCATGTTGGCGCTGGCGGCTTTTGTGGGTTCACTTTTTCGCCCCGCCGGTATTTTTGATATCTCGGTTTATGCCTTCAGCGGCTACACTTTAATTGTACCGGTGATGGCTTTTGGCCTTTTCTGGAAACGATCCACTGCGCCCGGTGTTTTGATTGGAAGCGTTATCGCGCATTGTTTGTTAGCGGTTTATTACCTGGGACTCAATCTTCCCACCTCGGGAACCTTCCCCGTTTTCTGGTGTTTGATCCTGGAATCAATTATAATTGTGTTTGTCTCGCTGGTAACTTCTCCGCCTCCCAAAGAGGTTGTTGCCCGGTTTGATAATCCGTTTGGAAGGTAGCAGTTGAAGGTGGTGTAATCTAGATACAACAAGAAAGGAAACTCTTTGGGTTTCCTTTCTTGTTTCACTGCTATTTTCTGAAATCTAATTATTCGAGCAATGCGCCTTAAACGCTTCCATCAACCGACCTGCCACCTGCTCGGCACTATTATTTTCGATCTGGTGCCGCTCGATCATGGTGACCAGCTCGCCATCTTTAAACAATGCCATAGCGGGAGAAGAAGGCGGAATGCCTAAAATATAGCTGCGAGCCTGTGCCGTAGCTTCAGCATCCTGACCGGCAAACACCGTAAATAAGTTATCCGGCTTAATATCACTTGTCAGCGCCAGGGCAATCCCCGGGCGGGCCTGACCGGCTGCACATCCGCACACTGAATTAACAAATAAAAATGAAGTACCTTTTGCGGTTTGCATGGCATCGTCTACTTCGGCGGCGGTTTTCAATTCTTTAAAACCGATGCTGATGAGTTCTTCTCGCATTGGCTGAACCATAGTTGGGTCGTACATTGTTTTACTCCTGGTTTAATTCTGCAAAAGTGGCTGAATTGCCGTAAGTTCTAAATGCTATCTAATCCTGAATTATTCATAAACCGCAGAGAGACAAAGTATTCAAAAAAGTAAAAAATTGATTTCATTTTTTTCAGCTATTTCAGTATACTTTGTTTGAAAACAAAACTTCGTATATCTTATATATTCTTAGGCGTCTAATGGCCTCTGCGGTGAAAATTTATGAATAATCCAGACTAAACGACTTTAGATTCGGAAGTTATAAAAATTGATGCAATTTATCAAGCAAAATTTTCCAATTGTAAAGTATTCGCAACATTCTGAAAATTGCTTGATTCTAAGCCTGAAAATGGTAAGTTTTATGCTTCTTAAAGGAAATTTCTCTACCATTTTGACGGCAATTTTATATCTTTGGTTAATTCTTTAAAATGCTTCCATTGATCCTCACTTTGAAATTATCTCATAAATTCATCTTTTGATTTAGGTCAGGATTTAAATGTCTCAAATTCGACGTTTGCCAAAGCCCGAATATTTTCAGAAACGCTTACCTCTGATTATTACGGTCTTTGTTCAACTTTTTATTTTAGAGTTAAACGGCTTTCCCCAGGAAATTGATGAGCAAGTCAACAAGTTTTACAAAAAGGGGATTCAGGCGGAGAGCCTGTCTGAAAAGATTAAATATTTAAAAAGGGCTGTTCAACTCAAGCCTGTTTTCAAAGAAGCGGTTTTTGAATTAGGGAAATCTTATTATCAGAAAGGCGCCTACGAACAGGCGATTGTTCAGTTAACTCAAACTCTGCATTTAGATTCCGCCTTATACAATGCGGTCAGACCCTATCTCCGTAATGCTCATACTTTTTTGGCCGGAGATTTGAATGACAATGCGCACTACCAACTGGCGTTAGAAAGTGTTGAACAAGCCTTAACAATCGACGAGAAATATGCGCCCGCTTTAACTGTCTTGGGTTCGATTCATTTTAATTTGGGCGATTTTCCTGCCGGGATTTGGACTTTAGAAAAATCGATTTTGCTAAAACCGAGTCAAGAATTTGCCTGGAAAAAACTCGGCGATTTATATTCGCAAACTGAAGAGTATGCAAAGGCAATTTACGCTTATGAACAAGCACTTAATATCGACCCAAAGATGGAGGATACGCAGGTCGATCTTGAAATCGCCAGAGGAAGGAACAGCCCGGAATCCTGGCTGGCCCGGGCGGAAGCGGCTGTTAGAAAAAAGGATACCGATGCCGCGTATGCGATTTTGACAACGGCGAATTCTCTCTATCCCAACGATGGACTTATTGCCGTTCAGTTCAACAGCTTAAAGCAGGGACGTGATTACCAAATTGGTCTGACTGCTTTAGCCAGCCGGGAATGGTCAATGGCATTTGAGATTTTTCAAGGAATCGATCCGGAATTTAAGCAGACGGCCTTAAAATTGGAAGAGGCAAGGGCTGAACTCATTTTCCAGGAAAATGATTCACTCGTCACACCAGAAGATGCTGAAAAGTTTCCGCCGGATAGTTTGACTAGGAGTGCGAATGTGTCTTCTAAAGAAAGGAATCAACCGACGCTTATTCAGCAAAGTGCTAATGAATTTAACCAAACGGAGCCTGATCCTGAAAATTTGGAAAAACCTATCAGAAGCGATGCTGTGAAGGCGGGGTCCATTGGGAATGACGCTGCTAAATTGGAACCTTCGCCTACCATTCCGGAAGACGAAACGATTAACCTGCCTAATTCTTTACCTGCTTCAAACCCTGATGCATTTTCTGTTCCTCCTGAGATAAATGTTACCCCTCCCAGAATCATTACTCTCCCTGAGGCAATTGGTGTGGTAGGAGGTATTCTTATATTGAGTGTTCTGCTCATTAAATTAAAAAACAATTTGAAGTTCGTCACACTCAAGGGGACACTCAATCAGAGTTTAGCAATTTCGGAATCGGGATTTGTTAGAGCATTTTCCCGAAAGCGAGAATTGTCCAGGCAAACCGAGGCCTTGTTTCAGGAGGAGCTTGCTTCTGATACATTGGTATCATTTAGTCCGGCCAAAACAATAGGGCCTGCAAAAAACGAAAATGATTTTGAGCAAACACCAGGGCCTAAGTCAAAATCCGGTTCCAGGCTGCTGTCCTGGCTGGAGACAAAAACAATTTTGGGTGGTATTAAAAAAGTTAAGAAAATCGGCCGCTACATAATTGAAAAGGAAATTGCCCGGGGCACAATGGGGCGGGTTTACAAGGCCTGGGATCCAAAACTGGACAGAACCGTAGTCATTAAACAGGTGGCTTTTGATTTTGGCGGTAGCTCACCCGAATTTAATAATCTTAAAAAACGTCTCTACCGCGAGGCGAAGGCGGCCGGAAGGCTCAATCATCCTAACATTATTACAGTTTATGACGTCGACGAAGAGCACGGTTTTTGCTATATCGTCATGGAATATTTGGACGGTGAAGATTTGCGGGCTCGCCTTGAAAGACAACGAAAAATAACGTTAAATTCAGCGTTTAACATTTTCGGTCAAATTTGTGATGCATTAGATTATGCACATCAAAAAGGCATCGTTCATCGTGATATCAAACCGTCAAATATTCTCATAACCAAAAATGATCATGTCAAGGTGGCGGATTTCGGGATTGCCAAGCTGCCGCAATTAGGAACGCTTACTCTGACCGGTAATGTTTTAGGGACGCCATTTTACATGTCTCCTGAACAGATCGAGGGCCGTCATCTGGACGGTAGATCAGATGTTTTTTCAGCAGGCGTGGTTTTATATGAAATACTGACCGGCGTCCGGCCTTTCGATGGAGACAGCATTCCATCCCTGGTTTATAAAATCATCCACAAGATTCCAAGCCCGCCTTCAATGGAAAATGGTGACTTACCTGAATTCATAGATTCAATTATCGAACGGGCCCTGACAAAAGATCCCAAAAAGAGATTCGCGACTGCAAAAGAGTTCTTTGAGGCGTTTGAGAAATTTCATGGGGAAGCAGCCAGAGATGCTCTGTAAAGAATGCGGCCATGAAAACCCTGCCATAAATTCAACCTGCCAAAACTGTCAAGCAAAATTATATCTCGCAAAATTGAGAATCACCCTTGATTCCGGCCGTCATCAGACCCATTTTTTGTTCCCTCAGAATTACAAATTGGGCCGCGGGGATGAGAACGAGATCGTCATTGCCGACCCTTCGGTTTCTCGTTGCCATGCCGAAATCAAATTTGAAAATGGCTTATTTTTCATAGTAGATAGCGGGAGTAAAAACGGTTCCTTGCTCAACAATTCACATTTCAAGCATCAAGAGTTGCACGATCTGGATTGCATTCAGGTCGGCAATGTTTTGCTGAACTTTTATGATCAAACCGGGAGAAGCGTCCCGGGCAAATTAAGAACTGAAGAGTTCGTGCAAGAGGAGTTTTTTAAATTTTCCCGGAATCGCAGAACGGAAATTACCACGGACGCTGTCTTGCACACAATGTTTGATTTGGTGCTTTCCTTAATTCATGCTGAAAAAGGGTTTCTTTTTGAATGTAATCAAACAATCAGGCCGAAGTTTAAATTCGGAAAGAACACAAAAAGGGAATTAGTTTCGGAGAATCAACTGTCGCAAACAGACAAGCTGATCATCGATGAGGCGATTAAACTGCGAGATATGAAAATAACTTTTAATAGCTCCGATAGTAAATCGGTAGATGGATCCGGTTGGCAGCGTATCGCGGTTCCTTTGATCGCGGGCAAGGGTGGAGAATTTCAAAATAGCGAAGTGATACATGAGGGTCTTTTAGGCGTGTGTTATTTTTGCAGTGAAGAAAAAAGCAAGCCGATTTCGAAAAGGAAACAAGAACTTTTAAATGTTCTGATACATCAAATTTCCATTGCGATGGAAAACGAAATGCTGGTCAGTGAAGCTAAAGAAGAAAAAAGAAGAATAAGCGAGCAGCTCTTAGCAGCGAGAAAGATACAGCAAAAACTCTTCTCAAACGCCAATCAAAAATTTGAAACGCTACAAGTTGCTACTTTTGTTGCTCCGTGTGAAACGGTTGGTGGCGATTATTTTGATATTGTTGCCATTTCCGGATCTAAGGTTGCCATTGCTATTGGCGATATCTGTGGCAAAGGTTTGCCCGCGGCCCTTTTAGCATCCACCGTACAGGCCGCCATCTGTTCGCACCTTGAGTATTCGACATTACCGTCTGAAATTATTCGCAAGTTGAACCGGCTTTTGATCAAAAGTACAGCAGATTCCATCTTCCTAACTTTATTCTTTGGAATATTGGACCTTGAATCGGGTATTTTGGAATATATAAACGCGGGTCATCCTCCGCCGATTTTAGTGAGGAGAAATAATTCAATTGAGGAACTGAGTGCAACAACTTTTGCTCTTGGGATTTTTGAAACTGAAACAGAGCAACAGAAAACTATAGAGAAAACTATAAAGTTTGAAGCTGGTGATATTTTAGTGATGTACACGGACGGCGTCATAGAAAACAGAAATGGAAACAAAAAGTTTTACGGGCGTAAAAGATTGCTAAAATTAATGCAGTCTATTTCAGCAACCGGAAATATCAGAAGACGCAAACTAGAAACAATTCTTAAAAATATTGTTGACGATTTAAGCGATTTTTCAGGCGAGGAAAGGCAGGAAGATGATCTGACGCTTTTTGCCGTTAAAAGGAAATAAATCAGCGAGTGTCTTGATTCAAAGAGTCATGAGAGAATATTGAGCGCAAAGCTTACTTTATAAATAGGAGGTGTATGTTGAACAGACGTTTTTTGTCATTAATATTTATATTTTATTTGGCCGTTTTTACAAACTCATCCGCTCAAGAAACTGCACCGGAAAAATATTGGGTGTTTTTCAAAAATAAGCAGGTTCATGGTTTAACCAAATCGACTGAATTACTTGAGATCGCGAAATCCAAAATCTCTCCCAGGGCATTAAGGCGACGAGCCAAGGTTCGAAAAGATGATAATCTAATTGATAAACGCGATCTGCCGGTGAGCAGCGTTTATTTAAGCAGCTTAGAGGAGTTGGGATACAAGCCTCTAGTTGTTACAAATTGGTTGAACGGCGCAAGTTTTCTATTAACACTGCCTGACATCGAAAAGTTAAAAAAACTTCCTTTTATCAAAAGGATACAACCCGTCGGCAGAGCCGGCAGGAAACCAACGCCGCAGGACCTGAAAGCGCGGTCAATAAAACTCAAAAAACCGCCGAATCATAATTTTGACTACGGTTTTTCTTTCATTCAAAATCAGTTAATAAATGTTCCAAAAGTGCACGATTTGGGGATTACGGGCAAAGGCGTGTGGATCGGCATGCTTGACACAGGGTTTAAGCGTAGTAATCATGAGGTATTTGAAAATCTAAACGTGATTGCGGAATTTGATTTTGTTAATAACGATGGGGTTACTGAGAATGAAGAAAATCAAGACGTACCCGGCCAGCATAATCATGGTACTCAGACGCTTTCGACGGTCGGCGGCTTTAAGGAAGGAAAGCTCATTGGTTCGGCGTTTGGAGCCAGTTTTTTGCTGGCAAAGACAGAAATTCTACAGAACGAAATTCCAGCAGAAGAAGATAATTGGGTCGCCGGAATTGAGTGGCTGGAAAACCGTGGCGTCGATATTGTCTCAAGTTCATTGGGCTATTTGAATTTTCCAAATCAAAGCTTTTATTCACCGGCCGACATGGATGGCAACACCGCGGTTACCACAAAAGCCGCTGACATAGCAGTCAGCCGGGGGGTTGTGGTCGTGAACAGCGCTGGAAATGAGGGGAATGGCCCCTGGCGGATTATCATTGCTCCGGCCGATGGTGACAGCGTTATTGCGGTGGGGGCAGTCAATTCGGACAGTACCCTTTCGGGTTTTAGTTCTGTCGGCCCCAGCGCCGATGGACGAACTAAACCGGACGTGGTGGCAATGGGTTCACTTGTCCGCGTCGCGCTGCCGTCAACGGACAAATTATCTTCTCAGTATAATTTTTCAAGTGGAACTTCTTTTTCCTGCCCTTTAACTGCGGGCGTAGCTGCGCTGGTACTTTCTGCCCATCCCAATTTGACGCCGTTGGAAGTCCGGGATGCTCTCAGGATTACCGCAGACCGTGCCGCTAATCCTGATAATTCATTTGGCTGGGGGCTGGTGAACGCTTACGACGCGGTCCTGTTTCACGGAATGGCTTTCAGCAATTCACCGGATGTGTCGGTAGATAGTAACAGAGATGTAAAGGTTAAAATTAAAGTAGCTTCCAGATTTGGAGTTGACCCAAATCAAGTTTCTTTAGTTTATGCCAAATCGGACGGCAATTTCAACAAGGAAATATCGATGGTCAGGGGGAACGAAATAAATGAATACTCCGCAACAATAACCGGCGTTGCCGGGGAAGAAAAAGTAAACTTCTACTTTACCACTGTTGATTCCAGCGGCGCTGAAGCTGTTTACCCACTAAATGCACCCGACTCTTCATTCTCTTTTGTTGATCCGAACGTTTTCGTGGATACTGATTTATCTGAGATTCCCGAAAGTTTTGGATTAGCGCAGAATTATCCCAACCCTTTTAACCCGTCCACAAACATTGTCTATATACTACCTGTACAAAGCAGAGTTACTGTAAGCATTACCAACCTTTTGGGGCAAATTGTCCGGACTCTCATTGCGGGCAAGATCATACCCGCCGGGCGGCACAGCGTCACCTGGGATGGCACAGATGATTCCGGCAATTTTTCTGCCTCCGGGGTTTATTTTTATCAGTTTCAAACCGATAATTTTAGAGACATCAAGAAGATGCTTCTTATTCGCTGAACAGATTAATGGAGAATGTCATAAACCAATATGAAAAAACAACCTAAAATTGCTTTGGCATTGGGTGGTGGTGGAGCGCGGGGCTGTGCCCACATTGGTGCGCTAAAAGTTCTGGAACGGGAAAATATTCGAATTGACATGATAGTCGGAACCAGTATCGGGGCGGTGGTCGGTGCAATTTATGCAGACAATCCTATTGCCTTGCAGCTCGAAGAAAAGTTCAGGCGGTTTCTAAAAAGCAAAGAATATAAGAAAAGCGGCCTGGAACTATTCAAACGGAAGGAACCGGCAGAGAACTTTTTTGGCCAAGTGGCGAAGAACATTCGTCAACGTCTGGTTGTCAATTTAGCGCAAAGTAAAACCTCACTTGTACGTAGAAACCGACTACAGGGCGTAATGGATTTTTTGATTCCCGAAGGTCGAATTGAAGACACCAAAATTCCCTTTTACACCGTAGCGTCAAATCTTCTAAACGGTGAGCGGGTTGTTTTTAAGGATGGGGATATGCGGACCATTGTTGGGGCCAGCGCGTCTATTCCGGGTTTTTTACCTCCCTATCAATTCAACGGGTATTTGCTGGTAGATGGTTCTGTGGTGTGCCCCATGCCTGTGGAACTTGCCAAAGAGTACGGTGCCGAGATTGTCATTGCCATTGATGTCGGGCAAAAATTGAACGATAATCCCAAATTGGATAATGTCATCGACGTTATTTTTCAAACGCAGCATATGACCGCCCGTCATTATAATCTACACTTATTGGAAAAGGCAGACGTGGTGATTCGTCCCGATGTCGGCGAAGTTCATTGGTCTGAATTTAAGCTTTTGGATTATATGATTGAAGAAGGGGAGAAGGTAACGGAAGCGGCCATGCCGGATATTAGGAATGTGATCCGTGCGAAAAGCGGCTGGAATAATAAGTTAATGACGGTCGTCCAAAAAAAGATTGCTTAACTTTAAATTTGCTTTAAGTTGTGATTCATTCGTTTCTGATCTTCCTTAAAAAACGACCGCTGCCCGGTGTGAGTCGTTCCTCAAGTGCCTCTAAAATTAATTCCTTCGAATTTGGCAGCTAAAAGAAAAGAGCATTTTTCAGATTTCTCCAAAATCAAGTTTGAAGTGCATTGATGCATCAATGCAGGCAGCGACAAAATCCCTGCACTCCATATTAATTCGTATTTTGAAGAACTCTTAGTATCTTTCAAAGAGGAGGGAGAAATGTATAAATCTATTGCCACGCGGCTAAGGGCATTGTCTCTGCTCGCGATTGTCGTTTTGGCCAGCACGGCCTTGGCCGATGATGGTAATAATAATTTGCCGACCGTAGCAATTCATGATTTAGTGATTCATCCTCGTGACGGAGATCTTATTGCAGGAACGCATGGCCGCAGTTTTTGGGTTCTGGACGACATCACGCTGCTGCAGCAAATTAACGAATGAAATTCTGGACACGGATGCGCATCTTTTTAAGAATCGCCCGATGACGATCTGGGACGATGCAACCCGCGGCGGCGTGCGCGGACACATGTTTTTTGCCGGTGAAAATCCACCCTACATACCGAAAAGAGAAAATATTGTCAGAGCAAAACTCATCAGCGGCGGACTGATAAATTATTACCTCAAGTCAAAGCTCAAAAAACAAGTTATTATTGAAATAGCAGACATCTCAGGTAAATTCAGGAGGAGCCTTAGCGCTTCAAACGAACCGGGCATCAATAGAGCTTTATGGGACTTTTCGATCGATGCAACACCGGGCAGAGAAAAAGATTCATCGCCAACATGAGGGATGTTTTCAAAACGCTTTTACGCATCCGCAATCTTGCCAAAGATCAGAAGGATTGGATTGAGGAAATGAAAAACAAATTTGAAAGAGCGGAGAATGACAAAGAACTAAATGAGATACGAGGGTCCTTGCTGGAATATTTCAGGTATGAGCGCTCGTTGCGGCAAGTATTTGGCCGGCGAAACATTTTTGGAAACAGGTTGCAAGGCAGGCTGGCCGACACCGGGGGAATATCAAGTTAAAATGAATGTCAGGGGTAAAATCTACTCAGAAACGATCACGATTCGTCGCGACCCAAAGTTGAATGGATGGTGATTACCTAAAATACTTAGGTTTTTTTTAATATAAAATTCTGTTTAATATTTACGCCCCCGTATGACATAGGTCTTGTGGAAAAACCACAGAAGCCAACATCGAGCATGTTCGCCCTTGAGATTGCCGGCAAGCTTCACGATCCAGCTCTTTTACTGCCCGAAGTCGCCGTCGAAAACTAGGCGTCTAGTAAAAATAATTGTACTTTGTCGGGAGAAAAACTACCTTTACCTAGAAAAAAGAAAAAGGGTTTCGCATAAATAAGTTCACTGCGGCGAAGGCCAACGAACCGTAATAACCGGGTTGAGCCTCGATTTATATAATGAAAAACTGAGAGTGTCAGAACATTCTAAAGGGAGATGCCTCATGCGAAAACACAGTTTACAGCGTTACGGGTTTGTTTTTATTACCGGAATTATTGTTGCAGCCAGTTTGGGAATGATTGGGAGCAGAACGTTTCTTATTGCTCAAGAACAAAGCTCTGACCTCAATATCGTTTTCAGTCCGAAACTTTACGAGGGACTTGACTATCGCATGATCGGTCCCTATCGGGGCGGACGCGTCACGGCGGTTGCCGGTGTGCCTGGAAACCCACCAACACTCTATTTCGGCAGTACAGGGGGCGGTATTTGGAAAACGACCAACAACGGCCGCAATTATCAAAATATATCAGATGGATTTTTTAAGGTCGGCTCGATTGGTGCCATTTCTGTCGCGAAATCGGATCCGAATATAATCTATGTTGGCACCGGCTCCGCTTGCATCCGCAGTAACGTTTCAACAGGTCGCGGTGTTTACAAATCCACCGATGCCGGTGAGACTTGGAATTTCATTGGATTACCCGAAGCCGGCCAAATTGGCAAAATGGTGGTTCATCCCCAAGATCCGAATCTGGTTTATGTGGCCGCTCTAGGCCACGCATTCGGCCCAAACTCGGAGCGTGGTGTCTACCGTTCAAAAGATGGCGGCGAAACCTGGAAACAGGTGCTTTTCGTGTCAGATAGGACCGGTGCTGTTGATTTGTCGATGAATCCTGGAAATCCAAACGAGATTTACGCCTGTATGTGGCGTGCTGAACGCAAACCCTGGACGATCATCAGCGGCGGCAAGGAAGGTGGACTTTACAAGACTGTCAACGGCGGTGACAGCTGGACCAGGTTGACCAAAGGTTTGCCTGAAGCGCCAATTGGAAAAACAGCCGTTTCTGTTTCGCCTGCCCATCCCAAACGAGTTTACCTGCTGGTTGAGGCGCCGGGAGAGAAGCGCGGACTCTACCGTTCGGATAACTCTGGGCAAGACTTCAGCCTCATCAACTCGCAAAAAAGTTTGATGCACCGACCCTTCTACTATACGCACGTTACCGCAGATCCCAAGGACGAAAACACAGTATACGTGAACAATGAAGGATTCTTTAGATCAGTAAATGCAGGCAGCACGTTCACCCGGGTGCGAACGCCGCACGGTGACAACCACGACATGTGGATCAACCCCGAGAATACCGATTTTCTTTTTCAGGCCAACGATGGCGGCGTCAATGTCAGTCTCGACGGCGGCAAGAGCTGGTCGGAGCAGTACAACCAGGCCACGGCCGAGCTCTACCACGTCGTGGTCGACAACCAATTCCCGTACTGGGTTTACGGTGAGCAGCAGGATAACAGTACCATCAGGGTGCCGAGCCTGCCACCAGTTGCAAGCCGACTGATTTCTCCAAAGCAGTTCTGGCTCGCAGTGGCTGGGTGCGAAACGGGCCCGCTAGCGGTGCATCCACTGAAACCGCACATCGTTTATGGAGGTTGCAAAGGCCGGTTTAGCCGCTACAATCGTCTGACCGGCCAGGAGATGCAATATTGGGTCTATCCGCATTTCAACTACGGACATGCTGCCAGTGAAATGCCTTTCCGTTTTCAACGTACCTCACCTATCGAGATTTCGCCGCATAACCCCGACGTAATCTACCATACCTCGCAGTATGTCCACAAAACCACAGATGAAGGACAAACCTGGGAGATAATAAGCCCGGACCTTACGGCCAAGCCTGCTGGAACCCAAGGGTATTCCGGAGAACCGATTACACGCGATATTACGGGCGAAGAGATTTATAGCACTATCTATGCTTTCAGAGAATCATTACATGAAGAGGGCGTCCTCTGGGCAGGAACCAACGACGGTTTGGTACAAATTTCGCGCGACGGCGGCCAAAACTGGAAAAATATCACGCCACCCGACCTGCCGTCCGGCGGCCGTGTTCAAACTATAGAGCCATCACCCCATGAGCCCGGGCGTGCATTAGTGGCGATTTACCGCTACATGCTCGATGACTGGTCGCCCTACATCTACAAAACAGAGGATTACGGAACGAGCTGGGAATGCCTTACGGACGGTACAAACGGCATTCCCGATGATTACCCGACTCGGGTTATACGCGAAGATCCTGTCCGCAAAGGCCTGCTGTATGCGGGTACGGAATTCGGTATGTTTGTCTCGTTTGATGAAGGTAAACACTGGCAGTCTCTGCAGCTGGATTTGCCGGCAACCCCGATTACCGATATCAAAGTGCATCACAACGATTTGGTGTTGTCTACCATGGGTCGGTCATTCTGGATTCTCGACGATATAACGCCACTGCATCAACTTAATGAGAAAGTGGCCTCCTCTGCAGCTTATCTGTTCAAACCGAGAGACAGCTACCGGAGTCGCTGGCCTTCTGCGCGAAGCAGGCGGGGCGGTGCAACGCCCGAGTATCCGTCAAACGGCGTCATGATTTACTATTATCTGGCCAAAGAAGGCAGCGAAGAACTCATGGTTGACATCCTTGATGCAGAAGGCGATCCGGTAAGGAGTTTTTCCAGCGACAGCCCGAAAATAGCATCCCGATCAGGTGCAGAGGAATCATTCAGGCGTCGGCCTTTACCGAAACCGCTGTCACAAAAAGCAGGGATGCACCGCTTTATCTGGGATATGCGTTATCCCGATACGGCGCCGCTCGAAAGTCTGCGTGCCGAGAGAGGACCGCTGGCCGTACCGGGTCCCTACCAGGTTCGATTGACAATCGGCGACTGGAGCCAAACCCAAAATTTTGAGTTGCAAATTGATCCAAGGGTTGCAGCAGATGGTGTCACAGTTGCTGATCTGCGTGAACAGTTTGATTTGAATACACGAATCAGCGATGGGATTAGCGAACTACGCCAGGCAGTGCTGCGAATCCGGGAAGTCCGAAGTCACCTCAACAGTGCAGCCGCCCATTCCGAAAGCAGCGCTGACATCGTGGCTCAAGCAAAATCTATCCGCTTAAAACTTACTAAAATAGAACAGGCGCTTGTCCAAACTGGAATCGGAAAAGTGGGCGCCCAACTCAAGCCGATGCTGAACAGACAGCTGACTTATCTCTACAGCATGACCACAGTCGCCGACCAGAAACCGGGACACGATGCCGGCAGGCGGCTTGAGGATATTGAAAAAATTATAGCACCACATCTTTCAGATCTGCAAGACCTGTTGACTGAGGAGCTACCGAAATTAAACGTTAGACTTGAGGCCAGGGGTTTGACAACAGTTAAGTGATAGTCATTGAGGTCCGTGAAGTCTCTCGTTTAATCTTGACCATTTATAATTGTCAAAGAAGTTATGAAAGAAGCAGAGGATTGATCGGCTGGGTAGATTAGTATGATACAAAATCATTATCTGGATGGGAATATTTCGCATCCGTCGGTCTGTTGCAGTAGGTAACCCTCTCTACTCAATCGTATATTCAACAATTGAAACTATGAGTCGATTTGATTTACTAAGTACAATAATCATAGCAAAAATAGTTATTCTTACTTCTTGTATTCAAGACCCCTCAAGCCCGGATGCGAATCTAGGGCCGGAACGGATCATTCAGGAAGACGAACGAATTTTTATCGCCGACCGGACGGGAAAAAAGTGGGATGTCACCCATGCATTAAAGAGGTATGGCATGGAGCCGTCCAAATTCCAATTTGGTTTGGGTCCCAATGCCATCAGGCCGATCTTAACCCCGAGGATGCTTTCCCCCGGCGACACGGATTATCCCGATGATGAAGCTGACTTTCTTGTGCTCGGCACGACCCTGAATGACGGTACTCGGCCTCTGAGCGACGGCACGCGGAGTTATGCTATTATCGACCTAACCCGGCATGAAATCGTTGATGAAAAATTTGGTGATTTGCATGTAGCGGTGGCTTACTGACCGCTGGTCGATTTGGCTGCCGTGTACAGCCGGGAAATAAAAGGATTGACCGCCTCGGGAGGTCAGGACTCAGTCCTCACCTTAAGTGCCAGCGGATGGACCTATGAGTTCACTTTCGTCTTATATGATTATGAAACCGAAAGCCTGTGGTACCACCTGGAGGGTGAAGAGGGGTTAACATGTATCAGCGGACCTCACGCAGATCGGACTCTTGAAGAATTTCGATCGACGAAGACTCGCTGGAGCACTTGGAAGGCCGACCATCCGGAGACAAGATTTATGGACCCCGCCTCTAAATAGTAAATCTCACCCACTCAAATTGTCAAAAAAAGATATGTAATGGCTCGGTGCTATTTTGTGTAAATCAAACCCAAAGAATAAATCGTGCCGGACACTGTATTCTTGCCGGCATAAATGTGAAGAAATTCTCCCTGAAGGGCTATTTGTTTGGTGAGATTAACTATGATTGTGGGGCTGATCTTAAAAATATCTTGATCGCCTTGAATTATGTTTGGAAGAGCACCTCCGCCACCCGGTAATGGAGTAGTAACCGGCTGACCAAGAATATCCGGAGGCGCAACGGTACTTTTCAGCCCGTCAAAAGTAACTTTGACCAGGACGGAGCCAAAGGAATAGCCGCCTTCCGCGGTGAAAAGAATCTGATCATGCCAAGCGCCGCTGCGCCAACGATAGCCAACGCCGCCCGTTAAGTAGGCTGGAAAAGGAAACAGGCTTTTACCGATTAACAGGTGGTTAACAAAATCTACATTACCGGTACCCAGTGGCGGGCCATCGTTCCCAGGTGCGGCTTCATACCCAAGAGGTATTTCGATGCCTGCCTGATATGACAACATAAACGATCCATCCAGCAGAGCATAGCGCCCTGAGAGCGCCAGGTCGGATACTCCCTGAGTATGGGTCGTAACTTGGCGTGTAAGCGCTCCCCCGCCGATAATCTCCACACGTTTGGATGTCAGGGTTTTCAATGGCAGGTTTGCGACTAACGTAAACCTCTCAAGTAAACCATATTCAAGATAAGCGGTCAGGTTTAAGTCTCTAAAAGAAGTATCTTCATATATGATTCTCTCCTGAAATATGTCAAGCTGCCGTCCTTCATGATTGAACTCTTTTGTCGTAAAGAAATAATGACCCGACACCTTAAAATAAAATCCATGTTTTTTTTGTACCCAGGCGCCACTCACAACCAGATTAGGCGTGATTAAGTTTGCCACCAAGCAAGCAAAAAAAATCCAAATTATGATTTTTGATTTCATTGGATAAAGCACAGATCTTCTTTGAGGTTTATAAAAAAAACCACATTATAAACGGAGATATTCCCGCTTCCTATGATAAATAAGAGTTAAACGCGAATGAATATCTTGACAATTTGAAAATATTTTCCATATTGTTGAGCATAAAACGTGACTAAAAAGATATGAACTGAATTTGTTAATGTTGGCAAAAAGTAAACAAAAAGCATTTTTTTTAAATGATAGAATTCTGTTTAATATTTACGCTCCTGTTTAACCCGGGTTTTGTTGAAAAACCACAGAAACCAACAATCATCGAGCGCCTCGAATTTAACGGCAGGCTGCGGATTCTGCGCAACCATAGTGGTCTCATTCCTCGAAAAGTCGATGATGTCATCAGGAGTTTCAAAGATACAGTCCGGGTCTCCTATGACTGTCCCGGTGGAAGTAAATTTCGAAAAGTCTATATAAATGTGACGACAAGACATATCAAGTGGGATAGGAATTTGTCAGTTGGTGAGGAGCAGTTTTACATACCTGGCAAGACTGTCGGTTATTACATTTGGCAGCCTACTATTCTTATGAAGGGGAAAGAGAAGCGTATTTATGCAAATAATTTTGTCATGTTCACCCTTGAGACGCCCGGCAAGCAAATGAGCTCCACACCGCTGGTAGATGAAGCGATTTTTTATCATGAACTTCTGCACGGCCAACTCCTTCTGGACGCTATGAAAACAAAGGAGTGGCGCAAGAAGGTCTGCGATGGTGATTTCGACATGGGGCCAAGTGATTCCAATCATAAACGTATTCCCGAACTTGTACAAAATTATCTTCGCAGTGTCGCTGCCATTACCGATCATGTCTACGCTGTCTCCATTTTACCCCAACAAGCATCCTCTACTGCTTATTTTGAAATTCAAATCGGACGTACTGATATTTTTAAGAACAAAAAGAAATGGCAGACGTTCACATATTACCCAAGCGGTTCTAATGTAGATCCGAACAGTTTCACGATTCAGCCCAAAGGGACAAAAGTAATGGCATCGGGAAAGTTGATCGATAAAAACCAAAAGGGATTCGTCTTGGTGCACTTTATCGAATCAAAGTAATACCCATTTGTCTTTTGAACAAAGGAGATAGCCGGATGAGCTTATTAAAAAGGAAGTCTCGATTTTTATTTTTGCTGCTTATTTTTCCAGGACTGTTTTTTATGTCTATTTCATGCCAGGAAAGTGAGTTGGATTTCGTCATAAAAAATGGCAGTGTCATCGATGGCACCGGAAGTCCTGCATTTCAAGCGGACCTGGGAATCAAAGACGGCCGAATCAGCGAAATCGGCGATCTGGAAACGAGGGCGGCCGCAAGGATCATAGATGCCCGCGGTCTCACGGTCGCGCCGGGATTTATCGACTTACATACTCATGCCGAACGCAAGATATTACAACTACCGTCAGTGGAAAATTACATTCGTCAGGGTGTTACAACGATTGTCGGTGGCAACTGCGGTGGGTCTCCATATCCAATCGGAGACTTTTTACAAAAGGTCGAGGCAACCGACATCGCTCTGAATCTCACTTTGCTCGTTGGACACAATACCGTTAGACGAGAAGTGATGGGGCGGGAGAATCGTTATGCCACTGCTGAAGAGTTGCAAGAAATGCAAGGTTTGGTTGAACAAGCCATGCAGGATGGGGCGTTCGGTATGTCAACCGGCTTAAAATATATTCCGGGCGCTTACTCAAATACCGAAGAAGTAGTGGCTTTGTCTAAAGTGGTGGGTAAATACGGCGGCTTTTATGCTACACATATGCGCGAGGAAGGAATTGGATTGTTGGACGCCGTTGAAGAAGCATTGAATATTGGTCGTCAGGCGGGCTTGCCGGTTCATATCTCTCATCATAAAGCTGTGGGAAAATCGATGTGGGGCAACAGTGTTAAGACCCTGAAAATGGTGGATGAGGCAGTCGGCGAGGGGATGGACGTTACGGTAGATCAGTATCCTTATACTGCGACCAGCACGGGCTTGACTGTGTTGTTCCCCGCCTGGTCTCTCGAAGGCGGAGAAGAAAAAATTAAAGAACGGCTTGAAGATGCAACTCTCCGGGCGAAAATTAAAGTTGGGATTGTTCAAAATATTTTGTATGATCGCGGTGGCGGCGACCCGGCCACAATCGTCATCTCTTCCTATTCCACCGATCCCGCTCTCGAAGGTAAAAACCTCGCTGAAATCACTGAAATGCGTGGGAATGAGCCAACTCCGGAGAATGCGGCAGAGACTCTCATGGATTTACATTACGCCGGCGGCGGACGAGGAATTTATCACTGTCTGGTAGAGGAGGATGTGATAAGAATAATGAAGCATCCACTTGTCATGCATGCTTCCGATGGCGCCACCATCGAATTCGGCAAGGCGAAGCCTCACCCCAGGAGTTACGGCACTTATCCCCGTGTCCTTGGCCGATACGTCAGAGAACAAAAGATCCTGTCTCTGGAAGAATCAGTGCGGAAAATGACCTCGCTTCCGGCAAAGAGGCTTGGGCTGAAGGATCGCGGAGTTTTAAAGAAAGGTATGTGGGCAGATATCGTTATTTTCGATTCTGGGAAAGTGATCGACCGTGCGACCTGGACTGAACCCCACCAATATCCGGAAGGTGTTTTATTTGTCCTGGTAAACGGAGAACCGGTGATCGACAACGAAGAAAGGACAGCGATGTATCCGGGAAGAGTTTTAAGGCATCGGTGAAGACTTTCCCCAAGGGTTATAAAGTAAATTATAAAAATGTTCTTGACAAATTTCAAAAAAATAAAATTAATTTGTCTTTATTTTCTCCTGGTACGAGGACAACGATGAAAATTTTAGTGGATGAGAAAACCACGGTTAGGAATACACCCTCTATTAATCTGAATCTGAACGTACGCGGGCTAAAAACTTCGGCGACTCTGGCAATTAATGAGCTGAGTGCAGAATTACTCGCCGAAGGTCGCGATATTATTAAATTTGGTTTCGGCCAATCTCCGTTTCCAGTTGCGGCGTCCGTTGTCGCGGCGCTGCAAGAAAATGCTTTTCAGAAAGATTATCTTCCTGTGAAAGGATTGTACGAGCTAAGGGAAACCATTGCCGAGTATCACTGCCGGAAGCATGGGATAAAACGAAAGGCTGAAAATGTCATGATTGGTCCTGGCTCTAAAGAACTGATGTTCCTTGTTCAGTTAGCCTACTACGGAGATCTGGTTATTCCAACACCATCGTGGGTTTCGTACGCCCCGCAGGCCCAAATCATCGGTAGACAAGTTTACTGGATGCCTACCAACTCCGCTGATAACTGGCTGCTCATGCCGGAGCAATTACAAAGTTTGTGCCGCGAGGATCCCGATCGGCCCCGACTGTTGATACTCAACTATCCCAATAATCCGACGGGCCACACTTACAGCAGAGAGCAGCTCAAGGAATTAGCGGAGGTTGCCCGGAACTACCGCGTCGTCCTGCTTTCCGATGAAATTTACGGTGAAATTCATCACGAAGGCAAACATACATCGATTGCCGAATTCTATCCGGAAGGAGCGATCGTTAGCACGGGGCTGAGCAAATGGTGCGGCGCCGGTGGCTGGCGGTTGGGAAGTTTTACCTTTCCGGATTCTTTGCAGTGGCTTCTAGACGCGATGGCAGTGGTTGCGAGTGAAACTTACACAGCTACCAGCGCGCCAATTCAGTACGCGGCTATTCGCGCTTTTCAGGGCGGTGAGGAGATCGAAGCATATTTAGTTCAAAGCCGGCGTGTCCTGAAAGCAATCGGCGCTTACTGTTACAAAAAAATGAAAGAAGCCGGCATTAAGATTCATCGACCGCAAGGTGCGTTTTATTTATTTCCAAGTTTTTCTCCTTTTAAACCGGCTCTGGAGAGACAGGGAATAAAGACCAACAGGATGCTCTGTGAAAAAATTTTGCAGGACACCGGTGTTGCGACTTTACCGGGAGGCAGCTTCGGATTACCCGATTTTAAGTTTGCATTGCGGCTGGCTTATGTGGATTTTGATGGTGCAAAGGTACTTGCAGAGGCTGGCGCTATTACATTAGAAGAACCGCTTACGGATGAATTTGTCGCAAAAAATTGCCCGAAAGTAAGCATGGGTATCGAAAGACTTTGTACCTGGGTAGATGACTTAAGATAGTAGGATGGCACCGTCTTTAATTGCCCAAATTACTCATTAACCTGATCTACGCCATTGAAGAAGTTAGCTGCAAACCCGTTCCTAGTGTTTCTTATCACAACTTATTTCTTAAACTGCTCGACCAACCAGACTACTCTGATGGAGGAGTTATCCGGGGATTTAGCTGCGCATATTGAAAAGATTGTTCAGCAGATGCCCGGGCGCGCAAGCGAAGGATTTGTAAAGCCCACAGCAGGCCAGCTTAACAATTGGCGTGACCTAGTTATTTTATTTTTAGACGGCAACCTGCATGAGGTGCACTCTATAATTGATACTGAGTTCCCGTTTTACCGCCTTCTTAGATATAAAGATACAGGCCAGGTATATTATCTTCTTGAGGAAAAATTGCCGATTGGAAAAGGTTGGGGCACCTATGTTTTGAACTCCAATCATGAACGCGCAATTTGTGTTCAAAGTCCACAAACGGTTCCGCTCAACCCTGTACAGTGCCGGGCGTTACTCCCACCGGATATTTTATCCATATCGAACAAAGTCGATTGGTGAGAGACAATTCTTCAGAATATTCAAAATTAATTGAAGCGATTCGTTTAACCATAAACGAAAAGTGAAGTCAGGATGGTGGATCGACCAATGGATTTTAATAAATACGTCCCGAGCTTTCCTTCTGCGGTTTTCCCCACGAAATATCCAAACCAAATCGTAGCAGGTTGTCAATATTTCCGACTCTGTAGGCCGCGCTCATGTCCACCGTGTAATTCTCAAACACGCCGCGCTACAAACTCATTCCAAAAGTAAATTTGCGGTTTAAATCAGCCGTTCCTAAGTTATTAGAGAATCCGGCTCTATAAAACCAGGCTTTCAAACAATACTCTCTCCAGGCCAATATATGCTCGATTTGCTGTGTCGTTAGGTAAAGTTTTACGAAAATCAAAGGCAACTATCACTCCATCGAGAGTGTTAGCACCTCCGAAACGGAGGGTCGCGGCGACGCCTTCATTATAATTGCCACTGACAGAGGAATTCCAGCTGAACTTGTTTATCAAATCCCGCAGCATGATTTCCAACCGCAGATTTTTATTTACATAAATCATATACCCAAAATCAACTGCGAACCCCTTGCCGTTGCCGGATACTTGATTTTCACCACCGTTAGGATTGTTTCCGAATGAGGCCCAGCGTCCTTTCACCGTAATGCCAAAAGCCATTTGGTCAAAGTAGATTTCGTTTTTGCCGAATGGGAATCAGAGAAAAACCATTGGCGAAACCGAGACCTGCCGGATTGGAGTGTATAGATTCTCCCCCTGGGTAGAGTGTGCTAATGCTTCCCCCCATAGCATCAGCACGGGTCCCCAATCCGGAAAAAGCAACACCTGACCATTTGAAATTCATTCCAATATTTCCACCTCGGAGACGATCTATACTGCTTTTAGGACGCTGAAAAGGATTCTGAGCTAACGAGGCAGCGGGTTGGATGAGTAAAACAAACAGGCTTAAAAGAGTGAAATGGTTTATCGAAGAGAAATGTTTACAAATGATTCTCAACAAATGAACAGGGAACTTGACTTTGTAGATATTATATCTGGTCAAAGTATTAATGACGGTTATTTTTTTAGATAATTGGGTAAGTTTGTTCTATAAGTAGAAAGGAAATCTATTCTTGGATTAAATTGTGTAAAATATACATAATGATGGCAGGATTGTCAAGGATTTTATGAAAAGTTCTACGAATATTCGTTAAAAGTAACTCTATTTGCCGTTTTTTATTTCTATTATTTTAATAATCTGTTCACTCGCAGAAATTCAATTGGGTGGCTGGTCGAACCATCAATTGCCAAATCAGCCAGAATCTCTCCGATCACGGGTGCGAATTTAAAACCATGCCCGGAAAAACCAGCGCCGATAATAACATTTTCATATTCAGGGTGAACATCCAGAATGAAATTGAAATCCGGCGTAATGGTGTACATGCAAACGGTAAAGTTTGTTCGGACCGGTTGAAATCGGGGAAATACTTTTTCAATAAACTGTAGAATGACCGGTTCGTCGCTTGGCTGCAGTGTTCTTCTCACTTCATCCGGCAGGGAGCTGATTCCAGGTATTTCGTGCTCGCCAATTTTTAACCCCATTTCGTTGACGGCAGGGAAACCATAAAAGCTGCCAAAATCTAATTCGACATAAAAGTTCGGAAAGCCATCAAGTTTGTAGTTAGCGATCTCCGGTGAGTCATACCAGAAAAGAACTTTTCGCCAAATATCGAAGTCAATTCCCAATGAAAGCATTTCTCGATTTGCCCAGGCGCCGCTTGTAATGATTAACTTCCCGGCGGCGATTTTTCGACGGTCGGTTGTTATTGAAATGTGATTTTTGTTCGCCTGCCAGGTTAGAACTTTTTCATTTGTATATAAAGTTGCCCCGTTTTTTTGGCCTAGTTCAGCAAATTTTTCAACTGATTTTTCCACGTACAAAAAACCGGCGATTGGGTCAAAATAGATAATAAAGTCTTCGGGTAGATGGAACTGAGGAAATCTTTTTCTTGCTTCATTAACGGTTAACTTTTCATGGGGCAGGTTATGTTTTTCATAACACAGGTCAAGCCCCTTGATAACTTCAGAATCAGGTTTGCCGGCGACAATGAGTCCGTTTTCAACAAATAGCTTCTCACCGGCTTTTTTTTCGAATTCATGCCAGAGATCGTAAGCCCGGTTGAGCAGCGGGATATAGTCGGGGTGTTCAAAGTAGGCTTTACGAATAAGCCGGGTTTCACCGTGAGAACTGCCACGGTCATGCGCTACACCGAATTGTTCGATACCACAAACGTTTAGACCTCTTTTTGCAAGTGTGTAAAGAGTGGCGCTTCCCATGCCCCCAACCCCGAGAACAGCTATATCGTATTTTTCTATTGAGCCGCTCATAATGAATGGTTGTGACTGAAGTTCGGTTTTTTAGGCTCGAAGAGAATTGAAAGCATAAGCAGTTCGTCGCTATATTTTTTTTTGCTTGGCCTCTGCGGCTAATACCCCGCCGCTTGTCCATCCTTGCGCGACTCGGACGCACCATAGTAAACTTTGTTTTCCCAATCTATCATAATGGCCTGGTAGCCGCCGAAGCTGCCGACATTGGTACCGACTCGATGCCCCATTTTCCTCAAGTCACGATAGACTTCATAAGGCAACCCTGATTCAAGGTAAACGTTTCCGCCGTTTGTCATTTCCTCTCCGGTTGGCTGAGAAGAGCCCTGGTGCAAAATTCTTGGCGCATCGCCGGCCTCCTGGATATTCATGCCAAAGTCAATTATGTTTATAACTATTTGTGCATGACCCTGCGGCTGGGTTGCGCCGCCCATGACGCCGAAGCTCATAAATGGCTTGCCGTCTTTGGTGATAAACGCGGGAATAATCGTATGGAACGGACGCTTGCCGGGCGCGTAGGTGTTGAAATTTCCTTCTTCAAGATCAAATAACTCACCGCGGTCCTGAAAGATGAAACCGAGACCATCCGGAGAAAGCCCGGTTCCCATGCCGCGGTAATTGCTTTGGATGAGTGAGACCATGTTGCCATCTTTGTCGGCTGTGGTTAAATAAATGGTGTCGCCCGCCAGCAAAGCCGGATTGCCGGCTTCGTAACGTTTTGCCGCGCGTTCCGGATTAATTAAAGCGCGTCGCTGTGCGGCGTATTCTTTTGAAATAAGCGCTTCAACCGGGATCCGGTTGAAATCGGGGTCGGCATAGAATTTGGCGCGGTCTTCAAAAGCCAATTTTTTGGCTTCAATAAAATGGTGAATGTATTCTTTGCTGCCAAATCCCCACCCTTGAAGATCATAATCTTCAAGAATGTTCAAAATTTGCAGTGCTGCGATACCCTGACCGTTTGGCGGCAGTTCCCAAACGTCATAGCCGCGATAGTTTGTGGAAACGGGTTCGACCCAATCTGATTGGTGTGAAGCCAGATCCTCGAACGAGAGAAAACCACCGACGCGCTTCATAAAAGCATCCATAGTTTTTGCGAGTTCACCTTTGTAAAAAACGTCCCGGCCGCCCTTGGCGATTTTTTCCAGGGTGTTGGCAAGATTAGGATTTTTAAAGACCTCGCCCTTTTTTGGAGCCCGGCCATTTGGCATGAACGTTTCTTTAAAACCCTCATATTCTTGTAAAAGCGGTACGCTGCGATTCCAGTAGTAGGCGATAAGTTCGGAAAGTGGAAACCCTTCCCGGGCATATTTAATTGCTGGCGCCAGATTTTCTTTCATGGAAAGATTCCCGAATTTCTTGTGCAGCTCAAACCAGCCGTCAACACACCCGGGAACCGTAACCGGCAGCGGACCATGACTCGGGATTTTTTCTAAGCCTCGTTTTTTGAAATAATCAAGAGTAAGCGACCTGGGCGAACGGCCACTGGCATTGAGTCCGTAAAGTTTCTCGGTTTTGGCGTCCCAAACAATTGCAAAAAGATCCCCGCCAATTCCGTTGCCGGTTGGTTCCATCAAACCAAGCACAGCATTAGCGGCAATCGCAGCGTCGATAGCGTTCCCGCCTTGTTTCAAAATGTCTAGTGCAACTTGCGTCGCGAGGGGTTGGCTGGTGGCGGCCATGCCGTTTCTGGCGATCACTTCGGAACGCGTGGCAAAGCTCCTGCCGGTGATTCGATCCTGAGCGTAAATGGGTAATGAGAACATCGAAACGAGAATGATGGAATTAATAGATTTGATCATGAGTTCTCTCCTTATTCTGTCTAACTTTCAACAAACGGCACAATGGATTGAAGCTGAAAATTGATTTCTAAAAGTTAGCTATCGAAACGTAAATTGTCAAGTTGATTCATTCATCTCTGCTAAGAATGACTCAGTCCTGAAACATTGTCTTGAAGGCGGACAGAAGCTGAGCCTCGCAATCTTAATCGTTCTTCTAAGTCAGTGTGGTAATACTTTGTAAATTAAATACTTAAAGGTCGAATTAATTTTTGAGTGAATCTTGGTACGCTTCTTGTAAACGCTGTATCAATGAATTAAAGGATGTTTAGCTTCGCATCAAGGACGAACCCACACCTCAGCGCTGCACCTCGTGTCTTTCTTGCTCTAAAGCTTCTTTTTATTTTCAAAGCATTTTGAGAGTTTCTTTGCAGATACTTTGTCTTAAGAGATAGAAACAGTGAGAGAAGAATTCCAATGGTTTGGAGGCCACGGATGAAGTTATTAATTATTGCAATTTTGACGAGCTTGCTCTCGCTCAATTTTTGGGTGGGGAATTCGAGCGTGCAGCAAAATAAAATTTCAGACTTTGAGCAATCACTTCGGACGGTCGAGGGAGTCATGCAGGTTGATTTTGTTCGACGTACCAGCAATCAAAAAATTTTGAAAATTCTGGACAGATTTAACCCAGGGTTAAAAAACGATTTAAAGCAAGAAATCGCCAACGAGATTTATCAAAGGAGTATTAAATATCCCAATCTCGATGTGGATTTGATTTGCGCTACAATTACCCACGAAAGCGGCCGCACCTGGGATCCGAAAGTCGTTTCAAAGGCCGGCGCAATGGGACTGATGCAGATTATGCCTGCGACCGGGAAGTGGTTATCAAAATACGAGGGAATTTCCTGGACGGGAGATGAAGAAGTTCTGTTCGACCCGATTAATAATATACGGTTGGGAACGCGCTATCTCTCTGCTTTGATTGAAACCTATGATTTGGAAGGCGGTTTGGCAGCTTATAATGGTGGCGATAAAAGAGTGAGAATGTGGTTGAAACATGATAAAGCGGATGGTATTTTGTGGCCCGAGACCAGGGCTTATATTCCGTTCGTGTTGAATTTGTATGACGAGTTTAAGAGTACAAGTCTCTAGAAAACACAGATGTCCTCCTCAAAACCCGGGTTCAGTCGCTTATTTGGCATCCCGGGTTTTTTTATCCCCCAATTCTCTTCCTTTTTAATAAATACTCAAACAAGGCCCGGTCGTAGTCTTCCTTGGTGTTGAGCGTGACGTAGTCGATTTTGTGCTCGCGGCAGAATTTTTTGTAGGTGCTGATAAATTCGGTAACCTGTTGTTGATACTCACTTCGAATGTGCCAGGGTTGGGTGTTGATCTCTTCACCAGTTTCCATATCCTTAAAAACCGCGTCCTGATTAAACTCAAAACTAAATTCCAGCGGATCCAATATTTGAAAAACGATGACCTCGTGATTTTTATGGCGGAAATGCCGCAATCCGGAACGTACCTTCTGCGGGTCGTCCAGTAGATCGGATAGCAGGATAATCAGACCGCGCCGTTTGATCCGGTCGGCCATTTGATGCAGGGCCGAGGAAATGTCGGTTTTGGAGCTGCTTTCTGTCTTGTCCAGTTCGGTCAAAATTTGGTTGAGGTAGGTGGTGACCGAACGGGGTGGGAGGTACCTGCGAATTTTTTCGTCAAAGGTGACCAGCCCGACGGCGTCTCGTTGCTGCATCATTAAATAAGAGAGCGCCCCAGCTAAATACGATGCGTACTGCAATTTACTCATGCCGCTTGAGGAGTATCCCATCGAAGCAGAGGCGTCCAGGAGAATGTAAGTCTTCAGGTTGGTCTCTTCTTCAAACCGTTTGACATAAAAACGGTCGGTTTTGCCGTAAACTTTCCAGTCGATATGTTTGATTTCGTCGCCGGGCATGTATTGACGGTGTTCGGCAAATTCCGCGCTGAAACCATGATAAGGACTTTTATGCAAACCGGTGATAAATCCTTCCACCACCAGGCGTGCGCGTAAATCCATGGAGCGCAGCTTCGAGACGACTTCGGGATTCAGGTACTTGCGGCTATCAGCGAGTTGGGAGGTTGACATAGTTTAATTTTTATTTTCCAAAAGCCGTTCCACGATATCGACCGCGTCAATGCCTTCGGCTTCGGCGTTAAAGTTCGTTACCAGGCGGTGCCGGAGAACCGGCTTCGCCACAGCGTGAACATCGGCAATTTCGGGAGTTGGCCGACCATCCAAAATAGCGCGGGTTTTGGCTCCCAGAATGAGATACTGGGAAGCACGCGGACCGGCGCCCCAGCTAATTGACTCCCGGATAAAGTCCGGAGACTTTTCATAGTTCGGCCGGGTATTTCGAACTAAACTCACTGCAGCGTTAATGACTTCGTCAGCGACCGGCACCCGGCGTACCAACTTCTGTAAATTCAAAATTTCATCTGCTGTTAATATGGGGTTCAACTCGGCTTCATAGGCGCTGGTCGTCGATTTAACGATCTGCGCTTCTTCTTCTCTGGATGGGTAATCCAGCCAGAGGGTAAACATAAATCTATCCAGTTGCGCCTCTGGGAGGGGGTAGGTCCCTTCCTGCTCAATTGGGTTTTGAGTGGCCAGGACAAAGAATGGTTCTGGGAGCTTATAGGTGGTTCCGGCGGCAGTGACTTCGTGTTCCTGCATGGCCTGCAGAAGCGCCGCTTGAGTTTTTGGCGGCGTGCGGTTGATTTCATCTGCCAGGACAATATTAGCAAAGACGGGACCTTTGACGAATTTAAAGGATTTGTGACCGGTCGATGTGTCTTCTTCAATGATTTCAGTACCGGTAATATCCGAGGGCATTAAGTCGGGAGTGAATTGGATTCGGTTAAACTTTAAGTCTAAAACTCGCGACAGGGTGCTAATCAAAAGTGTTTTGGCTAATCCGGGCACGCCAACCAACAGACAGTGCCCCCTGGCCAATAAAGAGATGAGCAGATCATCTATAATTTCCCTTTGCCCGATGATTATTTTTCCAATTTCGGCCGCGATTTTGTTACGAGCCTCTCTTAGTTTCTGAACGCTTTCTAAATCATCCGGCTTGGTTCTATTTTCTGCCATTCAACCTCCGACTGTGCAATTCACTAGCATGGGTTTTGTTGAAATTTTTGAATTTTAATTGTAACCATTTCACATTCAAATGTCAAATGAATTTTCTTGATGTTCGCCTCTGATTTGATTAAATTAGTGTTAATATTTGTATCGAAATTTTCATAGGTTATCAATTTTTCACAAAGAGGAAAAATGCAAAAAGTTAATCTAAAAGGCCTCGACTTAAACGAACTTCGCGACTTTGTTGTGTCAATAGATGAAAAACCCTTCCGCGGCGATCAAATTTTTAGCTGGCTTTACAACAAAAGCATCAACTCTTTCGACGAAATGACCAACCTGTCCAAAGAGTTAAGAGATAAATTGCTTGAGCGGGCTCAAATAGACCAGCTTAAATTAGTTGTACAGCGGCAGTCAGGACAGGATCAGTCGATAAAGTATTTGTTTCAGTTGGAAGACGACAGTCAGATTGAATCGGTGCTGATGTTTGACGGTAACCGAGCGACACTCTGCATCTCCACCCAGGTAGGCTGTGCCATCGACTGTAAGTTTTGCGCGACCGGTATGATGGGACTGAACAGGCATTTGACACCAGGTGAAATCCTCGACCAGGTTCTCGCGGTGCAAAAGTTAAACGGTACAAGAGTCACCAATGTTGTTTGCATGGGAATGGGTGAGCCGTTTCACAATTACGATAATTTGATGAAAGCCTGCGAACTATTGAGTGATGAATTAGGCCTTAATTTGGCACGGCGCCATATTGTCGTTTCTACCAGCGGTCTGATTCCGAAGATTTACCGTTTCGCCGATGAGAATCATAAATACCGTTTGGCGATTTCCCTGAACGCAACCCTGGACGAAATCCGATCGCGCATTATGCCGCTAAACAAAAAGTGGCCAATCGCCGAACTGATGAAAGCGGCTGCCTACTACACAAAAAAATCAGATCTGCGTGTAACTATCGAATATGTGCTCATGGCCGGACTGACTGATTCCTTAGAAGATGCGAAACGATTGAAAAATATTGTAAAAGGCTTATTTTGTAAAATCAACCTGATTCCATACAATGCAACGCTTGGAGAATTTAAACGGCCTGAGGAAAGAAGAATTATGCAGTTCTATGAGCAGATGCGGGATTTAACTGTGCCGGTAACGATTCGCTGGAGTAAGGGGGACGATATTGACGCCGGCTGTGGTCAACTAGCTGTCAAGGCTTAGTTGGAGACCTCCTTATTATTATAAGCGCGATGATGCCAGGCTGTCTTATGGGAAATATCGCGACAGGATTTTGGGTTCGTTTTAAAATTTTTTGAAAGCCGCTTTTGGTCGGCTTTGTTTACATGGATGGCAAGTATTTTTTGACATTGTTCTTCGGCCTGTTGATATTTTTCAAACTTTGAATAAATGTCGTATAAGTTCACACGGCAAACGATCTCATTGTAGGGTGAAAGGATATTTGCGGTTTCTAAAGACAGAATAATTTTTTCGTAATAGCCGGCCGCCTCATGCCAGAGCTCGAGCTTCTTTGCTGTTTTTGCTGCGCACCAAAGGAAGATTCGGCTATCCGGAAATTCTTCAAGCCCTTGTTTAATAATCTCAAACCCTTCCTGGTAATTTTCTTCTTCAATGCAAATCCAACAGAGCCCGCACATCGCACTGTATCTAGAATACCGGCTTTTTTCCATGGCCGTTTTTATCATTTCAATCCCCTCTGCACGTTCATCCTTCACAAACGGTAGCCAGGTGAAATAACGGCTCAACTTGCTGCGATAATATTTATAAGTTCCCAGCCCAAAATAGAGATCGTACAGGGAGCTATTATTTTTCAAAGCTATTTCCAGAGCTTTGATACTGTGTCTGCCGGTTTTAAAAGCTTCTATTAGTTTGTTCTGCTTGCCTTGATAAAAAGCAAGGTAACCGTAACCACCAGCTAAAAAGAAATAAGCCCAAGGCTCTTTTTGACTGCCTCTAAGATGATTTTTAGAAAGCAGGATGGTTTTTTTTACCAAATCGAGAAACTCGGTTTCCTTATTGTAGGTTTCGAAGTCCATCATTTGCGTTTGTAAAACAGCCGCATGAAAGAAGTAGCCTACCGGGTTTGCTGGCATTTCTTCCTGCATTTTTGCAAAGATAGAAATGGCTTTGGGGTAGGATTGCTCAATACTTAGCCGAATTCCTTCGCGAATCAGTGAATCACTTCGAGTTGATATGAGTTGAGCGAAACAAACGCTTGGTAGCATAATGATGGAGGAAAATAAAATTAGTCGTGCTTTTAATGACACTTTGCTTGCCTCTTGGGTTACGATGATTAGGGGACCGTTAAATATGCTTTGGCTGCAGTAAAAAAACTATCGTCATTTTTAGGCAAAAACTCACCTGTACGGCTAAGTTATTAATAAAACTTAAAGAGAATTTTTTACAGGTTGTAGAACTAGCTGATTAGGAATTTGATCGAAATAAACTTGCCAACTTTAACTCGGTTTGAGCTCGTAATCAAGATTTTTATGGAAATATTATTTTGGTCTCAGTCCTTAGTACCCGAAGAGGGATGATATTTTAGGAAACATATCTGGTTGACTTCTATCTTAAAAAGGCTAATTTTAAGAAAAGCCAGAGGTGAAGGGAATTTTCGAAGCGGAAAAAATTACCTATGGCAGATGATATTAATAAATGACCGTGAGAATCTATATAAAATTCATATAGTTTAGTTAATTGTTCGTAAATAATAATACTTATCGTTATTTTCTTCTTGACATGTGATTTTTTTTTATGTACATTGAGAGCGTTTAATTGCTTCAGATAAATCCTGCCTTATTCTCGAGGAGACGATAAATTAATCTTGTTTCTTGTTTAACCAAACGTGGTGCGCACCTCGATTGATTGTCTTTTTGCATCTTGCTAAGCATAAATATTTGAGATGATTGTTGAGTCGGAACCTCATTTCATTTTACCTTGTGAGGAAGGAAATGAACGGTATGCAATCAAAAGTTAAGATAATATATTTTTCACTTTGTGACTCAAAAGCTAGTCAGATAGAACTGTCACGGATGAAATTCATTTCATTGTCTTTTTCTGCATTTGCAATCGTCCTGCTGCTGGTCTCAGCATTCTTGGCATTTTCCACTAACTTTTATCAGGATTTAGAAATTTCTTCCCTTGCCAAACTCAATAAACATTTAAATGCTCAATTGGTTGGTTTAAATAACGAACTCATTCAAATCGAGACTCGAGTCAATGATTTGGAAAGGGAAGACGATGAATTGCGAATCATCGCCGATCTCCCCAAAATTGATTCTGATACCCGTGACGTAGGTGTAGGCGGGTTTACTTATGTAAATGATGAAATGGCGATGGATTCAAAAGATTTAATGCAGCAAATTTTGGGGTATCAGCAGGTCCTTGATAAAATGGAAAGAAGAATCCGATTAGCACAAATAAGCCGTGAGCAAGTTAGAAACAAGTTCGGGGAAAATGCAAGAGTCTTGAAGCACACCCCTTCAATTAGACCCATTATAGACGGAAGGATCAGAGATAAATTTGGGATGCGCATTCATCCGATTCTTGATAAAATTAGAAACCATCCAGGAGTCGATATCGCGGCGGAAAGAGGCACCGAGATTTTTGCCTCTGCAGCAGGAGTTGTGGAAAAAGTCGTTACGAAGTACACCTTGAATCGGGGGTATGGAAAACAAGTTATTATCAATCATGGCATGGGGCTAAGAACCCGTTATGGACATCTCTCAAAAATCCTGGTGACCAAGGGGGAAAAAGTGCACCGCTGGCAGCCAATCGGATTGGTTGGAGATACCGGGTTAGCAACAGGTCCGCATTTGCATTACGAAGTTATTAAAGAAGGTAAGAAACAAGATCCATTGCGGTATATGTTAGATATGGACTAGTAAGTCTTAAAAGATCACAAATATTTAAACGTCTTAGAAGTAACTTCTGAAGGCGTTTTTTTTTGTTATTCAACGGAATTAGCCTGGTTTAAATAAAATGGCAAATTTTTTTGTCGCTGTTCTGTTAAGCCTGTTTACTGCTTTTGTACCTCTTCAAGCCCAGGTGGTTTTGTCGGAAATTATGTTTGATGCTTTAGGCAGTGACACACATGATGAATTTGTAGAAATTATAAACTTGTCTGAATCAGTTTCCATTGACCTTTCGGGATGGCAGATATCGGACGGTGAAGGCACTGACTCGATCGTTGAATTTAATGAGGGTGTAATTATACAACCCGGGCAATTTGGGCTTATTCTCGATCTCTCCTATTTTGATAACTCCGATACTTATGATGCTCTAATTCCGGAAGAAAGTTTGGTCATGACAATCGATAACACAACTTTTGGCAATCGGGGATTTTCTAATTCCACCGCCGAGACGGTTTCTTTAATAAATTCAGATGGCGAAATTGTGTCCCAGTACACCTATGTACTTGGCAATGACCAGGGCTTTTCTGATGAAAAAATTGATTTAGAAGGATTGAATTCACCTGATAATTGGGCAGACACCAAGTCGAGCTTTGGCACGCCGGGTGCGCCGAACAGTGTTTCGTTGCTTAATTTTGATCTTGCCGTTTTGCCAGATGATATCAATTTCTTCCCCGAACCGGTGCAGGCTGGACAAACCTTGATTATTACTTCAACAGTTCGCAATGTTGGCAAAAACTCGGTAGATCAATTTAAGCTGATATTTTTCGAGGATTTCAATGGAAACTTGTTAGCAGATAGCGGAGAAGAACTGGCGCCTGCGTTTGAATTTTCCGCGACGCTTTTGCCAATGGATTCAACTTCTTTTTCGTTACAGACTTCAAACGTCTCACCTGGGGAGCACTTGATTTTTGCCAAAATAAAATTTGAATCAGACCAGGACACAACCAACAATATCGCCTCGGAACAGTTTTTTGTGGGTTTTCCCGCACGAACAGCTGTCATTAACGAAATCATGTATTCCCCATTATCAAATCAACCGGAGTGGATTGAGATTCTCAATTTAAGCTTTTGGCCAATTAATCTCTCCAAATGGTCTGTGTCGGATTCAGATACCGGTAAGCGTGTTAAGTTTGGCAGTCATTCTAATCTAGCTCCAAACGGTTTTTTTGTTCTGGCGGAGGATTCTTCAATCCTCGATTTTTTTAATCCTCCGTTTGGCTCAGTTTCGGTTTCAAGAAAGCTGCCGTCGTTTAATAATGATTTTGATAGTGTCGTACTTTACGATCCCTCGGACGTTATAATGGATAGGGTCGATTATAACAAAGATTGGGGCGGAGATTCCGGCATTTCTTTGGAGAAGATCAATCCCGTTCTTGCGTCAAACGACAGTACCAATTGGAGTTCTTCAGTGTCAATCCCGGGAGGGACGCCCGGTGAAAGAAATAGTATCTTTACTCAAACATTACCAGCAGAGGCTGGCCTGTCAATTGCGCCCAATCCTTTTTCTCCCGACAACGATGGGGAAAAAGATTTTACAATTATTAGTTACGAAGTGCCTATAACAACCGCCTCGGTAAATATAAAAATATATGACCTTCGCGGCCGACTCGTTCGGTTTTTGGCGAACAACCAAGCCTCCGGTTCGACAAATTCGATTGTTTGGGATGGCCACGATGACACCGGTCGGCTTTCAAGAATTGGTATTTATGTTGTTTTTCTTCAAGCATTAAATGCAGAAGCCGGCTTATTAAGCACCCAAAAAAAGACGGTCGTTTTGGCTGCTAATTTATAAAACATGATGATTTTTCACCCACCGATCACCCCCGCATCTTAAAATCGAAAAATTTCATCCGCTACTTTTCTATTGATTTTTCATCAAAAAAAACGTATATTTATTACTTTTTATATTCACGATGTCAATTCGCGAAAACGTACAATTTGTTCGAAA
>Ga0209988_10000099_pt1 | contig 44258 bp, 35 predicted proteins | sample N075metaG_FD_183115 | JGI IMG/M metagenome (GOLD analysis project Ga0209988, IMG submission 183115) | Deep subsurface microbial communities from Kermadec Trench to uncover new lineages of life (NeLLi) - N075 metaG (SPAdes) (version 2) | ecosystem: Environmental > Aquatic > Marine > Ocean trench... | reverse complement strand
TTCTCTTTACTTTGTTTGGAAATTAATTTATAAAATTTTCTAAATCGGACCACGGGACGGAGCAATAGCTAAACCACGCGCCGGCGCCGGCTTGCTCATTTTGGAAACCAGCCCGACTGTAATTCCTGTTTGCAGAGATGGAATGGACAAAATCCTGCCAATCGGCTCTATTATCCCTAGAGTTTTCAAACGAATTTATGTCTATTATGGCGAACTTCTGGATCTATCCGAGTTTTGTACTCGAGGCAAGAACAAAGACGTGGCTCAGGCTATCATGAACAAAGTTATGGCGACCATTCGGAAAAATGCACACAGAAATTCAAGCGATGAAAGCTCCAAAAACGGCGCACCGTCCAACACTTTTGCATAAAATAAAAAAAAGCTTCCGAGGTTTATCAAAACCTTTGTTGTAAACTTACCTGTTCCACTTTTCTATTTACATTTTCCAACAATTTTATTATATTTGCGCAGCTACTTTTTCTAGCGGGAAGAAATTCTATGTATTCGTTGTTATCTACTAAGAGTTAACGCGTGGACCGATATACACTTCGAGGTTTAGTTTTTGCAGGCCTCAGCAGCCTGGGTTTGGGATACGAATTATTTTTTATTCAACCTTCCAGGCTATTTTTAATTATTATGTATAGTCTTTTTATCGTAATTAACGTTGGTTTAATATTTCTGGTTAGCGAAAAAAATGTTGATGATATTTAGGTTTTTGATCATGCGAATTTTTTTCAGTTTGTTTGTTTTTTTTCTTGCAGTAGGTTTTCATTTACATATTTTTGCAAACGTTAATGAAAGTGTCCCCAATGTTCAAATCCTTACTTCTGATTTCCGAAGTTTAACGATTGCTTTTACACCTCAAAAATTTTCAATCAAGACAGAGCAAATCAATGGCGAGGAATTAGCTCGCGTGTCTTTCCTTGATGCAAGCTACATCGAAACAGAAGGCTCACCGCAGATTCCATTTCATGTGGTTGTTTTGGGAATTCCGATTGGCAGCCATATTGAATACCAAATTCTGGAATCCGAAACTGAGACTTATTCAGGCATAAAATTGCTGCCACACGCGGAAATTAAAAAGGTTAATGGGTGGTCCGAATTGGAATTTAGCCCTAATGAAGCAATCTACTCAAATCCCGGGCCGTTTCCATCCAAGTTAGTTAGAATTCAGGAAACGGCATTTTTCCGCGACCAGCAAATTGCCAGAATCCAGGTGGCGGGAATTCGATATTTTCCGGCGAAGAAAGAGATTATAAAATACAACAGAGTTGTTTTGAAAATAAATTTTACCGGGGGACAAGCTTCGGCGCAGGGTCAGCTCTCATTAACGAATTCGGGGGAAGATTTTTATAGCAAGGCTATCTTAAATTATGAGCAATCCCGACCTTGGCGAAATGTCCCGAAAGTTCAAATTAAAAAGCGATCGCGGTTCTTTAATACCACTTTGTATAAATTCACCATCCAGGATGAGGGGATGTACAAAATTGACGGCCGCTTACTTGAATCTCATAATATAAATTTGAATCAAATTGATCCCGCTAAAGTTCGCATTTTCAATAACGGGGGGACAGAGCTGCCTCGCGATCTGAATGCTCCCAAGGCAGACGGGTTAATTGAAAACGCTATCAAAGTAGTGGATGGCGGCGATGGAAGTTTCGATCGTGAAGACTACATTCTTTTTTACGGAATCGGGGTTGAAGGATGGCGTTATGATTTCAACTCAAATAACTTCAAACATTACATAAATCACTACGGTTTTGACAATGTTTATTGGCTGAGCCTGGATGGCGATCAAGATGGAAAACGGATAGCCGAGATAACCTCCGGGCAGCCAACCGGCAACGTTATACAAAAATATCAGGGCATGGCCTTTGTTGAGGAGGAGTTAGAGAATTCACTTCGATCCGGACTGAATTGGTTTGGCCGTAAATTCGGAAATGAAAGCGCAAATAAGACCTTTAATCTTGAATTGCCTAACGCAATAACCCCGGACTCGATGGAGCTGAAAATACGATTTGCCTCAAAAAGTTCTGGCAACCATATATTGCAAGTTTCCATGAACGGAAACTTTATGGGTGAAAGAGTTTTTCAGGGCGCGTCCTTCACTCGCTATTTAAGGATGCGCGTCTCTGAGTTAGCGCCGTTCGAGGCAGCAAATATTCTGACGCCGGGGACAAACACCGTGCAAATATCCTATTCACATTCTTCGAATTTTGCTGAAGCTCTGCTGGATTGGTTTGAATTATTTTACCCGGCCAGACTAAGTGCGGTAGACAACCAATTGGCTTTCACAGTTTTCCCGGCTTCAGGTTTGCAAACCTACCGGGTTAGCAATTTTTCGAATGACGCTGTTGAACTATTTGATATTACAGATTTTTCGAATTTAAAACAAATAGCTGGCGTAAATATTTCGAACGGTAGTTTGACGTTTACTGATTTTCAGCAGACCACTCCTCCCAAGCGCTACTTCTCCGCTGCGGCAGCAGAATATAACACAGTTCAAGCACTCGAACGTATTGAAATGACAGATTTGCGAACCCCGGGACATTCTGCCGAATTCATTATTATTACTCATGATGATTTTTTTAATGAAGCGCTTCGGCTCGAGAGCTTGCGTGAAAACGGCAATCCGAATAATCGTTTAGAAACCGATGTTGTTCGTATTACGGATATATACAATAATTTTTCCGGCGGTCTTGTCGACCCAACCGCGATTAGAGATTTCTTGAAATATGTTTATGAAAATTGGCGTTCGGCGCCGGATTTTGTGCCACCCCAATATGTTCTGCTGTTTGGGGACGGTGATTACGATTTCAAAAATATCATAAATCGCGGCGATAAAAATTGGATTCCTCCTTTTCAGACCGATGAGTTGTCAACTTCGACAGTGTTGGACGAATTAGTTACTCGAACCTCGGATAGCTGGTTCACTTATGTTTCCGGCAATGATGCGGTGATGGATTTAGCTATCGGAAGAATCAATGCACAGACGACTACTGATGCCGCAAATATTGTAGACAAAATTATTGATTATGAAACGAACCCTTTCCGGGGAAACTGGCGGAACACCATAACCATGGTCGGTGATGATGAGTTAATAACAGGCGGCAGACCGAGTGCTGTTGATAACATTCATATTGATCAGGCAGAAACGATCGCGAATTTAGTCATCCCGGCGTCTTTTGACGTTGAAAAAATATACCTTTCTGAATATCCAAAAGTAATCAGCGCTTCGAATTCCGGGGTGAGTAAGCCGGCTGCCCAGGATGCCTTGATTAATCAGATCAATAAAGGCACGCTGATCGTCAATTTTATCGGACACGGGAATTCAACCCAATGGGCTCATGAGGTGGTTTTTCATCAAGCTGACAATGACCGGCTTCAAAACATTAACAAACCGGTGTTTTTCGTTGCGGCAACTTGCGACTGGGCGCTCTATGATGATCCGCAGAGGCAGAGTCAGCCGGAAGAGCTTCTTTTAGTTGAAAAGCGGGGCGCAATTGCCATTCTTACCGCAGCTCGTTTGGTTTTTTCAGGAGCCAATGCGAACTTTAACCAGGTATTTTACCGGCAATTATTCAACTCAACCGGCGAAACTGCCCGCTTGGGTGACGCCTTTATTTGTGCCCGAATGTTAACGGGGACGAGTTCGTCCACTATTCGAAATGATGAAAAATTTCACATCTTTGGCGATCCAACCCTGCGTTTAGGCGCACCGCGGAACACAGCCGTGATTACCTCAATGATGCCTGATTCGATTGTTGCCTTAAGCACGGTGGAGATTAGAGGTGAGATTCAGGATGAAGCCGGACAGTTTCTAAATAATTATAATGGGACTGCTTTAGTTAACACGTTTGACTCAGAGAAGTTTGTGCAGTATATTCCTGAAGCCGGATTTGCCCGTCCCTATTTTCTGCCGGGTAATTCAATTTATCGAGGTACGGTTCCGGTCAAAGACGGCAGGTTTACCGCCAGGTTTATTGTGCCGAAAGACATTTCCTACGGCGGGCAGCGGGCTCGAATCAGCGCTTATTTTTGGAATTCGGAAACCGATGGAGCTGGATTTAGAGAGAATATAATTGTTAGCAGTTCCACTTCAAATATCGTCGACACCAACGGTCCTGAAATTAAACTTTATTTTAAGGAACACGAAACATTCACCACCGGCGATGCGATTGAAGAAAATGTAACTTTGGTTGCAGAATTGGCCGATACCTTAAGTGGCATTAATATTGCCGGAGAGATCGGTCATCGCATCACGTTATCAATAGATCCGAATGAAGAAACCTGCCTCTCTCAGTTTAACCGGTTTCTGGGAATCAGCAGCGTTAACTTGACCGACCTTTTTCGCTTTGATGAAGGAGAACACCTTCGAGGAAAAGTGGAGTTTCCTTTGCAATTTCCCGCCGAGGTTGATATCGGGGGTGAAACCATACAATGTACCTCCTTTGATGGGGAGCAGCGGCACCGTTTGGTGGTCAAAGTTTGGGACAATTCGAATAATTCATCGAGTGCTTCCATTGAAGTTCTGATCGTTCATGAAGAAGGGCTGGTAATTAGGGAGGTCATGAATTATCCCAATCCATTTACAGATAAAACCACTTTTACTTTTAACTCAAGCCAGGATGCCGAGGTACAAATAAAAGTTTTTACAATAGCCGGGCAGCTTATTCGGACTTTGAAAGATCCGTTTGTGAGTCGTGGTTTTAATATGATAGATTGGGACGGCCGCGATGAATCAGGAGATATCCCTGCAAATGGTGTTTATTTGTATAAACTTATCGCTCGAACTCAATCATCCAGTGGTATAAGTCAAAAAGAAATAATCGGCAGATTGGCGATTGTTCGCTAGTGCTTTGATTCCTAATAATATTGCATATAGAAATAAAGCTGAGATGAATGACCAAAGGCTGTTTTTGAGCGTCATTAGTGTCATTAAGTCATTTATTGTCATTCCTAATGACCAAATCCGACCCTGCAATGACATTAATGACTATTCAGAATACACGGACAAATAAAATGCCAATTAGTTTTTTGAACATTCATTAGCAATCACTGGTATAGTTGTTTAATTAGAGGATAGCAGTTATGATAAGAAAAAGAATATTGATTTTGGCCCTATCTTCGCTTGCGATCATAGTATTTGTATTTGCAACCTTGACGCAAGGCATTGAAGGCAACGGAAAAAAGATTGAAATTACTTGGCAGACGTTTGATAAAGGGGTCGAGTTAGCTAAAAAAGAAAAAAAGATGCTTGTTTTAGACATTTATACTGACTGGTGTCATTGGTGTAAAGTCATGGATAAAGATACCTATGGTAATCCTGAGGTTGTAAAATATGCTCAAGCAAACCTTATTATGGCGAAGTTAAATGCCGAGACCGACAAAAAATTTAAGTTTAAGGAGGGCAATTACACGGGCCAGCAATTATCAATGATGTTCGGTGTTGAAGGTTTCCCGAGCACGATTTTTCTGAATTCAGAGGGTGAAATGATTACCTCGGTTTCGGGGTTTATCCCTGCAGACCGGTTCACCTTGATTTTGAAATATTTAAAGGACAATTGGTATGAAAGAATGAAATTTGATGAGTTTGTCAAAAAAAATAAAAGTTGAAATTTATTCCAAACCTCACTGCCATTTGTGTGACCAAGCAAAGTCAGTTCTTCTCGCAGCGCAAAAAAAGTTTTTCTTCAATTTAATTGAAGTTGACATTACGACCGACAAAATATTGGTTGAAGAATACAAAGAGCAAATTCCGGTTGTTTTTATTAATGACCGGAAAGCTTTTAAATTCCGCGTCGATGAAAATGAATTATATAAGCGATTACTTATTCTAAGTAGATAAATTAAGGTCCCTTTTTATTCCCACAGTTCACTCACAAAAATTCTGAACAATAGTTTTCCTGTTGACTTCATTTAAAATAATTCTAAATTATGGCATGTAAATTTAAGTTTATTAAAAGACGCAATCTTATAAGGAGGTAGCAAATGGCATATGAATGGAAGTTTAATTCCCGGCCTTATTCGGATGAAGAGGCCAAGGATCTCTTAAAGGACGTGGTTTCATCTGAAACTTCGGGCTGGCATTATAATACGCATCATAAAGGGTATGTCACATTTCTGAATAAAATAGAACAAGGACTCGACGGTGCAGATACGGGAGCTGCCAATGGTAACTGGAGCGATTTTGGCGAGTTAAAACGCCGTTTCACCTGGAATCACTCGGGGGCGCTTTTACACGACGTCTATTGGGAAGTGATGGGCGGAGACGGAGACGTTAACAAAGGTGCGGATGTAAAAGTAGCAATTGAAAAGAATTTCGGTTCAGTGGAAAATTGGCAAGCTGATTTTAAGGCTAGCGCTTTTTCGGCGAAGTTAAGTGGATGGGGGGTTTTAGTTTATGATGTCCTCTATTCACAGCGACTTCTTAACGTTCTTGTCGACGAGCATCAATATGGTGCAATTTGGGGCGGTATTCCACTCATCTCCTGCGATGTTTTTGAACACGCTTACTACCATAAAGATGGTCCAGGCCGTGCAAAGTATATTGACAATTTCTTAAACAATCTGCATTGGGGCCGGATTAACGATCGCTTTAACAAATATGTTAAGTAGTTCTGGAATGAGCTAAGCGTTTAAACTACAAAAGCCTACCGGAAGAGGTAGGCTTTTGTCTTTTTACCAGCTATTTCTTACCCTTTGCAGATTTGTCTAACGCGCAAGGCGCAGGGTTTTCCACCTTTCTAAAATTCCATGGATAAACCTACGCGAAATCGTCTGCCAAAATCTGATTGAATCGGGTTGAATAAGTTGTAAGCCTTGGCTCCATTGTTGCTCGGCGTGTCGACCATATTATTTGTATTAAACAAATTTCTAATTTCAAAAAACGGGTTTAGCCGACTCCCCAACATTTTTGTTGTCTTTAATTTGAGTTTTAAATCAAGGATATTTCGCCACGAGAGCCGTGTGTCATTCGGCGTTTCGCTATTTTGTGTCGTGGCCGGCAGTGGACTAAACAGGCTGTACAAAAGATTAAATTGAAGCCTACTGGATTCATAGTCTGCATTTAAAATAATCGAATGTCTCTGATCCCAGCTTAGAGGGAATTCTTTACTTCCGTCATTTACAGGCCCGCCGAAAATAACTCGATTAAACTCTTCTTCGGCTGATGAACTGTTGCCTCTTGCTTTCATATAAGTGTAACTCATTCTACCGGCAAGTTGATCAGTAAATCGTTTCTGGAGCATGACCTCAAATCCGGAGGTTTTTCCGGAAGCTGAGTTTGTGTAGTTCGTAAATCCGGCCGTCGTTGTCTCATTGTCAATCAGACTATCTGAAAAAACCAGGGTCTGGGTATCGATTAGATTTCTAAACTGTTTAATGAAGCCGGTAAAAACGAAGAGCAGGCCGTCGGAGACGCTTCGTTTGTAGCTGAATTCTGTCGAAATCGTTTTAGTAGGCTCTAAATCAAAATTACCAACGAACGGTACGTATCCATTTAAATTATGCGCAGCATTACTGTATAAATAAAAGAGCGGCGGCATTTGGTAGTACCAACCATAATTGATGTGGAGTCTCTCGCTGGCGGAAAGCGGAATTGAGATACCGAGGCGTGGTGAAACAGGAGAGTGACTGCCGGATTTGATTGACGGCAATTGTCCTTGTAGTGTTTTCTGCAGGTTTTTAAAATCGTCCGGTAATTCCTTTATTGCGGCTTGCGGTGAAAATACGTCATATCTTAGGCCGGCATTTACTATAACCCCTTTATACTCGAATTTGTCTTGAATGTATAATGCAAAGAATGTCGGGGAATAGTGAAAATTATTAATATTTTTATTGAAGGTAATAGACGTGTTTTCACCGCGGGTGGGAAGTGGAATGAAATTGATCCCTTCCGACGTTAAATCATATTTTTGAAAATCAAGACCCGCTTTAAGCAAATGGCTCGAAGAGATTTGCCCAACCAAATCTACTTTCACCATTTTAACTTTTTCTTTTGTTTCTTCCCTCCAGGGTTGCTTGCCACTTATGATTGGACTACTTGCGTCTGCCGGGTCTTCAAATTCAATAGTCGGCGACTCCAATTCATCTTCAATGAGACTTGAAATGCGTTTATTGTTAGAATAGTTAGCTATTCTAACGGAGGCAAAAAACTTCGGGTTAAATGTGTGGGTTAAAGAGACACTGAGCCTGTGACTTAAATGTTTATGTTGTGCCAGTCCTGAAAGGTTTTGTTCCCACTGGGGATCGAATTTTCGCCAGTTCAAATTTGACAATAAACCTTGAAAAGAAAGTATGGTGTTTCTATTTATGTCAAATGACAACTTCGAATTGATATTATAATTTGTGAAGATAGGAGAGTCAAATGCTTGCCGCATCTCTTTCCGGTGCCGGGTGTCGCTTATATTGAGATCAGCCGAGATAAAATATTTTGCATTAATCAGTGGTCCGCCCAAGCCAATGGTCATAGGCCCGCCAACATTGAATTCCATACGACGGGTATTGTCATTTCCGGTAAAACCGGTGTCAATAAAATCGCTGAATATTTTGAGCATACCCTCAACTCTATTTCGACCATCTTTCGTGACTACATTTACAATTCCTGAAGTCGCGTTCCCATATTCTGCGTTAAACCCCCCGGTTTGTACCATAATTTCAACTACTGAACTATTTGGAAAGTTACTTGAGATTTCGCGAGAAAGTCCGCTCTGGATTGGTAATCCATCCAGCATGTACAAAACATCGGTTCGACGCCCGCCACGAAAATGGTTCCCAACAACCCCGGGTAAAAGAGTTATTGCGTCCAGGTATGAATCAATTGGGAGCCGGTCATCGATTTCTTCACCCGAAATAAAATAGGTTGATGACGTGATTTCACTTTGAATCAGTTGGCGCTTCTTTGTGATAATGACTTCCTTTAAGGTCAAGACTTCTTCGGGCAAATAGAAATTTTGAGTAGTATTAAGATCAAGATTGATTTGGACGTCTTTGATTGTAAAAATAGAGTATCCAATCATGTGCACGCTTAGGTCATACGTACCGGCCGGAAGATTTTGAATCATGTAGAAACCATTTTTGTCTGCCATCGCTCCCATTGTTGTCCCCTTTATGACAATTTGGGCACCGGGGAGAGCTTTTTCGGTTTTCTTGTCAATTATTGTACCCGACAAGGTTCCTGTAATTCCCGCATAAAGGGAATTTATGCAAACCAGCAGAATCAAAAATAAAAAAAGTAAGCAAGATTTTCGCAACACACTTAGCCGTCAGGTTAATCTTTGAAGGAATTATCTTTGAAAAATTTGCAAAATATATGCCAACGAGATAATTTTCGTTTATTTATGATAACAAAAATATTTTACTATAGTTGTTTACTTTTCAGTCGGAAAATTAGTACATTTAACTTCTGATTTAATAACAGATAACGCCCACTTCAAAATGGCGGCTTAGGTAAGTTTTTTCGACGTTTAAAGTACACTTTTAAAGAATGAAAGTTTACTTAGTGCAAAATATTACCGAAAAACGGTAATTTGTTGCACACTCTGTATGAAATGTGACCACTATGAATGAAACTGATACACTTGAATTCTTAAATAATCTTCAGAGATTTGGCTGGCGCCTGGGTCTTGACAAAATCTTAAAATTATTGCATGGGATGGGAAATCCACAAACAGAATTTAATAGCATTCACATCGCGGGTACAAATGGTAAAGGTTCAACTGCGGCACTTCTCGAATCTATTTATCGGCATGCGGGATACAAAACAGGTTTATTTACCTCTCCCCATCTTTTAACCATAAATGAGAGGATTCAAATAAATGCTGTGCCGATTCCCATGGAAAAATTAATCTCCGACGTTGATAAATTAAAAGATGATATTGAAAGAATTAACTGCACTTATTTCGAGGCACTGACTGCGTTAGCTTTTCGATACTTTGCCGACTCTGGAATAGATGTTGCTTTAGTCGAAGTCGGCCTGGGTGGCCGGCTCGATGCCACGAACGTGATTTCACCCGTTTTAAGCATTATCACCCAGATTGACTTGGACCATACCGAGTACCTGGGGACAACCTTGAGTGAAATTGCCACTGAAAAGGCACACATCATTAAAACCAACGTCCCATGCTTATGGCAATCGCGGCATCCGGAAGTGTCGGCTGTTATCAGTAAATATGCTTTTCAACAAAATTCACAACTTAACACCCTTGATGAAATGTGTTCTGTTCAAACGAATGTTTGCACTGAGGATTTCTCCGAGTTCAATCTAACTTTTGCAGACGATAAATTTGAAGATTTAAAACTGCAATTGCCAGGCAGTTATCAAATCAACAATGCCGCCCTTGCGGTGGCCGCAACAAAAATTCTCCACGAAAAATTCAATTTAACCCGGGAGGATATTTATGGGGGTTTACGAAATGTTAAATGGCCTGGACGTTTACAGAAACTCAGGGATCGCCCTAAGATCATCGTCGATGTTGCTCATAACACCGCCGCAGTGAAAGCCATAATGAAAGATCTGAAAAGTATTTATCAATTTGATCGTTTGATTGTCTTAGTTGGGTTACTTAATGATAAAAACTTTGGGGAAATTTCTAAAATTATTGCCTCTGCTGCTGAATCTGTTTTTGTTGTAACTCCGAATTCAGAAAGAGCCCTCGATGGCCGCCTTCTGTGTGAAGAATTATTGAGATATTCAGTTCAAGCTGTCTACTGCCCGCAGATGGCAACAGGTTTTCAAAATGCAATCTCTTCTGCAAATGAAAATGACTTGATTTGTATCTTGGGTTCGCATAATGTTGTGGGAGAATTATTGCATTTTTATAAAAAACCTTGACAAAGGGAATTATATTTAGTTAATTCAATTAACTACCCCGACTGTTTAATCCCAACAAGGTGAGTTCCCGTCAAAAACCTTACTAATCGTGTCAACTAAGCCCTAACTTTAGGCTCGTATTTAGGGATTCAGTTTATTTTAACTTTGACCTATATACTTTAAACCAATCCATTCGTTCACTAAAGTATACTTCACAAGAGAGTTTACCCCTTAAAGATTTATCTTAAAATTTCCAGTCAAAAAAGTTTATTTGTAGCAGTTGATTAACTCACAAATGAACCCAATTTCATTGTATCAAATACTCCTCTAAAATTAAGGAATTGTTATGGAGATCGTTGAATTAAAGACGTTAAAAATTTCTGAATTGACCAAAATGGCGCAAACCCTGAATGTTTCTGGCGCCACTAGCCTTAAAAAACAAGAATTGATTTTCCGGATCCTGGAAGAACAAACCAAACAAGAAGGGTTGATTTTCGCTGAAGGCGTTCTTGAAGTGCTGCCCGATGGATATGGATTTCTAAGATCGCCGGACTACAACTACTTGCCGGGGCCGGATGATATTTATGTCTCCCCTTCACAAATAAAGCGTTTCGGATTAAGAACCGGGGATACGGTATCAGGGCAAATTCGTCCGCCAAAAGAAAGTGAACGGTTTTTTGCTTTACTTAAAGTTGAGGCGGTAAATTTTGAAAACCCCGAAGAAGCGAAAAAGAAAATTCTCTTCGATAACTTAACCCCGCTTTATCCGGAGGAGAGAATTGAGCTTGAGCATAAACCGAAGGATTTTTCTTCTCGGATCATGGACATGTTAACACCCATTGGTAAAGGTCAGCGCGGTTTAATTGTTGCCCAACCGAAAACTGGAAAAACAATTCTGCTGCAAAAAATTGCAAATGCTGTCAGCGACAATCACCCGGAAATCAAAATGATTGTTTTGCTCATTGATGAACGGCCTGAAGAAGTCACCGATATGCAGCGGTCTGTGAAAGCTGAGGTTATCAGCTCGACTTTTGACGAGCCGCCGGACCGCCACGTGCAGGTGGCTGATATGGTTTTGAAAAAAGCCAAACGGCTGGTTGAGTACGGCCAGGATGTGGTGATTCTTTTGGACAGTATAACCAGGCTGGCGAGAGCGCACAACGCAGTTGTGCCGCACAGCGGAAAAATTCTTTCCGGCGGCCTTGACGCCACGGCCTTGGAACGTCCGAAGAGATTCTTCGGAGCCGCCAGAAATATTGAAGAAGGCGGCAGTTTGACCATCATCGCCACCGCACTGATCGATACCGGTAGTCGTATGGATGAAGTCATTTTTGAAGAGTTTAAAGGAACCGGCAACATGGAATTACAGCTTGACCGCCGCATATCTGATCGTAGAATTTTCCCGGCAATTGATGTTAACCGGTCAGGCACGAGAAAGGAAGAGCTTCTTTTAAAAGATTTTGAAATTAAACGTATTTGGATTCTACGTAAATTCCTCGCAGATTTGACTTCTGTAGAAGCTATGGAATTTCTGCTTAGCAGGATGCATGGGACTAAGACAAATAAGGCTTTCCTGGAATCAATGAATACCTAAAGGTTGATTATTTTTCTTGCATTTCAGATACAGATTTCGTATATTCAACGCTTGAATTTTCAGACATAATAAAGAAATTGTTATTTGTAATTTAAGGAGTTCATGGTGAAACCTGATATTCATCCGGAATACAAAGTTGGTACTGTAACCTGTGCATGCGGGCATTCATTTCAAGTTCGATCGACCGTCGGTGATATGAATGTTGAAATCTGTTCGGCCTGCCACCCGTTTTTTACCGGTAAACAACATTTGGTTGATTCGGCTGGCCGTGTTGAGAAGTTTATGAAAAAATACGGTTTGGCTGATAAAAAAGCTGCCCAGGAAAAAGCAGAAGAAGTAAAGGCAGTTGAGGCAAAAGCCGCAGAACAAAAGGCGGTTGAGGAAAAAGCTGCAGCGGAGCGGCAAGCTGCTGAAGCAAAAAATGTAGCCGAGAAAGCTGAAACGAAAGTTGAGGCAAAAGCTGAAGAACAAGCCGAATCCGTTGGAACCGAAAGTAAAACTGAAAAGGTGGAAGATAAAGAAGCTGTGACCAATTCATAACTGAACTGTAGGTAAAAGGTAAGGACGGGATGAGAGCCTGAAAAAGGCCCATTCCGTTTTTTTATTTCCCCAAGGGTAAAATGATTACTGGTAGTTTGAAATTTTAATTTTAGGGTCTGAAAGTTATGAACGAGCAAGCACTACAAATTGGCGGACAAGCGGTAATTGAAGGCGTGATGATGAGATCGGCACAAATTGTTTCTGTGGCAGTTCGCCGGCAGGACGGCAGTATTTTAGTGCGGAAAAAATCGTTTGTTTCTTTTATCAAACGCTTTAAAGTTTTATCCTTTCCGATCCTGAGAGGCTCGGTTGTCCTGATAGAGTCTCTGGTTTTGGGAGTTCGAGCTTTGACTTTTTCAGGCGATGTTGCTGTTGAAGATGAGAAGAAAAATGAAAGAAAAAATAACAACAAAGACGTCATCCCGGAAAAGAGAGGTTGGCTGGCCAGTGTGTGGCTGGGGCTTACTGTCCTGTTCTCCTTTGGAATCGGATTGTTTATTTTCTTTTATGTGCCCCTGATTTTAACCGAATTGCTAGGCGCAGAAAGCGGATTCATGTTTAACCTGGTTGACGGTTTTCTACGCCTGTCGATTTTTCTTCTCTATCTCGGCGCGATAACATTGATGAAAGACATTCGCCGTATTTTTGAATATCACGGGGCCGAGCATAAGAGCATTTTTGCGTTTGAAAACAAAAAGGACCTTACACCAGCCGCCGCAAAACCGCTTTCGCGCTTTCACCCCCGCTGCGGCACCAGTTTCTTATTCATCGTGATGGTGGTCAGCATTTTTGTGTATATGTTTTTAGGTAAACCGGTAGACCTGGGAGATAGATTGCTGCGTCTTGCTTTTCTTCCGCTCATTGGCGGCATTTCATATGAACTTATTCGACTGTCGGATGTCGGCGCAAAGAAAAGTTTTTGGCGGCCGTTCATTTTACCGGGAATGTGGCTGCAAAGACTGACCACAAAAGAACCTGATGAAAGCCAGTTGGAAGTTGCCATTGTGGCCCTGAAATGCGCTCTGGGTTTAAGCATCTCGGAACACCCGAACGTGGTTGTCGAGGGTGAAGAAAAGGCGCAGTTGGAGAACGTTCAGTAAACTAGAGCAGCGATTCTTAATTATCATTTCAACGGGTAATCGTATTGTTGTCTTAAATGCTGCGCCAGTCATTGATGGTCATTGTGTCATTAGCAGACAATAATTGACTTAATGACAACTAAATGACAGACTCCAAGGCAGATTTTGCGATCCTTTGTACGGACACTTTGATTACGCAGGCTTTTGGAATCACATTACTATGATTTTGGCGGAGACTCAAATGTTAGAACAATTGGAAAAAATTGATAAGCGTTATCAAGAGCTTTGTGAGCTTTTAATGGATCCAAATGTCACTCAAGACCCTGCCAAATACAAAGAAATCGCAAAAGAGAGGAGTGGGCTGGACAAAACCATAGAAAAATATCACGAGTATAAAAAAGTTTTAACCACCTTGCAGGAGGACGAATCTGTTCTCAAAAATGACAGCGATGAAGAGCTGCGCGAACTCGCCGAACTCGAGCTTGAAGAACTGACACCAAAGAAGATTGATCTCGAAGAGGAACTCAAGGTTTTGTTGCTGCCTAAGGACCCCCAAGATAAAAAAAATGTAATCGTTGAGGTTAGAGCAGGAACCGGTGGCGATGAAGCCGGGCTTTTTGCCGGTGATCTCTATCGAATGTACAGCCGGTTTGCTGAAAGGATAGGCTGGAAAATTGAAGTGCTAAGTTCAAATCCGCAGGGCGTGGGAGGGTTTAAGGAAATTATTTTTATGATGAACGGGGAAAATGTTTACGGCGTCATGAAGTATGAAAGCGGCGTACATCGTGTGCAAAGGGTGCCGAAAACCGAGACCAACGGCAGAATCCATACTTCGGCGGCATCTGTTGTGGTGCTGCCCGAAGCTGAAGAAGTTGAAATTTCAATCGAGCCCAACGAATTGAAAATCGATGTTTACCGTTCCTCGGGACCCGGCGGCCAAAGCGTGAATACCACCGATTCCGCCGTTCGAATTACCCACATTCCCACCGGCATGGTGGTGACCTGCCAGGATGAAAAATCCCAGCATAAAAACCGCGCCAAAGCCCTGAAAGTTCTCAAGGCGAGGTTGCTGGAAAAGAAGCAGCGTGAGGAGCAGGAAAAGTTAACCGAGAGTCGTCGTTCCATGATCAGTTCCGGCGATCGCAGCGCCAAAGTCAGAACATACAACTTTCCGCAAAGCAGGCTTACCGATCACCGGATTGGCTTAACCCTCTACCGCCTCGATGAAGTGCTTGATGGTGATATTCAGGAAGTCATCGACCAACTCCGTCTCGCAGACCAGGCTGAGTTGTTGAAAAAGGCTGGTTAGTATTTTAGTTAATCCAATGACTCTGTTCTCAAATGCAAGCAATATTGTTGACTTTTGAAACGACAGTCCCAAATTCTTGTCCGAAAAAGGAATTGAAAAGGCGCGGTTGAATGCCGTGCAATTATTGGGAATACTTTGGAAATGAATCGCCTTGATTTTGGTTGAACTAGGATCGTTCGGTTGAAGCAATAAAAAAGCACGCAATAATGTTGATATAAGTAATTTTCGAACACAAAGCAAGGAGCATCGATTGCATCACAAATGCCAACCCTGTTCCATCAGGGCGCAGTTCGTAAAATTTTGCAGCACTGTTTTCCTATGTGGCGTAGTTAGCATTGTGTCGGCGAAATCTTCCAATCCCAGTTCCCAAAATTCACTTATGATGGCTGTGGCATGGAAACAAACAGCAGCAGAGTACAGGGCACTGTATTATCAGGCCTACAACATTGCACGAATGCAAGTGGAGCGTGCGTTGTCTACTCGAACACCCGGGGATAAAACATTGGCAGTGGTAATGGATATGGACGACACCATCCTCAATACCGTAAATTACTGGGGATATTTGATTAATAATAACCAGGCTTTTTTTGACGATTCTATTTGGGATCGGTGGATCCCGGAAAACAAGGTGGTTCCTACGCCCGGGTCCGTGGACTTTCTTGCCTTCTGTAAGGACAATGATGTTGAGGTCTTCTATGTCACAAGCCGGAACCAGGGCGCGAAAACTTTCGAGTACGCGATGGATCACCTGAAGATCAATGGATTCCCCTACGCCGATGAAAATCATCTAACGGTTCTAACCGATACATCCAACAAGCAAAAACGGCAGGATGAGATAGGTAATGACTATGAAATCGTGCTATTTATGGGCGATAACCTCAACGATTTTAAGCGGGTTTACTACGTCACAGACATTGACGAACGAACCAAGCTTATGGAGCAAGACAAAGATCTCTTCGGGCGAAAGTTCATCCTGCTCCCAAACCCAACGGATGGTCATTGGATCAGGGCCGTCTTCGGCGAATCCGAGCCGCCTCCGACAAATACAAATCGTGAAATACTGAGGAAGGCGGCGACCAGATCGAGCTGGGAACAATAGATATAGAATAGCCTTAATGATTCTATCTTCAATGACAAGGAATATTGTTGATCTTTTAAACGACAGCTCAAAAATGTTGTCCGAAAAAGGAATTGAAAACGCGCGGTTGAATGCAGAGCAGTTATTGCGCCATACTTTGGGGATAAATCGCGTTGATCTCTACTTGAACCAGGATCGTTATTTGACTCAAACCGAAGCGGCAGCATTCAAGCGTTGCTTAAAAAGACGAGCAGACCGGGAACCTTTGCAATATATTCTTGGCGAAGCTGAGTTCATGTCATTACCTTTTGTTGTGGATGAGAACGTCTTGATTCCGCGTCCGGAGACGGAAATTCTGGTGGAAAAAACCATTCAAATGTGCAAAGAGAAATTCGCCTCAAAAGATCAGATTGAGGTTCTGGAATTTGGCACCGGTTCGGGGTGTATTTCCGTAAGTTTAGCAAAATATTTGGAGAATGCCCGAATAACTTCTTTAGATATATCAAGGGACGCTCTTAAAGTTGCTGAAAAAAATGCCGGCTTAAATGGCGTTGATGACCGGATACAGTTCATAAATCAAGATTGCACTTCATCAAAAATTGCAAACTATTTTCCTGACAAATTTGACGTACTGGTTTCAAATCCACCGTATGTTTCCCCAACAGATTTTGAAGACTTGCCCGAAGAAATCAAAAAGTATGAGCCCGCAGTTGCCCTCAGCGACAACCGGGATGGCTTAAGCTTTTATCGCAAAATTGCTGAGCTTTCACCCGAGCTAATTAAAACATCCGGATTCTTAATGCTTGAGCTTGGTTTAGGCCAGGCGGTGGCAGTAAAAGAAATTTTCGTAAAAACCAGCTTCAATAATATAAATATTTTTCAAGATCTGAACGAAATAGATCGAATCTTATTTTGTGAGTATGAATAAATAATCCTGTTGTGATGAGTTCTTGTCGAGCGTTGATTGATTCAGCTGCCAAAATTAACCTGGGAGTCATCTTGAGTTGGATTTCCGCTCAGCATGAGCTTTGTGTGGCGAATAACGAATAAACGAATAACTTGCTCAGCCTATTAAAGCTGAATACTTTTTAAGTACATGGAGGACTTAATGCTCAAACCAACCATTTTTCGTGAATATGACATCCGGGGAATCGCAGATGAAGATCTGGTTGATGAAAATGTCGTTCTGCTGGGTAAAGGAATCGGCACATTTTTGGGTCGGCAGGGTTCAAAGACTTTAGTTATTGGCCGGGATGTTCGGCTTTCTTCGCCGCGCCTTCGGGATGCGCTTGTTAAAGGACTGCAATCAACAGGAGTCAATGTCATAGATGTTGGTGTAACACTTACTCCCATTCAATATTTTGCTATTCTTCATTTAAACGCCGACGGCGGTGTCATGATTACCGGCAGTCACAACCCGATTGACTACAACGGTTTAAAAATCTCCAAGAAAGGCGTAGTGCCGGTTTATGGGGAGCAAATTCAGGAAATTCGCAAAATTATCGAGAGCGACGATTTTGCCACGGGCGCCGGAGAGATCGTCGAGAAAAACGTCATGGATGATTACGTAACGACCTTAAAGTCCAAGCTGAAATTTAATAAGAAACTCAAGATTGTCATCGATGCCGGCAATGGCACCGCTGGTCTTGTTGCGCCTAAGCTCTGGGAAGACATGGGATGCGATGTGGAATGCATTTACTGTGAACCTGACGGCCGCTTTCCCAACCACCTGCCCGATCCGACTGTCCTGAAATACGTAGTTGATTTGCAGGAAAAGGTTCTCGAAACCGGGGCAGACCTGGGGATCGGTTACGACGGCGATAGCGATCGCGTTGGGGTTATCGATGAAAAAGGCCGGATGATTTTTGCGGATACGCTGCTGGCGATTTTAAGCCGCGAGGTTTTAGATCGAAATCCAGGTTCAGAAATTGTTTTTGATGTAAAATGTTCCCAGGCGCTTCCTGAAGAAATTCGGAAACACGGCGGTAAACCCCTGATGTGGAAAACCGGTCACTCGCTTTTAAAAGCAAAAATGAAAGAAATTAACTCGCCCTTGGCAGGTGAGATGTCCGGGCATATTTTTTATGCGGATGATTATTTTGGCTTCGACGACGCGATTTATGTTTCGGGCCGGCTCATGCAAATTCTCTCAAACACCGACCAAAAACTCTCCGAGATCGTCGATGAAATTCCACATTTTGAGTCGACTCCCGAAATTCGAATTGATGCGACCGATGAAGACAAATTTAACGTTGTGGCGGATATTGCGGATTACTTTAAGAAAAGTTATGACGCCATTGATATCGACGGCGCGCGGGTATTGTTTGGCGACGGCTGGGGGCTGGTTCGTGCGTCCAACACGCAGCCGGTTTTGGTCCTGCGATTTGAAGCTAAAACTAAAGACCGTTTGCAGGAAATCATTGAAGTCTTCAAGACGAAATTGCGGGAATATCCTTCAATTAAATTTTCGGATGAAGATTTTGCAATTGCTTAAATCTTTTGTTTTATTTGGTCAAATTGAATAATTATGGATAACCGATTCTGGCAATATGTCATGCCCACGGCAGGCGGGCATCCAGGTTTTTTTCATCTTAGGCTGCTTCTGCTTTGTTCTGGATTCCGCCTGCGCGGGAATGACTTCTTTTTAAAAACATTTTTTATCATGATTCCAAAAAAAATGATTTTACTTTCAATTTTGGTTTTATTTGCAAACACCGGTTTTGCCGGCGAAGAGATCATGCCCTTAAATCAAATCAAACCGGGCATGCGCGGGATAGGCAAAACCGTTTTTGTCGGTACTGAAATCGAAGAATTTGAATTCGAAGTTCTCGAAATTATTCCCAACTTCAGAGCGAAACGCGATTTGATTTTGACCAGACTTATTGGTGAAAAAATCGAGTACACTGGTGTTGTGGCGGGCATGAGTGGCAGCCCGATGTACATCGACGGCAAGCTCATCGGAGCGTTGTCCTACAGCATGGGCATTTTCATGAAAGAGCCCATCGCCGGCGTCACGCCCATTGAGCAAATGTTTGAAATTCTTGCCTGGGAAAAAGTACGTCCCGAGGAATTGGCCGCCGTTCGCGGGTTTAATGAATCCTATCTCGCAATGGCGGTCGGAGCACAGGAGTTCTCCCTGGAAGATATTCTTCCCCTCGAATTTAGGAGGGCCAAAAGGAAAACAAGCCTGGCCCGAATTAATCCTTTAGACACGCCGCTTATTTTTTCGGGATTCGAGAATTCGGTTTTAGAATTTTGTTCAACCGTTTTTGACGGAATGGGCGTGCAGGTTCTAAGCGGCGGCGGAACGTTCACAAATGAAAAACCAGATTTAGGACCTTTAGAACCTGGCTCTGCATATTCTATTGTTATCGTCGATGGCGATATGGGACTGCAAGCAACGGGCACTGTAACTTATGTAGATGGCAATAAAGTCCTGGGAATGGGACACTCGTTCTTGAACAGCGGCGCGCTTGAACTGCCGATGGGCAAAGCAAAAATTCTCACAACTCTCTCGAGTTTGATGTTTTCTACAAAAATGTCTGCGCTCACTGAAATCGCCGGGACGATTCACCAGGATCGCACAACCGGAATTATGGGCGTTACGGGTGAGTCAGCTAAAATGATTCCCATCCGGCTGCGTTTCCGCTCTAAGTTTCAAGACGACAAAGAGTTTAATTTTCGAATTGCAGAGGATCGCAGACTCTATTCTTTGACGCCGTTTATTTTCACCATTGTTTTAACAAATGCTTTGGAATCGGTCCGTTTGTCTCAAGGGAACCAGACTCTGAAACTGGAAGGCAAAATTAATTTAAAAGGTTACGAATCTATCCCCCTGCAAAATTATTATGCCGGCGGCAGACCTTCAACTTTCATCACGGACACGATTGAAGCGACCGGAGAAATCTCAGCAACGGTTGGCGCACTTCTGTCTAACAATTTTGAGGCTCCGGAAATCGAGTCAGTTGAGTTGAATTTTGAGGCCCTGCACCAAAAGAATCTTGCCATCGTTGAAAAAATTGAAGTCGATAGAATGGTGGTTAAACCGGGTGATGAAATTAAACTGTCTGTTTATTTCAGAGAATATCAGGGTGAGGAACACAAAATAGACCATGTGCTAAAAATTCCGGAAGGAATTCGTGAACGGCGAATCTCGATTTATGCAGGAAGCGGTGGCACCCTCACCCGACAGGAGGCCAGAACGTCGCCGCAGAAGTTTAGACCCAAAAGCTTTCAACAACTTACGAAGCTGCTGAAAGAAAGACGAAAAAATAATTATCTGTTTTTTCAGATTCGTTTGCGAGACAAAGGAGTCCTGGTCGCCGGGGAAGAACTGCCTGCCCTTCCGCCTTCAATTCTTGCCGTGATGAATGCTCAGAAATCATCTGGGAATCTTTCTAACTTAAGAAATCGCGTTCTTTTTGAGACGAGTGTGGAAGTCAATTATTCCGTTTCAGGCGGTAAAACCATTTTAATTAGTGTAGAACCCAGGTAAAAATCAAGTAAGGGATTATGAAAAAAATACAAAAATCCTCGTTGTTCATGAAATTAATTCTTTTAGCCTTGGTTTCATTGTTGGCTGCTTCAACACCAAAAATCATCACCTACCGTACTCAAAAGGATTTTGAAAAAGGTGAACCGAAAGGGGTTTCAATTAACAGCTATGGTGAGATCAAACTAGCCCCGCAAATTAATGAAACTTTTAACACAGATTTGCCTTTTGTCTGGGCTATGGCGGCGGATCAGCGTGGAAATATTTATGTTGCCGGCGGCAATGGCGGTAAGGTTTTTAAAATTAATTCAAAGAATGAAGCAGCCGAAATTTTTGAAGCCGATGAGATCGAGATTTACGCTTTAGCAACGGATGGCGAGAACAACCTCTTCGTCGCGACTTCACCGCGTGGGAAAGTATACAAAATTCCATTTGGAAGCACTCCCAAAGCGGAAGATGTTGTGTTTTTTGATCCCGAAGATATTTACATTTGGTCGATGGTCGTTGACAAGCAAAATAACCTGTTTGTGGCAACCGGCGAAAAGGGTTTAATTTATAAAGTCGATTCTAAAGGCGGCCACTCTCTATTTTTCGAAAGCGAAGACGCTCACATCCGAAAGATGATTTTGGATAGAAGCGGCAACATTCTGGCTGGAACCTCGGGTAAAGGCATAGCGATGCGCATATCTCCTGACGGCAAAGCATTTGTGCTTTACGATTCTCCCCTTATTGAAGTGACTGATTTGCTGCAAGACCGTTCAGGAGATATTTATGTTGCCATCTCCGGAGACGCCTTACTGAAAACCGCAATTCCTGCTGTCAAAGCAACTTCTACTTCAGGTGGCCAGGAGAATAGCAAGTTCGACGATGATGAAGACGAGGGTCTCGACCTGCCTGTTCAGAATATTTCGACCGGCAGCAGAGGGCGGGGAAGTTCACGGGGCAGCACAGTTTACCGTATCGATAGGGACGGCATGGTGCGTACATTTTGGTCCACTCCGAAGGATCGCATCTACGCCATGATTCTGAATGCATCCGGTAATATTTTAGTGGGCACCGGTGATAAAGGCAGGCTCTATTCATTGTCTCAATCTGGTGAGCACACGCTTTTAAGTCAGCTTGAGGATTTGCAAATTACCGTGCTGGCAAAGAATTCTCACGGGACAATTTACCTCGGGACTTCCAATAGCGGAAGCGTCTACACTTTGAATGCAAGATTCAGTTCGGACGGGTATTATTTGTCGGATGTTGTCGACGCAAAAGTGACCTCGCAGTGGGGGGAAATCAGTTGGGAAGTGGAAATGACTTCCAATTCCGGCCTGGTTTTTTACACCCGTTCCGGCAACACGGAAGAACCCGATAAGACCTGGAGCCCGTGGTCAAGCAGTTACTATAATCCAATGGGACAAGCGGTTACCAGCCCGAGTGCGCGTTTTATTCAGTTCAAAGCAAAGTTTTCGACAAAAGACGGTAAGAACTCTTCCGTGCTAAAACAAGTTTCATTTTCGTATCTTCAAAAAAATGTCGCTCCGCAAATTGAAGAAATAACTTTGCATTCCGCAGGTGATTACTACCCCGGATCTGCCAATAAGAATTCCGATGATTCACATTTGGGAAAGAACAATTCATCAGGGCGAAATGGTTTTCAAAGCCAATCCCTTGGGCGTAAAACTTACAAAAAAGGATTTCGGTCTGTCAGTTGGCGAACACAAGATGAAAACCGTGATCATTTATCATTTGATCTTTTTTATAAAGGGGAGAATGAAAACCAGTGGCGAACCCTGGCTGAGAATTTTAATGGATATGTCTATTCCTGGGATAGCGAACTTTTCCCCGACGGTCGCTATTTCATAAAGTTGGTGGCGAAAGACGATCTTTCAAATCCTCCGGCGATGACCCTTTCATCTGAAAAGATAAGCCAGCCGTTTATCGTTGACAATAAAGGTCCGGAAGTTTCTGAGATTAAAGTACGTTCACAGGGCAAGAATACCATTCTGTCTTTCTCTGTTTTTGATAGTCAGATGAATATTTTATCCGTCGAATACGGTCTAAACGCGGACGATTGGAGTCTGGTTTACCCGGTCGATGGCATTTGTGATTCTAAAAAAGAACAGTTCGAAATAAAGGTTTCTTCACTCCTTGAAGGAACCAACACCGTTGTGATAAAGGTCAAAGATTCGCTCGATAACATTGGATTCGGTAAAAAGAATTTTAAGCAATAATTTAAAAGCTAATGGCGGTAAGGAGAGTTATCCCATTACTGAGAAAGGTTGAAAGTGCCGCATGCTTGATAGGACATCACTGGAAAAAGTAAAGGATTGCATTGAACGGGGGCAGCGTTTCATATTGACAACCCACGTTAACCCTGATGGCGATGGATTGGGATCGGAAGCCGCACTCGCGGCTTTTTTTGCTGATTTGGGGAAGGATGTTTATATTTTCAATAGCAGCCCCGTGCCACATAATTACAAATTCCTGGATCCCGATAATAAAATTCAAATCTACGAGAGTGAAAGTCACCGTGAAATCCTACTGATGGCTGATTTTATTTTTATTTTAGATATCAGCGATTGGGACCGTTTGAAGCAGGTTGGGAAGGATATAAGAGAAACTAAGATAACACGGATTTGTATTGATCACCATCCTGCGAATCCGAACTTTACCGAACTAAATTTAATAGATACAAAAGCCTGTTCAACGGGGGAGTTGGTTTATGATTTCCTTCGTTTCTGTGATGCAAAGATTACAAAGCAAATCGCGGAGGCGCTATACACAAGTATTCTAACAGATACGGGTTGGTTTAAATATTCAAACTCGAGCTCGAAAGCATTTTCGATTGTTGCTGATCTGGTTAAAAATGGCGCCCGCCCAGACAAGATTTATGAAAAAGTAAGAGAGCACGAGTCAATGAACAAGGTGAAATTGTTCGCACATGCATTGCGGACTTTAAGACTTGAACACGGCGGCAAGATTGCCGTCATGACCGTCACAAAAGATCTCATTGATAGCATCGGTGCGAAATCCTACGATACTGAAGGCTTTGCAGATTATCCAAGAAGAATTGATGGCGTTGAAGTGACGGCCATGTTTATCGAAAAGGAAAAAGGCCAGGTTAAATTGAGCCTGCGGTCGAAAGGGAATTATGTGATCAATGGCATTGCCCAGCAATATGGCGGCGGCGGACATCAATATGCCGCTGGCGTCCTGCTTGAAGGTGAATTGAACCAGTATGTCAAGAGGATTGTCGAAGAAATATCGTACCTTTTTTAGTGAATCTGAGAAGTATTCAAAATGACTCTGGAACAATTTAATAGGTTAACAGAAGAATTTAGCCCTGCCTTAATTGAGGTTAGCAAAAAGTGCGAAGTCGAGCATCCAACGGTTCATTCTGTTTCCAAAATAATACGCTCATTTGGACTTGAAAGCAAAATTGTAGAACAAACCAGGGTTGTTGCTGAACTCCAAATTCAGAATTCCGCCTCAAAGAATATTGCTTTACGGATTGTAATGGATGATCCAGTTCAAGCCATCATAGGTTTAGGGGCACTTAGTTTTTTGACCTCGTGTAAAGAGCAGATGATGGGTCAATTGCGCGTCATTTTCCACACAAGTAAAACGGGTTCTAATTTTTCTCTAAAATCGATTCAGGAAGGTGAACTCAAGAATATTTGCGGCCTTTGGAATTTGAGAACCAATTCTAATATTTCCTCGGGGTGCGTTGGCATCAAACTTGGTTCTGTTTTCTCCACGGTTGAGGATTTTGCGCTTACTATTTTTAGCAGAAGTAATTCTTCAAATGTCATAACGGCGACAGCAAATATTATCACCACATTAAATCAATTAACGAGCAGAAAAACGGATCCGTTAAAGCCGGCGAACATCACGATTTCTTCAATACATAGTTCAAGCGCCGACACGTCAATTCCCAACTCTGTTGAAGTCAAAGGTAGTTATTCGAGCTCGGATAAAGCGGTGGCGCACCAGATTCCATCTTTGATTAAAGAATCAGTTCAAGGATTGACTAAGGCTTATGGCCTTGAGTTTGAAATTCAAACAGCAAAACATTCAACTGTAACTTTCGATGAGTCGCTTTCTTGCCATTTGAGCAATGCTGCCAAAGAAGTTTTAGGAAGCGTTAAAGTCGTGGATATTGAGTATAGCCGCTATCCCTCTCCTGATTTGACGCACTACCTGAAAGCGGTTCCCGGCACTATTTTAGAAATTGGCACTGGCGATTCAAAGTCTGCGGTTCCATTGGAGGAAAGTATAAGAAGCGGTTTCAAAACAGTCTCCTGGGCGTTTTTAAAATATCTGCAGTAAGCACAAACCTGCCAGCAATCAACTTTTATAAATCCACGGGCGACTCCTCACATATTTAAAATCTAGTCTCACCGGTCACGGATTTATTCCTTTGCTCAAATAATCGTAAAACCTCCGATGGAATCCAAGTCCCTTTTATTAAAAAGCGGTAATATTGGTTTTTTTGTTTGGAATTTAACCGTGGATGAATTAGTTTTATATCGGTTTGTATGAATAATTCTTGTGAGTTTATCATGAACGAGTCAGTTGTAAAGATTATACCGGATGAGATTCACCATAAGGATGATAGGCTGAATCAGTATCTTCATACAATTGCCCACGAGCTTCGAACACCGTTTGTTTCGATTCAGGGCTTTGCTTCCCTTTTGTACGAGGAATACAATGACAGCCTCCCTGAAGGGGCCCGAACCTATCTGGATCGAATTATAACGAATCTGAACCGCGTCGACAGCCTGCTCACTGATATCACAAAATTAGCCAAAATTTCAATCGATAAAAACCGATTTGAGCGAGTCCCTGCGCTGACAATTATCGACAAAGCGTTGGATTCCCATGTTATCGAATTACATCATAAAAAAATACATATGCGTGTGCAGCCACACTTGCCTAAGTTAAATTGCGACGCCAGTGCTATGGTTTTGGTATTTTCAAATCTAATCGGAAACGCCATCAAGTACTCGCACGAAAAACGTGGGGGTGAAATTGAAATTGGCTATTCTGATGAGGAGATTTTCCATAAGTTTTTTGTGCGCGACAATGGCATAGGTTTTAAGGCCGCTGACCATAGTAAAGTTTTTGTTCTTTTCAACCGACTGCGAAATAAAAACAACGTGACCGGCACAGGATTGGGTTTATCCATCGTTAAGCAAGTCATTGAGAGTCATGGCGGCGAAGTTTGGGTGGATTCGAAAAAATACAAAGGTGCGACCTTTTATTTTACCCTGCCAAAATAATTCTGCCAGTGCCACGGATGACCCTTTAGTTTTTAAGTCATTTTACCCTTATCAATTCTCATTATTCCCCATTGGATAGAAAGAGCCATGGATGGTCCTTTAAAAATACTGCTTGTTGAAGACGATCCGGATCAAGCGAATTTGATTCAAAAGCGTTTGCGAAATTACAATTCTCATATCGAAGTTGAGACCGTTTTTTCCGGAAAGGACTGTTTAAGAAAACTTACCCGTAATCACTACGAAACCATTATCCTCGACTACAGTTTGCCGGAATATGACGGAATAGAAATTCTTAATAGAATAAAGCAAACCGGAATTGACGCACCGGTCATCATTGTGTCAGCAAACGGCAATGAAAAGATTGCTGTTGAAGCATTAAAACGTGGTGCCCATGATTATCTCGTCAAGGATTCAGGGTATCTGACACTTCTTCCAAAAGCTGTTGAAAGAGCCATCGAAAAAAATCTGGTGGATATTAAGCTTCGTAAGTCCGAAAGAAAAAACCGTGAGCTTTTTGAAAAAGTGTTGGAGAGTAAGAATCGATTGCAGACCATGTTCGACGGCATCGAAGATATTATTTACGAAGTTAACAAGGATTATGAGATTATTCGTGCGAATAAGAAATTCGCAGAGCTGTGCAATAGTCAGCCGGAAAATCTCATCGGGAAAAAGTGCTACGATGTTTACTTCAATTGCGAGTCCTGCGGTGGCTGCCCGGTAAAAGCAACCCTTGACAGTTTAAAACCTCATTCTGTTGAAAAAACGAATGGTGCTGACGTTTATGACACCCGGAGCTATCCGATTTTCAATGTCGATCGTAAATTGGAATCCGTTGCGGTCTACTCCAAAAATATTACCGAAAAAAGGGGACTCGAAAAATCTTTGATTCAATCTGAAAAAATGGCAACAATTGGTCTTCTTGCCTCGGGGATCGCTCACGAATTACGGAATCCTTTAAATGTCATTGAGACCGCCCGTTACTACATCGATCAATTTTTGCCGGAAAAAAGTAATGACATCTCGGCAAAATTGGAGATTATCAGCAAAAATGTTAAACGTGCTTCTAAGATAATTAATAGTCTGTTGGAATATTCACGGCATTCAGAATATGAAAACGAATCGATCGATTTGGAAAAACTTGTTGCAGATACCATGGCGCTTATTGAAAAAGAGTTTATCGCCAGAAATATCGAGTACATTTTCGAGGGCAAACCAAATACATTTGCTTATTTCAACATGGACTCACTCAAGCAAGTGTTGTTAAATATCATTATTAACGCAATTCAAGCGATGCCGAATGGAGGGCAGCTCGTAATTTCAATCAAGAAGAGCCGTGAAAAATCAGTTGACATTCAAATTTCCGATACAGGTATCGGCATCCCTGAGGAAAATTTGCCGCGCTTGTTTTCACCGTTCTTTACCACAAAAGAAGTTGGTGTTGGCACCGGATTGGGGTTGTATGTCTCACATATGATTATCGAGAGAGAGGGCGGTAAGATTCTGGTTGATAGTAAATTGAATGAGGGTACGACCTTTACCATTTCGCTGCCCTCATCTGAAGTAACTGAGTCGCTTGCCGTACATAGTTAGAGTCCTTGTTCAAAAGTTATTGTCTATGCGAGCCTTTCGACGTAGCCGAGGACAAACTCCGCCAAACAATCCTTTCATTGCCGGATGTTTGAGATTGTTTCGGTAAAAAAGCCTCGCAAAGACGAGCGTATAAAGATGTCAGGCAATCCGTTCTTTCAAGACTCTTAGTTTTTATTGACAAAGAAACTTTTAATGCTTACATTCGTCTGATTTTTTTGACCAGAGACGGATGCTAACTTTAAAAGAAATTTGTGAGCCGATAAAAAAAGAACTGTCAGATTACGAAGTAGAGTTTAAAAAACTGCTGAGTTCGAATGTTTTTTTGATCGATAAGGTGGTCAAATATATTGTTCGCCAAAAGGGCAAACGCCTGAGACCAATCTTTGTTATACTGACAAGTAAGATGCATAACGGTGTTGCATTAGACAGCCGCAAACTAAAAGCCGCTGCTATTATGGAACTGCTGCACACTGCAACCCTAATGCACGACGATGTTGTCGATAGTTCGCCTCGGCGCCGAGGCCTCCCCGCGGTTAATTCCATTTGGAAAAATAAAGTTTCGATTTTGATGGGGGACCTCCTCTTATCAAAATCCCTTCTGGCAATGCTGAGTTTAAAAAGCATGCGTGCTTATGAAATTTATTCCGAGACCGCAGAAAGAATGGCTCAGGGAGAATTGCTGGGTTTGGAGAGAAGGAAAGATTATCGAATGGGAGAAGAGGTCTATTTCAAACTCATCGGTGATAAAACAGCCTCACTTTTAGCCGCTGCCTGCCAGTTAGGGGCTGTCTCTTCAAGCGAGAATGAAGAAGATATAATTGCGATGAAAGATTTCGGGGAGAATATCGGCATTGCTTTTCAAATCAAAGATGACTTGCTGGACATCGTAGGCAAAGAAAAGAAAACCGGCAAACCTTTTGGTCATGACATTCGTGAAAGTAAGATTACTTTGCCGCTGATTTATGCTTTGAAACAAGCAAAGAAATCAGAGTCCCGACGGGTGATTCGAAAGATAAAAAATAACCCGAATAAAAATGACCTGATCGAGATCGTTGCGTTTGTTAAAGAATACGGCGGCGTTGAATACGCCATAAAAACCGCTAATGAATATAGTGCAAAAGCGATCAAAAGTTTAGACCGCTACCCGGAAACGCCCTACAAAAGATCTTTGATAAAATTGGTAGAGTTTATAACGACTCGGGAGAGTTGATTGCGCAGTTCTTGTTCCGCTATATGTCTGATTTTCTTTTTCGGATGTCGCGGCAATGATATTAAGCTATTCGAGAAGAAGCAAATTGTAATGGACACTTTGGTGTCCATTACAATTTATGCAAAACAGGAACCCGAGAATTGGCAGCAGCACGTTGAGCAGGCGTTTGAGAAAATGCGGCAAATTGAAGACCTGGCAACTTCGTTTAACGATTCCAGCGACGTCGGGCAGATAAATTTAAATGCCGGACAAAAAGGGATTTCAGTTCACAAATATGTTCTGGAGCTTCTGAAGCAAGCCCGGCAAGTGGCTGAAACTTCCGAAGGTGCATTTGACGTATCAATTTTACCTTTACTGGATCTGTGGAACTTTAAATCTTCGAACCCCCGAGTACCAACAGAAGCTGAAGTTTTAGAAAAGCGCAAGCTAGTTGATTTTAGAAAGATTGTTATTAAAGACGATAAAGTTTTTTTACCTGAAGCAAATATGGGGATAGATTTAGGGGCGATTGCGAAAGGCTACGCGGTTGACAGGGCAGTTGAAGTTTTTGAAGAATATGACTATAAAGATTTTATGGTTGAAGCGGGTGGGGATCTGCGAGCCGTTGCCGGGGAATTAACCCAAGGACAGCGGACTATTTGGGTTCGTCACCCGAGAAAAATTGCTGGATTTTTTGCCAAAATAAAAATGGATGAGGCAGCCGTGGCCTCCTCCGGAGATTACGAGCGTTACTTTGAAGTAAACGGGAAACGGTTTCATCATATTTTGAACCCGGAGACCGGTTATCCGGCCTCTCCTGTTGTCAGTGTCACGATTTTTTCAGAAACTACGGCCTTGGCTGATGCTTATGCCACAGCGGTTTTTGTACTCGGTCCGGAAAAAGGATTGGATTTCATTGAAAGGTTACCTGAAACCGAAGGTTTGATTGTATATCACAAAGAAATTGATTCAGACTTAATTCTCGACTGGAAAGTGTCGAAAGGAATTGCAGAAGATCTTGAAATAATTAATTAAAAAAGGAAATTATGAAAAGAACGTTAGTAACAGGTGGAGCCGGGTTTTTAGGTTCACACATTTGCGAGTACCTGCTGAATAAAGGGCATGAAGTCGTTGCCATGGACAATTTGTTAACTGGCACGGTTGCGAATATCGAGCATTTGCAGGGAGAAAAATTTAAATTTATCAAGCATAATGTCACCGAGTATATATATTGTGCCGGACCGATCGACTATGTGATCCATTTTGCTTCACCAGCCAGCCCAAAAGACTATTTAGAACTACCAATCCCGACATTAAAAGTTGGGGCATTGGGAACGCATAAAGCGCTCGGTTTGGCGCGGGAAAAGAAAGCAACATTTCTGCTTGCCTCCACATCCGAGGTTTACGGTGACCCCCAGGTGCATCCGCAAACGGAAGATTATTGGGGCCATGTAAACCCCGTTGGGCCACGCGGCGTTTATGATGAAGCAAAAAGGTACGCAGAAGCGATTACAATGGCGTACCATCGGTTTCACGGCCTGGATACGAAAATAGTAAGAATCTTTAACACTTACGGTCCCAGAATGCGGCCGAAAGATGGGCGTGCTATTCCGGCTTTCGTTCCCCAAGCCTTGAAAAATCAACCGATCACAATTTTTGGAGATGGATCACAAACTCGAAGTTTTTGCTTCGTGGATGATTTGATTGAAGGTGTCTGCCGCCTGATGGTTTCCGATCACCATGAACCGGTTAATATCGGCAATCCAAATGAGATGACAATCAAACAGTTGGCAGAAAGGATCATCAAATTAACCGGCAGTAAAAGCGAGATTATTTACAACCCGCTTCCAATTGACGATCCCAAAGTTCGCCAGCCCAATATTGAGAAGGCGAAAACTATTTTGGGATGGGAACCTAAAATTTCTCTCGGTGAGGGGTTGGGCAGAACCATCAAATGGTTTAAAACGCAAAAGCTTTAAGATATAGCGTTCTATCGTGGAGTCCCGAACAATCCTTAATTTGCCATTCCCCGTGCTTGTTTGAAATTTGTAATCGCGAATGCCTATTTGGTACAAGGAAAAGTCCTACCAAACGATGTCATTGGTCGGGCATATTTTTTGTGAAAAAAAAGGAGGGAATAAGTTATTTGGATTCTAAAAAACTTGCGGAAAAAGTCGCAAATCTATCTTTAGAAAAAAAAGCAATCGATGTCCAGATTTTAACACTGCACCCACTCACGACCATGACAGATTATTTTGTGATCTGTTCCGGTTCTACAAACACTCAAGTTAAAGCAATTTCAGACCACATTTTTGATACGTTAAAAAAAGATAAAATCCGGCCGCTTCATATTGAAGGGCAATCGAACCAGGAGTGGATTTTGCTTGACTATATTGGCGTTTTAGTGCATGTGTTTCAACCGGCGCGAAGGGAATTTTATAGTTTAGAGAGACTTTGGGGGGACGCGGAAATTATCGAAGTAAAAGACGAATAGCATGTCAGAACAAGAATACCTAAAAACAAAACTTTCGAAAGCGCTCGAGTCAAAAGGATTTGCCTGCTCTGGTGAGTTTGAAATTACACTGGAACGGCCCAAGAATCCGGAGCACGGTGATTTTGCAACCAATGTTGCGATGTTGCTCGCTTCAAAATTAAAACGAAGTCCTCGAGAGATTGCCGCGGAATTGCTGGACGAATTAGATTTGGATTCAAAGATTGTATCAAAAGCAGAAATTGCCGGCGCAGGGTTTATTAACTTTCATCTCGAAAATCAATATTTGGGCGAGTCTTTAACCACGATACTCAAAGAGCTGGATAAATTTGGCTGTAGTGATTGGGGCGCTCGAAAAAAGGTGCAGATTGAGTTTGTGAGCGCTAATCCTACCGGGCCTTTAAATGTGGTCAGTGCACGGGCAGCGACCGTGGGAGATGTGTTGGTCAACCTGTTTAATGCCGTCGGATTTGACGCGAAAAGAGAATACTACGTTAATGATGCTGGCCGGCAAATAAGGCTTTTGGGCAAGTCTCTCAGTGCGCGTTACATGGAATTAATAGGTCGAGAGGAACCTTTCCCGGAGGAAGGGTACCACGGCGATTACATTCGGCAGTTAGCGAAGGATATTCACACGGAGCATGGTGAAAAGTTCGGATCGGTGGAACAAAATCAGAGATGGCAGGAGTTCTCCGAGCTTGCCTTGGAAAAAATATTAGCTGAGCAGCAACAGACACTTTCAGATTTCCGGGTTAATTTTGACATCTGGTTTCGTGAAAGTGATTTGCGGACCAAGAATGTTCATTTAAAGGTTTTAGAGACCCTGTCTGAGAATGGCCATGTTTATGAAAAAGACGGCGCCAAATGGTTTAAATCCTCAGAGTTCGGGGATGAAAAGGATCGTGTTTTGGTGACCAGCGAGGGAGAACCGACATATTTTTTGGTCGATATTTCTTACCATGTCGACAAATATCAACGCGGATTTGAAAAACTTTTTGATCTCTGGGGACCTGATCACCATGGGTATATCCCACGGATGAAGGCTGCCCTGGTTGCTCTCGATTATCCCGACGGCAGTTTTGAGGTAAATATCATTCAGCAAGTGAATCTGCTGGAAAAAGGTGAAGTGGTTAAAATGTCCAAACGTGCCGGCAAAATCATCGAGATGAAAGAGCTGATTGATGAGGTAGGTGTTGATGTGGCGCGTTTCTTTTTTGTCGCACGGCGCAGCCAAAGTCCCCTCGATTTCGACATAGATTTGGCCAAAAACACATCTGAGGAAAACCCGGTTTTCTACGTGCAATATGCGCATGCACGAATTTGCAATATTATCAAACACGCCGAAGAACGGGCTTTTAAAATGCCAGATCATGCAAATTTAAACTTACTTGAACAAGAAGAAGAGTTGGCTTTAATTAAAAAGCTTTTGGAATTTCCCGACATTGTTTCGAAGGCGGCGAAGTTTTTGGAACCGCACCGCATCCCAAATTATTTACAGGATCTGGCCGCAACTTTTCATCGTTTTTATCATCACCATAGGGTCGTCACCGAAGATAAAGCGTTGACAGAAGCGCGATTGATTTTAATTAAGTGTACAAAAATTGTTCTGGCAAATGCGTTTAAGCTTTTAGGAATTTCAGCGCCGGAACGGATGTAGAGTTTAGAGAGTCTTTCAAATAATTGGAAAATGGATAAGTTAAGGAAGACAACCTATGAGTATCCTCGTCGTTGGGTCAGCGGCTCTCGATACAGTTGAGACGCCATTTGGGTCTGTTGAAGATGCATTAGGAGGCTCGGCAATTTATTTTAGCGCCGCCGCCTCGTACTTTGCGCCGGTGAATTTGGTCGCTGTGGTCGGAGATGATTTTCCCAGAGAGCAAATTGAATTCTTAAAAAAGAAGAATGTTGATTTCAGTGGATTGGAGGTCGCAAACGGGAAAACTTTTCGCTGGGGTGGGAAATACGGTTTTGATTTAAATGAGCGGGACACGCTTTTTACCCACCTGAACGTATTTGAAAAATTTGAACCTAAAATTCCGGATTCTTATAAAAACAGCGAATATATTTTTTTAGCTAATATCGGCCCGGATCTGCAAATGGATGTACTGAAGCAGATTCAAGCACCCAAATTAGTTGCTCTGGATACCATGAACTACTGGATTGGTGGAAATCTGCCGGCGCTTCGGGAAACACTGAAGCGTGTCGATGTTCTGATCATTAATGACTCTGAGGTGCGGCAGCTGGCGAACGAAGCGAATCTGGTTAAAGCATCTAAGATTGTTCAGGAGATGGGCCCAAAAACTCTCATCATCAAAAAGGGGGAACACGGCGCTCTTTTGATAACCCGGAACTCGTTCTTCTGGGCGCCCGCTTATCCGTTGGAAATTATTTATGATCCGACCGGAGCCGGAGACACATTTGCCGGCGGATTTATGGGGTATATGGCCAAGAGTGACGACATTTCTATTGATAACTTAAAGCGGGCCGTTGTTTTTGGCAGCGCTATGGCCTCTTTCTGCGTGGAAAAATTTAGTTTGGAACGATTAAAGAATTTAAGCGACGAAGAGATTCGAACGCGTTTTAAAGAATTTTGGCAAATGACGAATTTTGATCCAAACGTTTAAATTGATTAATTATTTGTAGGGGCTGACTGCAGTGTGCCCCTACATTCAAACAGGGGTAGCATGAAAATAATAACCGATTCAATTGAGATTTCCACCAAAGGTCACACAGACATCATCGACATAACTCCACAAATCGATGCCGTCTTGAAAAATTCTGGACTCTTGGAAGGCAGTTTGACGGTTTTTGTTGCCGGTTCTACTGCCGGCATAACATCCATTGAATATGAACCCGGTTTATTGAAAGACATCCCCGAAGCATTCGAAAAATTTGCGCCCACCGGCGTTACCTACCACCACGATGCAACCTGGGGGGACGGCAACGGCTACGCTCATGTGCGCGCGGCAATGCTTGGCCCCTCTTTTAACGCCCCTTTCAAAGACGGCCATCTCATTCTCGGCACCTGGCAACAGATCGTTCTGATCGATTTCGATAATCGCCCAAGAAATCGCAGCCTGGTTGTGCAGGTGTTCGGCTAATAATTCCCAGCTTAGGCATGATTAGAATTTCAAACCTGATCTTCGAATACACCGATGGCGAAGAAAAAAATCGCGTCCTGAGCGGCATAGACCTGACTATTCGTGAGGGCGAGTCCATTGGATTAATGGGGCCGAACGGTTCCGGTAAGACTACTTTAGCCCGGTGTTTAAACGGCCTGCTTCTGCCAACCGAAGGCGAAGTTTTTGTAGACGACATGAACACAAATGAAGCTGCCAGAATTTCCGAAATACGACGCCTGGTGGGTATGGTTTTCCAGAACCCGGAGAACCAGATCGTCTCCACAACAGTCGAACGCGAGATCGCCTTTGGTCTTGAAAATTTAGGCGTCGATTATGAGCAAATGCACGAAATTGTAGATAAAATGCTTGAGCAGTTCGATCTGCAAAAGTACCGCAATCATCCGCCACACCTGCTTTCGGGAGGCGAAATGCAGCGCCTGGCACTGGCCTCAGTCATGGCGATGTCCCCCCGATACCTCATTTTCGATGAGCCGACTTCTTTGCTCGATCTCGCCAGCCGGAAATCCCTGCTTTCCATCATTTCCGAATTTTATGAAGAGAAGCGAACCGGAGATAAATCTAAAATCTCCACTTTATTCATTACCCAATATCCGGAAGAAACGCTTACATTTGATCGCCTGCTGGTGCTGAACCAGGGGCAAATTGTTTTGGATGACAAGCCCGCCGTAATTTTCCAAAAAGTCGAGGAGCTCAAAGACATTGGTTTGGAAGTGCCCGCCGAATTTGAAGTAAACCATTATTTAAAAAAACTTTCCGACGGTAAATTGTCGCTTAATACTTCAGATTTCCTGCCGATACCTTAAACGTATGCCAGATAAGGTTATTTGGCAAGCACAGTGACGTGTGAACCGAATGTTCCATTAGTTTTGGAGGTTCAGTTATAAAAACCGGACCGGTGACTTTGTTGGCTTAAGATAAAATTACCATAACTTTGCCAGAGGTTTGACCGAAAAGTGCCTAAAACCACACTGGCCCATGGTTCTTCTCCGTCCACTATTAAAGAGTAAATTCCAAGTCGATGATTCGTTCTTTATGATGCTACTTTCGACGAGACTTGTGGAATCCCTCTAGCGCTTGATAAGCAAGCTGACCCGCAGCCAAATATAGCCGGCAATCCGTTTGATTTGCCAATTGATTATGAACTCCCAAAAAACAGATATAGACTTTCTGATCAATGAAAAGAAAGGAGCTGGTCAAGGCCAGTCCGAAGATTGGGACATTGAGTTGCCTGACAACCTTTCTTCTGATGACTTTGATCCTGGAGAAGGGCCGCCGGATTCGGAGATAGATTTTTTTTCTAAGAAAATAGCTGTAGAGGAAGTGTCTGCTGTTGAAGCAGATCAGGTTCCATCAGGAGGAGTTGAACTCATATCTCAAGCCTCGGAAGAACAGTCAGAAGAGTTAGAATTCGATATTAATGATGCTCTCATCCTGCCAGAGTTTAAAGAAGATCCGCCACTTACTGAAGAAAACAAGGAAGCCACCGACTTTTCAGAACCACCGGAGGTTCTCAAACAAATTTCCAACCAAGACCCTTTCATTTTAGAATCGTCCTCGCAGGAACCGGAGGAAAGTTTTGACATCCAATTATCAAGCAATAAACCCGAGACGCCAACCGAAAATATCCTGGAAGATTCTAAAGAAGGGGATTCAGAGGGGGCGCTAAGTTTTGAAATTCAAGCCGAAGTCCAGCCTGAAAGTGAGCCTGCGGGAACGGAGGAAGTTGCAAGACAAGAATCCGATATTCAAGAAAGTTTATTTGAGCATGAGGGAGAACTAAAGCCAGAAAAAGACGAAAAGCCAGCTACACAACAAAATGCCCCTGCGCTTCCCCTTTCTAAGCCATCTGTTCTTCAGGCTTTTGTTACCCAAAAAACTTCCCGAAAAGATCCGCCTCTTCGGATGGACAAGACACCTCAAAAAACACCGCTAAAACCAAAAAAACAAAGTGCATTCAAAATTTCAATTCCGCTCTCCTCTTTGATTGAAAACAGTAGTTTGGTTGGTCTTGATATTGGTACGCATTCTGTTAAGTATATGCAGCTGAGGAAAACATTTCGCGGACTACAGGTCATAAACTTCGGCAGCTATCCTGTTCCTGACTGTTCAGCAGAGATGGATGACAAACAAAAAAACCGACTTTTCTCGGAAGTTCTACAGAAAAATTTTCAAAATCGCCCGTTTAAGAATGCCTTGATTACATCTGCGGTTTACGGCCTTAAAGTTTTATTTAAAAAGATCCAAGTGCCTAAGAGTTTCCGAAAGGAGCTGGCGAAAGCTGTGCCGTGGGCTTGCCGCAAGGATTTGCCATTTCCGGTTGAGTCAACTCTGTTTGAATACAAACGAATTGACAAGCAAGATAAATCTGACGAAAAGTTAGATATTTTTGTGATCGCTGCCCAAAAAGATTTGGTTTCAAATCATATTGAAATCCTCAAGGATGCCCAAATCGTTCCATCAAAAGTCTCCACTATTCCAGTGGCGCTCTGGAGCTTGTTCAATGAAATTTTAAAGAAAGAGCCTCAGAAGTGTTTTGGATTGATCGATATTGGCGCTAACTCCAGTCATATTATCTTTATTAAGAACGGTCAGTTAGAATTCGCCAGGCAAATTTCTACCGGTGCCGGCGACTTTACTGAGGCTTTGACCGGTGCAATTTTTATCAATGGGGAGGAAATCTCTCTGGATGCCAAAAGAGCCGAAAGTATAAAACGCAAGTACGGATTTCCGGATGAATCTCAGGATGGTACTACGAAAGAAGGCATCCCTCTAAAGGAAGTCTCTGCTTTAATGGGACCCGTCCTGGAAAGACTCCTCAGCGAAATTCAACGGACGATTGAATTTTTCAAGGAAAAGTTCGACGTCGAGGCTCTTGAAAGCATTTATGTGACTGGCGGCGGCGCTTTGATGAAAAACTTGATTCCACGACTCTCAAGGGAGTTAAAGCTGGAGATTGAAGTACTGAATCCTTTTAAATTTGTATCTTTCAAGAAATTGAAGGAAAAACCCGAATGGCACAAAATGGGACCGCTCTTTGCAGTCCCGATTGGTCTGGCGCTGGACAGGCAAAAGGAGTTTAATCTGCTGCCGAAGGAGTTGAAAGGGTCTCATGTTTTTCAATTTCTCAAGAGAATTTTTCGCTACGCGTTGATAATTTCGATTTTGATAATGGCGTTGCTATCACAAAATGTCGGCCGGCAATTTAAAAAAGTCCAACAGGAATTTAAACAAATCAGCACAGAGTATGAAGCGGTTAAGCCGCGAAGGGAAAGATTCTTATTTCTGCGGCGGGAGTTGAAAAAACTAAGTGCGTTGAGGCAATCGCACGCTGATAGACTGGATATTAATCTGAACGCGGCAAATCATTTAAGAGCGCTCAGCCATCTGGTTCCGAGAAATATAGCATTCACTTCACTTAAGGTGAGCTACGAGACGCGCAAAATTGAGGGCAGTGATAACGAGTATCAAACTCGGGAACTTCTGCTGATTACCGGGGTTGCTTTTGAAAACAATTCGATGGAAGGCGTCAATCTCGTGAAGTTTTTATTGGATTTGGAAAAATCTAACTATTTTTATGCAATTAATTTAAAATCCCAAAAAATTAAAGAAGACGGGGGCCTCGAGTTTACAATTGAATGTGAAACATAAAATGACCGGAATGGCCGAAACATTAAAAACTGTGCTTATCGCGAGCGTACTGCTGATTGCGCTTTGCCTTGGCTGGTTTTTCTTTTTTTATCACCCGAAAACATCGAGGTTGGATATCGTTAAGGAAGAAACCCAGGATCTCGTTTTTAAATTGCAAAGCCTGCGTGTGACTGAAGCTCAGGTCTTTGCTCTGGGGAAACAGGTGGAGGTCATCAAAAATGATATAAAATTGTTGCAAGACAAGGTCATATTTAAAGATGATTTACCTGCTGCGATCAAGGAAATAAAAGCAAGCGGACATAAATTCGGATTAAAATTTCTTAACATTATTCCGGATTATGCTTCTTTGATTAATTCAAAAGAAAATGAGCAGGAACCCAATGCAGGCCTTTTGAAGTTGATTGTGCATTTTAAACTTCAGGGCTATTACAAAAGTTTTGGTAAGTTTTTAAGCTCTTTGGATAAGCTGCCGTTTTATATATCACTGGGAGAAGTGAGGATTGTTTATAATGACAGCATCCACCCTCAGGTTGATGTTTTATTTGATGGTGTGCTTTTCCTTCATGATAGATTCAACTCTGAAATTTAAAACGGATAATCATCGAGAATTTAAATGGCATCGTTGAAAAAAAGTGAAAAGAGATTAATTGCACTCACAGGCAGCATTGTAGTGACTTTTGTGTTGAACCAGTTTGTTTGCGGAGAGCCTGAGCAGCCTCAAATTGAAACTGCAGAAAAAGTTGAAGCCAAAAGTGGAGTCGTAGAGCAAACATCCCCAGAGGTTAAGAAAAATGTACGGCCGCGTGTTAAGAAAACGCTCAACCAAGTTAGGTTTACCACCTGGGGACGTGATCCTTTTTGGGAAGCATTTCGTTTGGCGGAAGTCGATCCCGTTAACCCTGACTCGAGTAATTTTGTACTCAGGGGGGTTATTTGGAAAGGTGACGAAGCCCATGTTTTAATCGGAGATGCCGTTTTAAAAGAAGGCGAGAGCAGCGGAGATTTGAAAATCCTGGACATTGACAAGAACCGGGTCGTCTGCAAAAAGGGCAGAAAAGTTATAACTTTGGTTTTACAAAATGATGAAATGTTATAAAATTTCTTTACTTGGCTTAATCACTATTGTATTTAGTTTCGGGCTGACGGCTTCAGGTCATGGGCAAACTTATAAGCTGCGGGAAATTGAGCTGCTTAATATGGCGAGCTTTTATCGCATTTTGGTTCAGTGCGACGGGCCTGTGACCACGGTTGCCAAATTTGACAAAGCCTCCTCGACTTTAACAGTTTATTTGAAACATACAAAACTGGATCTTTCAAAATCAGATTTTCTTTATCGAAATGGCCTGGTAAGAGAAATTCATGTTGAGCAATTAAAGAAGACGCCGGCGATTGCAAAAATATCTGTTATTCTGGCCGGTGCTGTAGAATATCAAATAAAGAAAAGCATAATGGGATTGTTTTACATTGATTTAAGCAAACCGGATTTGCCTGAATCTGCCGACTTATCGGGCTTCTCAGAGTCGGAAGCTTTTAATTATCCGGCAGAGCTTTCCGGATTATTTGAAAGTTCAGAACCTAAGCCGTCTTTGACTAAAAATGCTTTTCTGGAGTCAAAGAGTTTAAGAGATAGATCTGTTGATGTGCTGCCGCCGGCCTTAAATAGCACCGAGAGAATATCATTAGATGTGAAGGGGGCCCAGCTTTCAAATGTACTTCGCCTGATTGCTAAACAAGGCAATTTAAATATTGTAGCCAGTCAAGATGTAAATGCAACGATAACCGTCAGCCTTGCGAATGTGACCGTTAAAGAGGCTTTGGATTTGGTGGTTAAGGCCGGCGGTCTCGATTACATTGTCAAGAATCAAGTCATTTTGGTGAAGCCGAGAGATAAGTTCGAGGCACCGGAACTAGAAACAAAAATTTATCGGCTAAAATATGTCGATGCTAATAATTTAAAAAATAGCGCTATCCAGGTTCTATCTCCTCAGGCTAAAGTTCAGGTTTATTATCACAGTTACCGACGGGAGCAAACAGCGGATGAAGATGGCAAAGGCGGTAAAATAAAAAATCGCAGCAGTACCTTAATTGTGACGGATTCTCCTGAGAATATTCAACATTTAAATGCCATGATAGCAGCTCTGGATGTGCCGGCTCCGCAAATCATGATTGAGGCAAAACTAATTGAAATCTCACCTCAGAGTGATGAGAAACTTGGGATTGACTGGTCGAAAACTATCAACGCCCAGATCTTTCGCGAAGTTCTTCTTCCTTCCGGAACGCCTGTGCGGCAAAGCGCCGAAATCCCTTTAACTGGTGGCAACATTAGTTACGGTACCCTGACGTTTGATGAGTACAGTGCAGTCATCGATTTCTTAAACAGCAATACCAATACGAAGCTGATTTCAAACCCGCGAATTCTAGCGACGGATAATCAAGAGGCTTACATCAGCGTCGGAACGACGTTTCCGATTCCGAAAATTACCCGTGGGGTTGGCGGCCAGGGAGATGTGGTCACGTTCGAATATCGCGATGTTAATATCGCTTTGCGGGTTACCGCTCACGTCAGTGACAATGAGACGATCACTTTGTTTGTGAACCCTGAAGTTGAGGAGGTCATCGGGCAAGTCAGTGCGGGAGGCAACAGCGCGCCGATTACTTCAAAACGCTCCGTTGAAACAGTTGTCACTTTGAAAAACAACGAAACCATGGTGATCGGCGGCTTAATACGTGAAAACACGATTGAGACCGTAAGTAAAGTCTGGCTGCTGGGCGACATTCCTTTAATCGGTAATTTGTTCAGGCATAAAACTAAAACGAAAAAGCAGACAGACCTGCTGATTTTTATCACACCACGACTGGTGACAGGCTCCTAAAGAGAAATGCATAAAACCGATCTTGATAAACTTTTAAACTTTGCAGTTGAGAAAGATGCCTCGGATATTCACTTGAGTGCCGGCAACCCACCAATTCTACGAATCCACGGCACCCTGCGTCGGCTTGAGAACACTCAAATTACCAGTTCAGGACTGAGGTCGGTGATTGCAGAAATCCTCACCGACAAACAGCGCCAAACATTAGAAAAAAACCTCGAGTTGGATTTTGCTTATGCCATTCCCAATGTGGCTCGTTTTAGAACGAACCTCTTTTTTCAACTTCGTGGTGAGGCAGCGGCTTTTCGTACCATTCCGGATAGAATTCGACCCCTGGAAGAGTTGGGAGCTCCGAAGGGGATCCACGATCTTTGCCGCGAGAGAAAAGGACTTGTTCTGGTAACCGGGCCTACCGGGTCGGGCAAGTCGACAACCCTGGCCGCGATGATCGATTTGATTAACGAAGAACGCCGGGAGCATATTCTAACGATAGAAGATCCGATTGAATATGTACACAAGAGTAAGAATTGTCTTATTAACCAGCGAGAATTGGGTGAACATACGCATTCGTTTGCCAATGCTTTGAAGAGCGCTCTTAGGGAAGATCCCGATGTCATTTTAGTCGGTGAAATGCGCGATTTGGAAACGATTTCTTTGGCTTTGACTGCGGCTGAGACCGGCCACCTGGTTTTTGCAACCTTGCACACTATGAGTGCTGCAGAAACAGTCAACAGGATTGTCGATGTTTTTCCGTCCGAGCAGCAGAGGCAGATCCGCGCCATGTTTGCGAACGCAGTGCAGGGCATCATAGCACAAAGACTTTTGCCCACCAAAGATGGCACAGGCCGCGTTGGCGTGCATGAAATTATGATTGCGACGGCGGCTGTCCGCAACCTGATCCGTGAAGAGAAGACTCACCAGATTCATTCAGCCATTCAAACCGGAGCAGCCTTTGGCATGCAGAGTTTTGACCAGGCTTTGAAGAATTATGTTGAGGAGGGGCTAATTGCTAAGGAGGAAGCTCTGGCACACGCGACTGATAAGAAGATTTTTAACTAGATGAAACTTTTAGCTGATTAGACTTTATTTTTCCAGTGGGGTGGAAGTCCGCACTTGCATGTCTCGCTTTTTCCATCTGAAACGGACGTTAACGGCGCTGTGGTCGCTTAAATTCTGCCCGAGCTCGTCCACAAAATTTTCGTCCAATCCCCAGGAAACGGCCCTCAGAGCTAAAGAATTTCCATTTCGAAACAGCACCCGATCAACTAACTCTGTGCCGCATGACAGGGATCGGCAAACATCGGTCAAGCCGGCCCCGGTAAGCAGGGTTTTGAAAATTTCAACATCGTTCGGGCGGTGTGTTGTGTTTAAGTTGAGGTCCCCGGCAATTATCACGGCATTTCCGAAAGAGTAGGTGCGGATTGCTTTCAGCAGTTGAGCAACCTGCGACCGTCTGGCTTCCGTATCGTTTGGACTTCCTCCGGAATCGAGATGGAGATTGTAAATATCAATAAAAACCTTTGGAGCAATTTCCGTTTTCGCCAGGGTGAAACCTTTTGCTGCCAGACAATCGTTGCCTTTTTCATTTGAACAGGTTTCCCAGGCCTTGCGGTATAATTTTCCAAATGGAAATTTAGAAAATCGGTTTAATCCGTCAGTAACAAAATGCGGCGAACAGTCTATTTGAGTTTGAGATTGGTAAAGGTGATTAGCTTTGGATTTTAATTCCTTATGATAAACAAAATCTTCCTGCACCAAAGTAATGTCAAACTTGTTTAGTTTAGGGCTGATTAGTGGAATATTTTTTTCCGGATTTGAGGGAGAAATACTCTGAGGAAGTCCGGCCACATTATAAGTAAGCAGCGTAAATTCACCTGGCGTTTGCTTCGTTTGGCTTGGACTCTTCTCCGCACATCGACAGAAAATCAAGGCAATGAGTAGTAAAGTCGTGTAAGATTTTTGCAGCATTATGATTTACCAAGTAAATGTTGTTGCCTATATTTCATTATCGGATGGCCGTGTTTTTTCCAAAGTAATTTTCTCAATTAAGTTTTCAAAATTGGAAACATGTTTTGTGCGAGTTGTTTGTACTTTGATTTAAGTTGAATTTTAGAATAGACTTCTCTAACTTTATTTGAAATGAGCCTCTATTTTAAATGAACTGGGCACCTATCTACAAATGGGCACAACCATACTCTGACGCTGTTTTAAATTTTATTTATCCACCTTATTGCATAATTTGCAAGACCAGATTGGAGTCCGGTTTAACCTTGATTTGCAAAACCTGCTGGCATCGTCTGCCTAAAATTGACAATGCTCAAAACCAAAAACGCAGCAGGGCTAATTTGGATTTTGCCGAGTCACAGATTTCCAAATTTCTCGCAGTTTGGGAGTTTAATAAGGCAGTTCAGGAGATCATTCATGAAATAAAATTTTTCGGCAAGAAATCTCTTTCAAAATTCGTCGGCAGGGAGCTGGCAGATTTAATGACACATGATAAGGACTACTGCGGGGTAGATTTAATTATTCCGGTGCCGCTTCATAAGACAAGGCTTCGAGAGCGGGGTTTCAATCAAAGCCTGCTGTTATCTCAAGCAATTTCTACACTAACCAATATTCCCGTGAAAGAAAAAGTACTGAAGAGAATTAGGTTTACCAGACCACAATCACAGCTGAATGCTTCTGAGCGGCAGCAGAATGTTAAAGATGCTTTTAGGGTCATCGATTCATCCGCTATAAAAGGAAAAACGGTTGTTCTCGTTGATGATGTTTTGACAACCGGCTCCACCATGCTGGCTTGTGCCGAATCTCTTGAAAGTGCGGGAGTTGCAAATATTTTTGCCTTAACTGCAGCGGTTACTTTATAATAGTGCAGCTAAATTTCCGGCATTTTTTGTGAACGAATTTCTACTTGACATTTTTTTGAATAATCACTATTTTAGCAATTCGTTTTTATGTGTCAAAGTGGTTTGGTCTCAATAGGGTCTCCCCCGACCTAAATGATTTTTACCATAATAGTTTTTCTGTAAGCATATCAATAAAAGGAGATTTCAACATGGCTGTTAAAGTTGGCATCAATGGATTTGGTAGAATCGGCCGTAATATATTCAGAGCAGCAAAAAAACATGGCGCGGGTGAAATTGAATTTG
>Ga0209988_10000098_pt1 | contig 44362 bp, 32 predicted proteins | sample N075metaG_FD_183115 | JGI IMG/M metagenome (GOLD analysis project Ga0209988, IMG submission 183115) | Deep subsurface microbial communities from Kermadec Trench to uncover new lineages of life (NeLLi) - N075 metaG (SPAdes) (version 2) | ecosystem: Environmental > Aquatic > Marine > Ocean trench... | reverse complement strand
CATTCGCAGCGAGGCATAAATCGCGGTCGGAGCACCCACTGACCAGCGAAACATGATTCCGATAACGACAGCTACCGGCAGAAAGGTAATCACCAGTCCCTGTAAAGAAATAGTGGTCAGTGATGTGCCCATTGGAACTCCTCGGCGGTGACACAAAAGGCAGTGAATCTGCAGACTCGGCAATTATCACCGCGAGTACGGGTGTCGTTCAATGGTAGTACATCAGCTGCCTGATACCGCTGTTGAGAAAATGCCAAGTTTCCAGTCGTTCAGGGACTCCATCATTACTATTGACCCAGGCCCTCGAGTGTTCAGGACGGACACCAGACTCTATTCATGACGCAGTGCGTCGATCGGGTCGAGATCAGCCGCGCGTTTCGCGGGCCACATACCAAATACCAGACCGACGACGGCACTGAACGTGAATGCCGTCACAACTGATGCGGAATTTATCTGCGTCTGCCAGCCCGCGAACTCGGCCGCGAAATAGGATGCAGCGACACCGACCGCGAGACCGAGACCGCCACCCAACAGACACAGCGTCATTGCTTCGACCAGGAACTGCAGCATGATGTTGCCTTTGGTCGCGCCCATCGCCTTACGAATTCCGATCTCGCGGGTTCGCTCGGTAACCGTGACGAGCATGATGTTCATAATGCCGATGCCTCCAACGAGGAGACTGATGCCGGCGATGCCGGCAAGCAGGTAGGTGAAGACCTCGGTCGCTTCTTGCCGTGAATCGAGAAACTGTTTGCGGTTCATGATTGAAAAATCGTTGTCGGCACCTGGCAGGATGCCGTGTTCGCGGCGCAGGATGCGCTCGATGTCGACCATGGCCAGCTCAATCGGGACACCGTCACGGACCTTGACGCTGATATTCTCGACCAGTTTATTACCAACTACACGATACTGAGCAGTGCTTAGCGGTATCCAGATGTCATCGTCTGGATTTCGCCAACCACTAGAGCCTTTCGACTCCAGCACACCAATAACCTCAAATGAAATTGCGCGGATTCGAATCGTGCGGCCAACGATGCTACTCGCGTCGGTATCGAGCATTCCGGGTATTTCACTGCCAAGCACGGCCACGCGGCGTCGCGCAGAATCATCCGCTTCGTTAAACATTCGCCCGCTGGCAACCTCAAATAAATGAACCTCGTCATAATTCGGCGTGGTCCCCAGAATGGTCGAAACGATGTTGCGATTGCCGTACTCGACCTGTCGCCTTGAATCGATTTCAGGTACGACGCCATCAAGATATTTCGACCCAACTGCAAGCGCATGAGCATCATCCGTTGTTAACGTGTCCTGATCGCGAGCGACACCACGACTAAATCGATGCGACGAACCAATCGACAAAATATTACCGCCGAGCGCCGCCATTTGCTCATCGATGGCCGCTCGCGCACCGGTGCCAAGCGCTACCATAGTAATGACGGCGGCCACACCAATGATAATGCCAAGCATCGTTAGCGAGGCGCGGAACAGGTTGCCGCGTATCGATTGCAACGCAATCAGAAATGTCTCGCCGATCAGCATTAATTGGAACCCAGGCCCGGCACGGTACCGACCCGACGATTGATCCAGTTCTGCAGCTGTTGCTGGGTTTCAACGAGATGCGCGCTGGGCAGAATCAGCACACGGTCGTTTTCGTCGAGCCCGGAGATGATCTCAACCTTGTCGAGGTCGGTCAGGCCTGCGCGGACATTCGCGATCCTCGTTTCACCGTTGCCTTCGCCGACAACGACCCAGAAATCACCACCGAATCGATAATCAATTCCCGTGTCGCTCTGGCCGTCACGACCGCGTCGCTGGCGGCCGCCTTCGCCGTCTTGCCGCGCGCGCACGCGTCGCATCAGCTGCTGCTCCTCGGCGGTGAGCGTGCCACCCGCACGCCGCTTTTCCATGATGCTGCGAAACTTGTCGGCATCGACGCCGGATGGCAACGTGATCGTGCGCCCCCCGAGACTGATCGTGGAGCTGTCGTCTTGCGCCGGCGCATGGGCGGGCTTGCTGCTGCCGCCCGCCAGTTCCCGCCGCAGGTCGGCCTCGCTCATACCGAGGATCCCGGCAGTCGCGCTAACGTCCCGGTCGGTACGCAATGCCATAAGGGGCACGGCCAACACGTTCTGACGCGCAGCAACCGAGACCTCGACTTCGGCGTTCATTCCCGGCATCAGCAAGCCTTCGGAATTATTGATCGAAAGGAGTACGGCGAACATCGTCACATTTTGCTCAACCACGGCCTGCGGTTCGATCTTCACAACTTCGCCGGCGAAGGGCTGGTTTGGGTAGGCGGCAACCGTGACCCTAGCCTGCATGCCGATACGCACCTTGCCGATGTCCGTCTCATCGATCAATGCGCGAATCTGTACGGCACTCAGGTCGGCCATCGACATCAGCAACGTGCCACCCGCAAAGTCCTGCGTCGGTGACGAGATAACCTGGCCCTTCTCGACGGGCTTCATGATGATCGTGCCGGTCACGGGCGCACGGATTTCCGTGTCATCGACGGCGATGCGCGCATTCTCGACATCTACTTCGGCGGACACGACCTGCGCCTCGGCATTCGCGAGTTCGAGCGCAGCCTGCTCGTGGTCCGCCTCGGTGAGTGTGCCGTTTCTGCGGAGGCGCTCGGTACGTTTCATCTGCGAAATTGATATCTGCCGCCGTGACTGAGCAGCCTTGAGCACCGCTTCGGCCTGTGCCAGGCGATTGCGCACCGTGCGCGGGTCGATGTGCACGAGAAGCGCGCCTTCTTCAACGTAGTCACCCGTCTGGACGAACAATTCGAGTATTTCTCCGGAGGCCTTCGATTTCACTTCGACGGTCGCGAGTGGTTCGACTACGCCAGAGGAACCCACGGACACGCTGATTGACGCTCGTTCGACCGTCGCCGTATCATAAATTGGCGCCGTACTCTGCTCCTCGGCACAGGCGGCCAGGATCGCGACAGCCAGAAATGCAGTTTTTCTCACTCCATTTCTCCCGATGGCCCGTCGCTCGTGATCTGGCCGTCGCTCAGGCGGATCACGCGCCGGGCGTGATCGGCAACGTGTTGTTCATGGGTCACGACAATGATCGTGTTACCAGCTTCGTGCAGAATGTCGAATAAACGCATGATCTCGGCTCCCGTTGATGAATCCAGATTACCTGTAGGTTCGTCAGCCAGCAAGATGCTTGGTTCCGTAACCAGCGCCCGGGCAACGGCAACGCGTTGCCGTTGGCCGCCCGACATCTCCGGTGGCCGGTGTAGCATACGATCCGAGAGACCCACGGTCTCCAGCGCGTGGCGCGCCCGTGCCTGGCGCTCCTTTCGTTTGACGCCGGCGTAAATCAACGGTACTTCGACATTATGCAGCGCCGTCATGCGCGCCAGCAAGTTGAAGGTCTGAAAAACGAAGCCGATATCGCGATTGCGCGCACGCGCCAGTTGCCGGTCGTTCATGGCCGACACGAGCTGTCCGTTGAGCCAGTAGTTACCCGCAGTCGGCGTATCCAGGCAACCGATGACGTTCATCATCGTGGACTTGCCCGAGCCGGACGACCCCATGACGGCCGCGTAATCGTTACGTTCGATAGTCAGCGAAACGCCGTGCAAGGCATAAATCGTCTCCCCACCCATGTGATAGGTGCGCTCGATATCCTCAAAACGGATGATCGGCTGCGTCTGGTTGTCGGGGATCGCGCTCATCCGATTGATTATAGAGACTCTGGCTACAAAGGTGTGATAGTTATAACCGGCACAAAGCAGAGCACCACTGCCAGGACCCAGCACATCGCGACCGCGAACAGACCCATTATTCCCATTGCGCTGGCTTGGAACATCGGCAGATTCTATTCTGAATATTTATCTGAGCAGTCGCGACTGCCCACTCCATATTCGCTTCGGGTCGTGACCTCAATTGGATTCGCAAATTGGAGCGCTTGGCTGGGAATATAACAATTTAAAGGCGATTCGGATCGGCGACTACAAAGCGACCTGGATCGTTAAACCATTTGGTCCGAGTGAATGGCGAGTCTTCGATCTGAGCGTCGATCCTGGCGAAAGCAAGGGTTTATCGGCGGAGATGCCAGAGCTGAAGCAGCGCCTTATCGAAGCCTGGGATGAGTATGCCGAGTCGGTCGGGGTTATTCCCCCCGGAGGTGACCCCTTTGCCACTGAATAGACGTAAGGGAATAGACATCTCATCACCGGCGGCGACGCTGCCCACTCGCACTGCTTCGACGCTGGGCACTCTGACGCTGGTAATTCTGCGTACGCTGCGCACCTTGCTGCCTGGCACGGTAATCGCGCTCTAGCTGCGGCCGGGTTGCAGACTGCTGGGACCCTGACTGATAACGCGAACTGGAAGATCGCGCCGTGGAGGGGCTGCCGCCAAAATCAGTCGTTGCCGGCCTTTGCGCGCTAATATTGTTGGAACTGGCAGACCGATCCATATTGCTCGCTTGCGTCCATTGGCCATTATCGCGCTGGCTCCAGCTGCCGTCAGATCCACGCTGATATACATTGCCTGATCTGTCCGTCAGTACGTTATTTTGCACATTGCTGGCAGGGCGTGCTGGTCGCGTATCGGCGGTCGCGGGCCTTGCCGCATTCCTGGCGCTGTTCTCCGGGCGATCGTAAACGTTGGGTCGCGCCTGCGGCCTGTCGCCCGGACGATTCTGACCGCCGCCAACATTGATATTATTATTGATGTTCACGTTAATGTTGGTCTTGTGATAACCGACACGAACATGCGGGCGTGGATACGGCCGGTAGCCGCCAACTCCCCACCAGCCACCGTGACGTCTGAAGGTGACGCGAAACGGGCCGTTCGTCCAGGAAACACCGATACCCCATCCCGTATAGGGGTTATAGCTTACGTGGAAACCCCACGTTGGGTAGCGGGGGTAATAGTAAGGACCGTACCAGGGTTGGTAATACCAGCCACTGCCGTAAACGACGGTTCCATGATAGTAGTAGCTACCGTAATAGCCTGGCGTGTAGCCAACGTAAATTACTTCGGGAGTTACGTCGTAGATCTTTACATAGGTGACGTTGTGGTGTGGATTGGACGCCGGAATTTTGTAAATGGCATCGGGTATCTCCGTAGCAACCGTCCACGACCCGGTCGCGCTGTTGGACACATACCAGATGCCATCATTGCACGCGTAGTACAAGTTGCCGTACCTGAAAACGGCAGCCGACGTGTTCTGTGCGTATTCGACCTTGATGTCTTCGATGGGTGCAAAATCGGGCTCGCCGTCATAATGCACGCTAAAGGACGAATCATCGCGATCAATTGCGGCCGTCTGCGGAATGGTATTGTCCAGCACTGCATCCCGCGCCTGCTGAGTTCCGGCCACCTGGCTAAGGACTTCGCCATTCGCAGAGTCACTCGGGATGTTAGCGAACGGAGCCGGTAACTCATCGTTCGGCACGTGCGTCCACTCAATCTGGCCAACGATACCTTCGCCACGGTACCAGCGCCCCGACAGCAACACGTAGTACAGTTGCGTCGATAACTCAAGGAAGGCATTGCTGTCCGTGTTTTCCATGTACAAGAGGTTCATTCCCTCGACCGGTGCCCAGGTTGGGGGCCCCGCCGAAACCAGCAACTCGGTCGGTTCCGTCGCTATGATGATTCTGGTATCGCTGAGATCAGCCACCTCACCTTCAGCAACCTCAACCAGGCTTTTGACATCGGCAGGGACATCCGCCGTAACTTGCCACGGTCCTTCTATGTCTTGCGCCTGGTACCAGGCATTGCTGCCCACGTACAAATAAAGCGCCGATCCGTCTTTTACGATGAGGAAAACAGAATTCACTACCCGTTCGTATTTTGAACCGTCAATTTCCTCGAACACGGGTTCACCGTCAATTGACACCAGCAGCGCCGGTTCGGTGGATAGCATTATTTTCGGTGGCGCGTGCTTGAGCTCAACCACTGCAAGGTCGCTGTTGTCCACATCCAGGTCCGATAGCAACTGATCCACCGATAGGGTCAATGTCGAGGACTCCAGGCTGGTTTCGATAAATTGGGCCAGGGTATCTAATGATTCGTCGCTGGCGTCAGCAAACCGAATGTCACTGATTTCAATGTCCCGAATTACTGCAGTCCGGGTATCACGATTGGTATCAATTTTTGCAGTGATCCAAACAGCACCGAAGATAGGCTCGTTGCCAGTTTCAGGCGTCTTAACGGAAATCGCCGCGCGAGATTCGAGGTTGTTGCCTGTGAAGACCTCCACCTGGGGCTGGTAGATGATGACGACGCCGCCATTATCACCGTGTAGCTCTTTCGGCCAGCTGAATTCCTGCGACTGCGCCGTCAACGAAAAACCGACCAGACCGAGCAAGGGCCATGCAATAATCTTCATTTAATCTCCAACCTTATTCTCCACGCAAAACAAAGAATGTATAGCAGATGTCGATAGGCAAATTCACATCTAATCCCGTTAGCATAACGGGTTTCCTCAAATGCTTTGCGTTACACGAAAGCCTTTCCAGAAACTCCGGCAGCCGTGCTGCCCCGTCCATCCGATCAGAACGCCTCGCCAATGCCGAAGTAGTATTCTGTTCCATCCTTGCCGACTGCGACATCTGCCGACAGGCTGATGCGATGTTTCTGCGACAAGACGAACCGCGCGCCGACCCCGGCCGCAGGAAGGAAATTCTCACCGAAGTCACCGAAATCCTTTGCCACTTCGCCGAAACCTGCGAACCCCGTGAATATCCATCTGTCGCTGATTTGCCAGCGATACTCACTTTGCACCGCATACATCATGCGGTCACGGTAGCGGCCGGACGGATATCCCCGTAAATCCGTACTGCCGCCATATGTGCTGAGCAGGAAGAATGGCACATCACCGCTCGCTGACCTTGCATAGGCTCGAAAAGCGAGCACATCTCGCTCACGAATTGGCCGATAATGATTGATATTGACCATGAAAATGTCGGCGTCGAAGTCACTGCCGACGGACTCGCGATAAAGCGCAATACGTCCATCGATCAACCACCCGCTGCGAGGAGATTGCTCATGATCCCGTGTGTCGAACTGCATCGGTATTGTGACCGCAGCTACGTCCAGCTTCAGACTTGGATCAAGGAAAGGCAGGGGGTCCGACAAGGTGAATCGTAATCTCGAATCCACAGAACCGGAAAGGAACCCCAATCCTAGATACAAACTGGACCACACGCGGTAGGTTGCTGAGCCAAAATAAATCGGTGCCTCCTGCAAAATATCGACAGAAACGCCCAGGTCCGGCAAATCGTTGCCTATGCCATAAAACGCATATCTGATGTCAAAATAAGCCGCAGCGGCCTTTATCCTGAGGTTGTCATTCAGCAAATGAAGATTGGCACCTACACCGTAGGCATAGCTGTCGTTCTCTGCAATCATCGCAAAACCACCAATGGCGGACTTGCGCGGCTCGTTTTCGTCGGCACTCGCTTCTTCTTCTGCGTTGTCGAAGAAATAACCGGCAGCGAGCGTCAGGTTCCAGCCGATTTGCGGTGAGCGCCCCGGGATGGGCGCGATAACGAGGTCTTCGGGCAACAGACGTGATACGCCAGCAATTGGATTACCCAGCGAACTGGTGTCCGAAATATCCAATACGCCGCCATTGATGAACGTCGAGGCATCGGCACCGACGATCTCGACATCGTCCTCTTTGTCTCCATGCTGCTGTTCTCCACGAACAGTTGTGACAGAAATAAGACTAATAACGAAAAAAACCACGATCCGGTACATCGCCGCGCACGCGGCGGGGGAAAGGTTTTTTATTGAGAAACTGGGCAAGTTAATCCGGTGAGTTCAGCCGACAGGTGGTGAACTATATATCAATTTGGCAGAACTTCTCAGCATCGCCGTTGGTCCCGTTCGTTTGAATCAACAGGCCATCAGTGGATGAATATTCGCTACGTTGAAAACCTGCAACCAGACAATGCGCTATGATATTCCACTACCCTGCCGATCGCCCCGCCGCTTTTCATTTGACAATTTCGGACAATCCTATGAGAACCCACGTCGATACGACAGGCGAAATTGTGCCACCCGGTGGGCGGGGGAAAAAGGAATTGATATTGCGTGTAATTCGCCTGTCCTGCGGGCTGCTGCTCGCGGCCCTGGCCAGCCCTGTTTCAGCGGACCTGTCCTATGAAATCCGGGGTGTCGACGACCCGCTCAAGTCGAACATTCTGGGGTACATAAATATCGTTCAACTGGGTGGCCAGGTGCGCTTGTCAGAACGAGACTTTGACCAGGTCGTAGCGCAAGCCATCATAAATGCTCGCCGGGCTATGCGCCCTTATGGGTATTACTCACCGGAAATCAACGGACGCATCGCGCGCAACTCATCGGGCGGGCACGTTCTCGAACTCGTGGTCAGTCCAGGACCTCCGGTCGTTGTTACCGGAGTCCAGATAGAACTAAAAGGCGAAGGCGCAAGAACTTCCGAAGTGTCCAACTGGCGCGATCAATGGCCACTGCAAGAAGGAGACATTCTGGACCAGGCCCTGTGGGAGCAGAACAAACAAGTTGTCATTGATTCAGTCAAAGCCAATGGTTTTCTTGGTGCCCGATTCGAAGTTCACACGATAGAACTCGACCTTGACAGAAATACGGCCGAACTTGCCCTCACTCTCGATACAGGCCCGAGATATCGAATGGGCGATGTCGATTTCGCCGAGCATTTCCTGCGGCCTGGACTCCTGGAATATGTGCAAAGATTTAGCAAAGGTGACGCTTATACCGCTCGCCGCATGGATGATTTCAGGGCTGACCTGCGGAAGACCGGATACTTCACCGATGTTGAAGTCGAGGAAATCATTCGTGCTGACGTTGAACCGCCAATCGTGGACCTGCTCGTTATCACAAAGACCGAAATCCGAGACAGCTATCAGGGTGCACTCGGGCTCGGCTCAGATACAGGCTTGCGGCTACGAGCTACCTGGAGCCGACATCCTATATCGTCAAACGGTGATCGAATCGATGTTGGTATTGGTTGGCAGGAATTGAACGATGAATACGGTGTCCGCGCTACCTATCGCAAACCGCGGCGTGAGCGAGCCAGGGAATTCTGGACCGCAGATCTGACCATCAAGTTTGAGAACGAGGATCTGGAGTTCAAGCTGAATGACGAGGATGAGGAATTCATAACGATCGCCAATGGCGATAATTCCGATCAAAACCTGCGCCTGGGACGGCTCAAGATAATCAACTTCAAGTCAGGCGACAAGCAGCTATCTGCAACACCGTTCATTCAATACCTGCACAGCAACAGGGATTTCACTGCAATACGCGAATTGCAGCCGTTCGCAGCCACGGCAAATGATCTGCTGCTAAAAGGGTTGCTACAACCAGCCGAAGACGCCCTATCCATTGGATACAATGCTGATCTCGTTTCGATACGCGGCAAGGGTTTTGATACTCGTGGCCATCGTGAACGAGCCTGGGTATTCGCCGCGAATGACTCATTTGGATCTGACTCAACGTTCACGCAACTCTATTTTTCAACACGCCGAAGCTATGTCGCCGGTGATCGGTGGAAATTCCTGCTGCGCGCGGAAGTGGGCTACACGGATGCCGAAGTAAACGGATTTGCCCTGGATATCGATGAAGGAACATTGGACCTTTCAATTACTCAGTTGCCCAATTTCTACCGGTTCAAGGCCGGTGGCAGCCAGAGCGTGCGCGGCTACTCCTTCGAGCAACTCAGCAATAACAATGTGGGATCCAACCACAAGGTCACAGCAAGTGCGGAAGTCGAAATGAAATTTCTTCCAAATTGGTCGGCCGCTGCATTTGTCGATATCGGTAATGCGTTCAATGACTGGTCGAATCCCGAATTGAAAACGGGCATCGGTGTCGGCATACGTTGGTACTCGATCGCCGGGCCTATTCGAATCGACGTTGCGCAAGCCGTTGACTTCACCGGAAAACCCTGGCACTTACACTTTACAATTGGGACGCCACTCTTGTGAGACTTTGGCGATTCCTTTTTCCAGTCACGGTTTTGTCCCTATTCGGCATACTGACCGCCTGGTTCTGGTTGCTGCACACTGACTCCGGTGCCCAGTGGCTTTGGTCCAAAGCGCGAAATTCGGTGCCCGGCCACCTGGCTGCACAATCAATCACGGGCGACCTTGGTCGTGGCGTTTCCATAACTGGCGTTGTTCTTGAATTAGATGGTTTTTCGGCTTCGGCGGAGAGCATCGATGTAGCGATCGATCTTGATATCCTTCCGTTGTCGCTCGAAGTAAGAGTGCTGCGTATCAATTCGGTACAAGTCAGCTTGTCTCCTGCGGATGTCGGTGACGGTACCGAGTCGATGGCTCTCGCTGATGTGCTTGAAGGTCTGGCGCTGCCATTCGAGGTTTTGATAACTGATCTGCAAATCAATAATGCAACAGTCGACGGGCTGCTCGAAGATCGTTCAATTGAGATTTCGAAAATTGAGATCGCCGGAAATTGGCAAGACGAGCTTCAATTCGACAAATTTCACGTTACCGCATCGGAGGGATCCGCTGATGCCGTTGGGTCTCTTGAGCTTTGGCCACCATTCAACATCGAGGTATCGAATCAGTTACAGCTATCGACTACGGCCACTGGTCTGAACGAGGTGCTGGACGCCCGTGTATCGGCCACTGGCGATTTGGGTTCAGTGTCGCTAGTGGTGGACACGCGAGGAATTGATGGACAATTGCATGGCACGGTGAGCGATTTACTTGGATTAGTGTCCTGGAATTTGTCAATTTCCGTTCCGAATTACCAAATGGAGACTGACGATGGGCAACACTTTTTGATCGAATCTCTTGAACTGGCCAGTGACGGCAATATCAATGAGTACCATTGGAATATGACGCTCCAAGTGCACCCGGCAGGCTACGAGCGCCTTTCAATCAGCATGGCCGGCACCACTACGGCGAAATCGGTCGATTTCTCGTCGTTCGACATCGATGGAGCCAACATTGCATTGTCGGCGACAGCCAACGCCAAATTGACTGAGCCGTGGCGCATCGTGACCAATGTTCAACTTGCTCGTTTCACGCCGACGGAATTCCTTGCTGAGTGGCCGAGTTCTGAACAAGTCGCCGGTCATTTAAAATTTTTGTTCACGGAGAACCAATTACTGCTTGAAAGTGGCGTACTTCATCTTATCGGCAGGGATACAGAAGTTAGAATCGATGCGAATATCGATCTGGCTTCAAACCATGTTGAGAGCAAGCTGGCCTGGCGTCGGGTGCAATGGCCACTTGGCTTGACCCAGCCACATTTCGCAAGCGAGAGTGGCTCTGTTTTGGTTTCAGGAACGCTTGACGACTGGAGAATCGCCGGACAATCGTCGCTAACGACAGTCGAATTCGGGACCGGTCAGTTCGTCGTCGAGGGTAGTGGTAATCGTGAAAATTTATCCCTCAAAATCGAAGAAGGCAGCGTTCTTGGCGGTAATTTACAAGGACAGGTTGAGTATTCCTGGACAGGAAATCAGCAACTCGAGGCAGCGCTCGAACTGAAAGACATTTCGGTCGGATCGTTGCTTACTGAGTGGCCGGGCTCAATATCAGGCCACGTCGCCGCTAGTGGTCAATTGCGCCCGCTGCGGCTGGCAATCACTCTCGATAATTTCCGTGGCGATTTACGCGGCGATCCTTTGGATGCGAGTGGCCGGATAGATATTGCCCCCGATGAGTTATTGGCCACCGCAATAAGTGTTCGCCACGGACAATCATCCGTGTCGCTGGATGGCTCTCTCTATGGAACAAATGGCCTGATGTTTGATTTACAAATTGACAATCTTGGACACTACCTGGACGACTCCTACGGCGTATTCAATGCGTCGGGCCGCCTGTCGCTCGCGGCTGATAATGCCTACCTGCACATTAACGCTTCAAGTGACGAAATCGGGTACCAGGGTTATCGCATTCGCGGCCTGCAGGTAACCGATCAGCCAAGCGCAACATCTCTCATTGATACGGCGATTAGCGTTGACGAGTTAACCCTCTTCGACCAGACAATCAGCGACATTGAGCTGCAAGCCGATATCTCAGGCACAGAACAGGTCCTGACACTCAAGGCAAAAACGCACGGTGTGAATGCCGAGATCGGCATCAGCGGGAATTTCGAGGATTGGGATCGCGCAGATGAGTCGCCCTGGACTGGCACTCTGGATACTCTTCGGTTTTTCATTGATGGTGAGGACGAGGCCTCTCTCGTCGACACAACGGCTCTGACCTTATCCGCACAGTCGTTGAACATTCAGCGGTTTTGCATTGGCGAGTCGCCTGCACCCTACTTTTGTGCCAGAGGGTCATGGGAATCGGGTGGCGCGATTGACACTCGCATTGACTTCAACGACATCCCTGCCGGACTCGTTAATGCTTTCGCTGCTACCAATCTCGATTTCGATCAGCGCATCGGTGGCACAATTTCCTGGAATCAAAAACCAGGTACCCTGGCGACCGGCAACGCCGATATTCGATTGACACCAGGAACATTCCGCGACCTTGGTGGTTCGGGTGTTGTTGTCGAAACGGGTCCTGGTAGTTTCACATTCAATGTTCGGGAGGGAATGCTGCGTGATGGAAACCTCAAACTGCCGATGCCTGGTACAGGCGACATCAGCGGAAGCTTTTCAGTAAATGATGTTTCATTGGGCCGTGAAAGTGGCGTCGAAGGCGCAGTGGAAATTGTCCTGGCAAACATCGGTGTCGCCACAGCTTTTACACAACTGGTCGATGATGCGACTGGCAGACTGAATGCCCAATTTTCGTTGGCAGGCACTCTGGCAGATCCTGTACTGACAGGACAGTTCGAGATTGTTAACGGCAATCTGACTTACTTGCCTCTCGGTTTGAGGCTCAATGACATACAGGTAACCGGCAACCTTCATCCTGACAGGAGCATTGAACTTGTGGGCCATTTCCTGGCCGGTGAAGGCCGTGCAGAAATTACTACGCGTGCCGACTATCGAAATACCGCGGCAACAGGCGTGGAAATTGTGCTGCGTGGTAATAATCTCACGGTAATCGATGTTCCTGATCTCCAGGCAATTGCAAATACGGATATTCAAATAGACTTCGATGGCGAATCGCTTCATTTGGAAGGCAGTGTTTTCATTCCACGTGCATCCATCACGCCACACAATCTCGTTGCCAGTCGAGTCTCCGAAAGCAGCGATGTAATGATTGTTGCCGGAGCATTACCGGATGACGAGACTATTCGGGACGATGAAAATCAATTGAAACTATTCGGCCAACTTGAAGTGGGATTTGGCGACAACGTCGTCATCGACCTCGATATCGCCAAAGCCTCACTGACCGGTAATGCCATATTCAGCTGGTCCGGCGACCCGTTGCCGTCGGCAGACGGGCGGTATGATCTGACTGGTGACGTGCAGGTCCTTGGGCAGGTGCTTAGAATTACCGAGGGCATTATTCAATTTGACAACACACCAGCGAACAATCCCTCAATCCGTCTGCGCGCTGAACGCGAAATTTATGGCAACTCGCAGATAAAGCGAGCCGGTATGCTCGTCACTGGCACCGCGCAGCGACAAACCATTGAGCCATACACCGAACCGGCGACTACCGAAGAGCGCGCTATGACATTGCTGATAACTGGCAGCGACTTCGACTATGAGCAAGGCGTTGGGGCCGTCGATTTCGGCACCTACATTACACCGAAACTCTTCCTCAGTTACGGCATTGGCCTGTTTGAGAACGAGAACATTATCAGCGCCCGATACGATCTTTCAAAGGGATTTGGCGTCAAGGCAACCTCCGGCGAAAAATCGTCCGGATTCGATATCATCTATCGAATCGAGCGTTAGTTCAGCTCAAAATACTACCAGGCGAGTTGAAAGCCAAGACTGAACATTATTCCTTGTGGCAATTTTGTGCCATCAATAACAACCGTGTCCAGAGCGGACGCGAGATCGAAATTGACGATCTTGAATGCCGTCACACCAATACTGGCGTATTTCATTTCAGTGCCTGCCAGGTTTTGCCGGTACCCGATGCGTACACCGGGTATCCACCAACTTTCCGTCAGGAAACCAGCACTCCAGGTCAGCCACTGAAAGTCATCACCCATAGGATCTGTCGCCGAATCCGCATCGAAGCCAATGTGGGTTGACCAGCTTCGGTCATTGGTGAACAGCGATGCTTCAAACTTCAATTGCCGATCCATCGTGTAGCTCTGATCTTTTTGCAACAGACCGATAATCCGATCATCGACATAGGGGGCCAGATCAACGTCAGGAAAGGTAAATTTTGGTTCATTGACGTTAGTGAGCTGCGCACCAAACTGGTAGTTTTCGCCGACCCACAACGCACCGATATCGATGCCAATCCGATTGTCATTGCTGAAATTGTTGTCGCGAATCGCGTCGAACAGTTCTTCGGAATCCGTAATATCGCCAAATCGAACACTGAGCCGCGACAAGCGCATTAGATACAATCTGGCTTCGGCGCCGAGATAAAGACTTCCCTTCTCATGGGTCCACGCGTTACGGCTGTAGCCGATATTCAGTTCCGTCGTTCGCGATGCCTTGGAAACAATCGAGCTGTCATTTTCAATCGCGAATCTCACCGCATCGGTCACAGGCTCGATCGCCAACAGTACGTCGTCGCTCAACTCAAACTGGACCGGGCGGTCAATTGGCAGGAGATTGAACCAATCCTCCAGCGCCTGGCGCGCGGCATCTTCATCGAAATCGATCGGCTGGACAAGGCCAAATGCCTTCGAAGTGCCCGACCAATCCACACCGTATGTCCAGGTCCCGCCGAAGTGCTCGGCCCCCAGCACGAATGGAGCATCGGCAGCGACCCAGGCTTTGCCATAACCTTCATCTTTTATGATTGCCAACAGCACCGTTTGCGCAACTACCTCGCGCGCTACTGCATTAATAGTTTCCTGGAAATCCGGATCAAGCGAATCCCATATGTCACCCAGGTCTATACCACCGTCGGGTTTGTCACCGGGATCCTGGCCGGGTCCGCCGCCAATTCCCGGGTCACTCGGCTCGTACGCCAACGTCACTTTGTCATAGAAGTCGAACAGATTCTGAACGTTTCCATATTCGAGACCGACAGCGAGAGAAAGGACGGTACCACGCGTCCGTTTCTTGCTCGAACGCGCAAGATCGGCCGCTGCCGCCGCGGGATTGCCGGAAGCGGACTGAACTCGCTGCCCGTGGGTTACGTCACCATAGGTCAGGTTTGCGCCCGCGGGTTGGTAGACTGGACCTGCAATAGCAGCGCTTGCAGTCCACAGAAGAACGCAAGCGAGGGTCGCTCCGCGAATAAATGAATTTCCTTTTTGCATCGTCAGCTGCACTGTTTGACAGGGCTAGAATTGTCAACCAATTGCCGATTGTTGCACGCATTATCCGTTCGCACATGAAGAACTACAAGTCAGGCGAGTAATCAAATGTCATACCCAGAACAAGCGCCAGCGCGGGTTTTTGTAATGAGTATTGCGCGCCATTGAGATCTACTCGGGCCTCGTCCAGCGGGAGCCAGCCAGTCAGGCCAAGCTCCAGCCGATAATTCCAATTTCGGCCCAATGATGCCGTATTCAGGCGCAGACCGGTGCCGGCTGTTATCACGGTTCGACCGACTGTGTCGGATATCGAATTCGCGAATCCACCTTCTTCGATAAGTTGTTCTTCTCGCCATCCAGCACCGAATGATCCGTAGAAGCTGGCCCATTGGGTATGTTGACTTAGTGTTCGCTCCCATTCCACGCCGACGCCAATTTGTTGGCTGTGAAGATACTGTGATTCTTCACTCCCGAACTGCGGCTCGCCATACCGCATGTCGACGAACACGGACTGGCGCCACGCGGAGGCGCCGGTTATGAAGATATTGCTCCGTAGCTTGCCGACAAGCTGGACCTGGACATCCGGAAAGAGCAAACCGACCTCAACGCTGCCTCGCGGGTCGGCGAAGCCTAAGTCTTCGCCACGGAATCCGGAGGATACGAGACTGAGTTGCCCATACGACGCATCATTGTTCAACTGTTGTGTCGTTTCGAGCACGAGCGCGCCGAAGCGAAGCCCGAAGACGATTGCACCGTCATCTTCGGCTTGCGCTGTCGCAACCTGAACAAAATCGGCATCGTATCCGTTACGCCAGTCGCGACGAAAACCCAACCAAAGGCTGATTGGCCCCTTACTCACAACGGCCGTCGCACTTGCCACACTATCCCATTGCCCATCCGAGGTCAGGAGCGAACCGGCTCGCAACCAGTAACCCGTTCTCCATTCTTTGAATTTTCCCAATTCCCGGTAGCGTTGCGCTTCAAACCAGGCGGTCATACTCACATCGTCTGTATCAACATACGGCATCGATTCGATGTCGCTGCCGACCAGCCGATGAAACCCGTTTTGGATTTTCTCGCCGGCATAGTCACCCGCGCTTCGTATGCCACCGCCGATGGTCAGTTGATCCCTGCCATGCACCATTTCATTATCGATCAGTTGATAGCCCAATGATGCAGATACCTGATCCAGCCGCCCCGGTGAAGGCGTATCTTTGAAGGTTAAGATACTGTGATCAATGATCGCCAACCACTTCTGATTCAGCTTCAACGTGGCTATGACTTGTTGCGTCCGAAAGTCGTCGACAACGCCCCCTGCACCCAGGAAATCGTTGCTTAAAGTCAGTGCGAAATCACGCTCGAACAGCGGTAATAGCGCCGGTGGCATGCCAGGAACTTCACCCGCAGACGCCGGACTCTTGATGAGTATTGCAAGAACCAGGGCCGGCAAGCGGCTTTTTGTGCAGGCCGAGCGCTTCCGCATGATTATTCCTGGGGAAACGGCTTGTACGTAAACTTCGCACCCGAAATTGTAAATTCCCCCATCAAGCCCAAGCGTGTTGCCGTAATGATGGCGACACCATCATTGAATGCCGGAGTACCCGCGATGCCGGCGGTCGCGACCGCGAGTCCCGCCTGACCCAAAAACTGTAACTCCCGGGCCTTGAATTTCTCCAGTGCATCCTTGTCCTTGAAGAAAACAATCATGTTGAAATTGCGTACACCCGCCTGGATACCGGAGGTGAACTGCCAGAATCCGGTTTTGCCAATCAGGGTGTCGCCTTCGATAACCAACCCTTTTCCGTATGCCCCACCAAACCCGAATCCAAATCGGGTAACCGAGGGCAGAATCGCGAATCCCCAGGCATGTTCAAAATAGCTCGCGCTCCTGGGAATTTTGTTTTTTATTCTCTCGATGGCGGACTGCGCCGCGACTTGCAACTTGTCGTTTGGCTCGGCCTGCCACTGGGCGGCAGAAAAGGGAGAACTTATCAGTGTTGCAATTAATACGACCGTGGCAGCCAATCGGCGGGCATTGTATGTGATTGTCATCGGGTGCACTCCAGGTGCGCCGTTATCCAGTCTGCCCCACCGGAGACGTCTCCCAGCAAATCAGAGGAGCCAAAAATTCCGGAGCGATGAACCAGGGTTATGCCGCCATAACATCGCTGCAGCCAACGCGCTTTCGATATTCGACGTAAAGGAAAGTCGAGCGTCATTTCCAGGTAATTCAGAAATTTCGAGATCTTTTCACCTTTTGATGCTTGTTTCCGTTGCTCAGCAATAGGCACAGTTTCGGCGTACGACATGCCGAAACCAAAACCCCAGCGAAATATTTCTTCTTTGCTCCACGGAGAATATCCTTTTCCTCTTGCCAGGACATACGCCGCTATAGAATTGAAATTACCGTTTCCTTCGTCTTCTTCAAAGTGCCTGAAAAGTGCTACCTTGCCGACATAATCAATTCGTGGACCGGCGGTTAAGAGTTTCCCAAGCGTAACGCCCGCAATATTGGTGTCTGCAAAACTGCTCTTGCTAAAATCGCCCTGATCGATTTCGCTCACGATATTGCCATCGGCCTGGTAGCCGTAATTCACGCGCCATGACCATTCGCCCAATCTTTCCGGGTCCATTATGTAGTCAGCTTTCCTGGCATTGCCAAAAATATACGTGCCGCCAACGAATCCGGTCGCCATACCGGTTTCTGCAACGAGTGGACTGTTGGTTACGCTGGAGTCGGTGCCGCCAAACCCGAAATTTGCAAATAATTCGACCCGGTCCGTCAGTCTCCACGCGCTATTGAGTCCAAACGAAACCCATTGGGATTCCCTCGCCATATAAGCCGGTCGGTCCGGTCGTGCTTCATCTTCACTTACACCGTAGTAATAGTTCGTGAGGTCGTCATCCTGCCAACTCCAGCTGATGAACGGCGACAGTGACCACGGTCCCGCCTCCAGCCGGTATCGATAACTAAGCTGAATTTGCTGGCCGTTGTGCTTGTCCAGAGTATCCGTGAGCCAGGTTAGATTAACCTCGCCCCAGCGCTTCATCAGGCGGAGCTGCAACCCCGTATCGACTGTTTGCTCGCGTTCTTCGATTCCCTCGTAGAATTCGTTTCTATCCGGGTCAAGTTTCTGGAACCGGTAACGAGCGTACAAATTGAATTCAAAAGCATCTCTCTTGATAAAATGAATACCGCCTGCTGTACCATGGGCAAAAACATACTTGCCTTCGTACAGGTACAGTGGAATCAGGTCCCTGGTTCTCAGCTCGTCATTATCGCTTTCGAAGTAAAGGCCCTGGCCGAAGCGGATGCCGCCCCCCAGGGCAACTGTCCCGTCGGGAGCACTGGAAAATGGTATCTCTGCGACCTCCTGGCTGGCGGCCTCAATAGAGGCCAGTAGCAGCACAACAGCCACTAGCCGCCTTACCGATTGATCAAATTTATCGATAGAAATCATTGCCCGTTATTTGCCTGTAGCCCGTCACTATTTCCCATCGGATAACCGATCCCTGGTCTTCCATGGAAAAAACCCGGCATGAAGCCGGGTTTTGGTGACTTCGCTGGTCTCTTCAAGGCGTGTACCAGATGGGCGCTGTGTAAGCTCGTTCCTGTGTCGACACCGGCGCGCCTTCCGGAATAGGCATACCGAATCGGAACGCTTCAATGGTTGACCAGCGAGGGGTCGGAATTTCTATGACCCGTGCGTAGTAAAACGCTTCCTGCTCCGGGTCAAAACCGGGATCGGTCCATACGGTCGCCAATTCCGGAGAACCTATCGTATTGGTGTAGTTGGCTGTAGACGCATCTACCGTATTGCCCACTGCCGGGAGCTTGCCGTTTGCATCAGGTGCACGATCACCGGACCAGACAACGTCATGCACTTTTTCGTGCGTATTTCCGCGATCGTCCAGCCAACCTTTAACAACCTGGATTCGGTCGAGATTGCCGCCAATAGGGTCGCGCAATGCATAAATCATGAATTTGGGCGATTCATTACCGGTACGGGCACGAAGATCGCTACCCATGGGTACACCTTTTTCGTAGCCGGCGAATGCAGGATTACGGTTATTCATATCAGCATCCGAGTAGTCCCAACCGCCAAAAAATCTCACCATCATGCGAGACCCTGTGGTTGCGTAAACCTCTTTGCGCTCCATCGCGTCGAAAATCGACTCCCGCGAATTATCCGTGGCATAAACTGCCGCCAAGCCGGACGCAACAACTCCCCAGCCCATGATCGTGCCTTTCTCGTTCTTCAGGAACGGATGGTTCATTCGCTCTGGTTTCGGTTCCGCCGCAGAATGCTTGCCGAAGAAATTATCTTCCTGTGCCGTCGCCAATCCCGTGTGAGAATCAGTGGAGCCGATCATGCCGAACTTGTAGGGATTCGTGCCGAGTTTTTTCTCGATCGCGAGACCGTTTTTGAGTGCCTCACGAGCGTATTCGCCCGCGAGCATGTCATCCGTTTTGACCGTCGGAACTGAGTCCAGGTTACCGATGTCCCAGGTCTCGTAGTCGGCAAATTCGTCCTCGGGCGACAAATACGGATGTGCTTCACCATCGCCTTTTATTTGCGTGACTTCGTAAAGAGGCTCCCACTTGATACGTTCGTTGACGTAGGTCTTGTCGAGTCGCTTGCCATCGTATTGTTCACGAAGCGGAAACATAATGCCGTTGGCCAGATTGCCATTGTGTGCAATGGCGAGAATATCGCCGCCGGTTTTTTCTTCGTACGAGCCGAGCCATTTCCACAGGTCTCGAGGATTGGGGCTACCATACGGCGGATACGTCGTATAGGGCACCATTTGCGAGGCCTTGTCAGCATCATCACGATAGATCACAACACGATGCATGTTGTTTCCCGTCACAAGCGATGTCCACTCATAACCGATGAACGCGGTGAAGTGGCCGGGGTCATTGTATTCTTCCGCAGCATCTATCGTGCGTTCCCAAACGTTCTTGAAGGGCTTTGTATTCGGCCAATACATCAGGGATGCCGGAAAATTGCCATTCGCGAACAGGCCAATCATCTCGTAGGCAACCCCGGCGCCCTCTCCCGCCTGAATTCGGTCATACCAATCTTTTCCTATGGGGTCCGCCAGAATTTCCTGGTTTCCCGCCTTGAGATCCAGGAAAAAGCCCATGTTGTCCGAATGATCTGCAACAACCAGCCAGTCAAGCGGCCTTGAAAGTTTTACGGGCACCCCTCCCGAGGAAATCACTTCGTCCCCACGTGCGAACTGATAGGCGTCCTCCGGTCGAAGCGTGGCACCGAATGCGCCAGCATCAAACGAGTAACCGGTATGCAGGTGAGTATCGCCCCACAGCGGAAAGGTTGGGAACCAACGTCCGGCATAGGGGGAATAGCTCTTTCCGCTATAGGCATCGGACAAGAGGTCCTCAGGATTAATCGGAGGAGGTAATTGAGCGTTCGCGGCCAGGGATAGCATGGCCCCCAGGACGAGGCTCGCGACGAGTCGCAATCGGTAACCGTGCTGCAAGAAAACACCTTGTTTGATTGAGAATTTGACGTTGCAGATAGTACAGGCTGCTACCAACGAATTCATCCCTGTATCGGTATTTGCGACCTCAGCAAGTCCTGCCTGGCGTATAGCAGACAAGATGCCAATTCATTGCGCCTTCAGTATGCCTGTGATATCTAGTAGTCCAACAAGGTAGGTTTGATGGGTTCAGAAACAATGTGCAGGTTTATTACAACGCAGAGAAACCCGTTATCGTCGGGGATTGGGCGCTACGCCTTCAATTCCAATTGATGTTCCCGAATTAACAGCGACCTGATTCAAATGCTGGACAAAGTAAAACGCTTTTCGAGATTGCTCAGTGGGATAGTTCTGTGCGCGATCATCGCCAATTGCTCCAGCGAGCCCGTGATTGACGAATCAATCAGAAACTATGAAGGAGACCTGCCCGCAAACCTCGATGGTTCCTGGGAAAGAGACTACTTGCGTGGTGACAATATTAACCAGGCGCTGAACAGGGCTTTTCGTCAGCTGAATCAATCGAGGTCGAGGCGCAACTACGACAGATATGAGGAATGGCGCAATCCCAGGGCGCTAAGTTCGACCAAGGACGGAGCCTCTCTCATAGCGCTCGCACGCCTGACAGAAATAATAACGAGGCTGGATGTTTTCAAAATTTCGCAAACAGAGCACGAAATAATCGTCGAAAGAAAAGATGATTTCGCGATCTTATGTGAATTTTACGATGGCATTGCACAAGGCGCGGTGACCGAATACGGTGCTGAAGTCTGCGGCTGGGAGGGCGAACAATTTGTCACTCACCTGGTACTTCCGGACGGTTTGCTCATCAGTCACCGTTACAAAATTTCGCCGGATGGCGAAAGTCTACGCGTAGTAACGACCGCCGCCTCGAGCGCATCCAGGGTGCCATTCACTCTGAATCGCTACTACAGAAAATATGAGCCGTTTGTCGGAAAATTCAATTGCATTGAGACTCTCAGTATGAAGAGGGTATGCAGCACGGGCGAGCTTTGACCATGACCCGATCGCTCACTATTAGCCGGATATCAATGGCGGCTCTGCTCACAGGCCTGATGGTAATCCCTTCCTTTCAACAGGCCATTGCGCAATTGGTTTCTGCGGAAAACACGGCTGCCGACGGACTTTCTCGCAACGCAACAGAGCTCAACGTTTCGATAGCAGTTTTCGATCCGGGCATACCGGCGGATGCTTCCACACATCGTCGTTTGCAGGTATTCCCTCGAATTCGAAAAATCGAAGCACTTTATCTGCCGTTTGTCCTGCATGAGGTGCTTGTCGACTCATCCCAGTGGGGTGCCGTCCGCGTTGTGCCCGCGGCCGATATCGCCGCTGAATTGCTGGTGTCCGGCACTATTATCAAATCCAATGGCGAAATTCTGGAGTTGCAAATCAGGGCTGCCGACGCAAGTGGCCGTGAGTGGTTTACCAGGAACTACACGGGGGCGACGACAGTCATTGCAGCGCAGGGAGAGGCGGAACCCGCCGCTATTGGCTACCAGGAAATATACGCGGAAATAGGAGCAGATCTCGAAGCGGCCCGTGCGTTGCTCGATGAACAAGCGCTTGCGGAAATCGTTGACGTCTCTTTTCTGCGTTATGCCATCCAACTTGTACCGACAGCATTCGACGAATACCTGAGTGCTAATCCGGATGGCACTTTCACAATCGATCGCCTGCCCGCACAAAACGATCCGATGCTTGAACGATTGGGTCGAATACGCGGTGTCGAGTATTTAATTACCGATGCCGTCGATACCAAGTTCCAGGAATTGCACGCGGAAATAGCCTCAATTTATGAATTGTGGCGCAGCTATCGGCGAAAATTCACACAATATCAACTTGACGAAACAAGGCGTCTGGAGAATGTAAAAACCGATGCGCCCAAAGGCAGTTTTGAAGCAATTAGGTCAGCCTACGACAATTACAAGTGGTCCAGAATTGCCGAGCAGGAACAAGAGAGCTGGGCCGACGGTTTTAATAATGAGGTAGGCCCCACGATCGAAAAAATGGAAATTCGTGTAGCGGAACTGGAGGGTTGGGTGGATCAGCAATACGCTGAATGGAGCGCGCTACTGGCCGAACTTTTTGCGCTTGAAACAGGCCGTACCGAATAACCATGATCAGCTATGCAGACAAAGTCCTGCATGTGACCCAACCGATCCGTTGCGCGATTTTCCTGGTCTTGTTGATCTGTTTCGCAGTGGAGACACGCGCTGATTACAGTTCCATCGAAGGCACGTGGCTCTCTGCTGACGGCGATGGGCTGATTGAAGTTCGGATGAGCGACGCAGGGCCGATAGGGTCCATTGCCGGATCCGCATTGGATCCGCAGCACCAGGAACCTGGGCGGAAAGACGATCTTAACCCTGACCCCGCACTGCGAATCCGGCCGCTACTCGGCCTGACAATAATGCAGGGCTTCAGACCGGACGGTGAATCCAGGTGGAAAGGAGGCACAATTTATGACCCGAACAGTGGCAAGACCTACAAGTGCAAACTGCAGCTGGTCGATGCAAATACGCTGGAAGTCCGGGGCTACATTGGTTGGTCATGGCTTGGGCGAACAGAAACATGGACTCGCCACATTGATTGACAATACTTACAAATCGCTGCGAATTGACCAGAGCTCCGGAAAAAATCGATGATCGACCACCTTGCGTAGCCACGCGACCCCGGCAGATCCTCCGGTTCCCGGCTTGAACCCAAGAATACGTTCGACAGTGACAAAATGCCGCCAACGATACTGTGAGACGAGATCCGCCGCTTCGATCAGGCTTTCGCCCAGCATGTACAGGTCATTACTCGCGGTTGCGTCCTTGTAAATGTCCAGCCAGGCCTTTTCCACGCTGCTATGGGGCTTGTAGGTTTCCGACCAGTCCCTGTCGAGGCACTCCGGTGCCAGCTTGTAGCCGCGCCTGGCCAGCAGCATGAGCACTTCATCGTAGATGCTTGGTGACTCAAGATTTTCTTTTATTGCGGGATAAATATGCGGCACGTTCTGGTGAACGGCACACATCTGTCTGGATTTGTTGCCCAGTATGAATTCGACATGGCGATACATGAACGACTGCTGTCCGGAAGCGACGTCCAGGTAATCTCTGAACTGGTTGAAGCCCGCGGTCGAAATCGTAGCCAGTACATCCCAAAACCCGACGATGAGCTTGGTTATTTTCTTGGCCCTGGCCAACAAAATTTCGGCATTGGGCAAATCATCATCGCGAATCCTCAAGCGGGCATTGTAAAGCTCGAAATATGCAGCCTTGAATAACAGTTCCTTGGCCTGCCCCATGATAATGAAACACATTTCGTCGTAGCCCGGCGAGCGCGGATGCTGCAGGCTCAGCAAGAGATCAATACTTTCGTAATCAATGTAGGGATTGCTGGTGCCCTTGAATTCGGTGATCGGCATGCCCTTCGTTTTCGAAACTTCTTGCTGGCGCAACTTTTCCGAGCCTATGTCCATGAGACGCGGATGCGGCGAACCATCAACACCGTCAATTTGCACGACCTCGGGAATTTCAAACTGAAAAGTCATTTTTGAGCCCTCATGATTTCGTCCAGGTATCGTTGGAATTAGCAGCCTGTTTAGTATTCCTGACAGCATTTTTCAATGCAACACGCCAATGAATCTCTCCCGATGCCCACAACAGGAACCTTGTGGCCACAGCAGGGCTGTGCGACCGTTGCGCCATACAAAACCTTTGTCGCGCCTCATTCGTGCATTTTCGCTCGCGGGGCGCCAAACTCTGCAACCACAACGATATTGCGATAACACAGGATAGGTAGGCGTATGCACCCGATCAACCCCGTCAGACGAACAATAAAAATGACTACATTGGCCCTTGGTGGCTTGTTGCTGGCAGCGACCGCCGCTGGCGAATCGCCTGGCGATCACCAGGTGGATTATTCGATCATCCCCAAGAACGTTGCGAACGCGGCTGTTCTGCTGCGCGAGCGCGCATTAATGGACAATATGTCGGTGGACATTGTTGAGTCGCTCACCACCGAAGTGGGACCACGCCGCATCGGGACCGAAGGCGACAAACGGGGTGTGGCCTGGGCACAAGCCAAATTCAAGGAACTGGGCTTTGACCGTGTCTGGACGGAAGAAGTAGACCTCGAGCGCGGCTGGATCAGAGGGGAGGCGAACGCGGAAATTGTCTCTCCCTACCCGCACAATATTGTCATGACGGCATTGGGATACAGCATTGGCACACAAGGCGACCTGGTTGGCGAAATCGTCGAGTTCAAGAGTTTTGCCGATCTGGAAGCAGTGCCGGAAGGAGACAGTCTTAAAGGCAAGATCGCGTTTGTTTCCTACAGTATGCGGGACTACGAACCAAAACCGGGCCAATCGGCAAGTGCCGGTTATGGCGAAGGTACGAAAGCCCGCGGACGAGGCCATGTTGTTGCTGCCAAACGCGGCGCCGCAGCCATAATCATTCGTTCCGTCGGCACCGACACGAATCGCTATGCCCACACTGGCAGCGGATATGGCTACCTCGAAGATGTCCGCAAAATCCCTGCAGCGGCAATCTCTCCACCCGACGCAATGCTGATCCAGAGGATGCTGAATCGGGGCAATCCGGTGGTGCTCAAAATGAACCTGACCTCGGAAATCACCGGTCCGGCCAAAAGCGCAAACATCATCGGTGAGATAACCGGTCGCGATGGATCCGGCGAATATCTGGTTCTCGGCGCGCATGTCGACTCCTGGGGTGAAGGGACGGGTGCCATTGATGACGGTGCCGGAGTTGGCTCAATGATGGCTGCCGCCGCGCTCATCGGCCAGATGGACCAAAGGCCACGAAGAAGTATTCGCGTGCTCTTGTTCGCGGGCGAAGAAATCGGCTACGTTGGCGTCTTGTCGTATCATGAAAGACACAAAGACGACATACATGAGCACCTGCTGGGTGCAGAAGTGGACGGTGGTGGTGGGCGAATTCACACACTCACCTCGGGTGTGGGCGAGAAAACCGTGCCCGTCGTTCGCGAGATGTACAAACTGATCGCGCCACTCGGCATTAGCTGGAGCGACGCCAACGACGCGAAAGGGCAATCAGACATGAGCGTATTAGGTAAGGCCGGCATGCCATCGTTAAATTTCTCGCAAAACTCGAACGCCTATTTCGATTATCACCACACACCCAACGATACGTTTGACAAGATCATTCCCGAAGACATGCGCTACCTGACGGCGGCGTACGCTACAATTTTCTACGTGGCTGCGGAATTGGATATCGACTTCCGGCAATAAAAAAGGGGTCGCATGCGACCCCTTTCCTGCCCTACAACACGTCGATCAATATGCAGGACCGTCCTCGTATTCGAGTCCAATTGCTGCTGCCTGATCCCGCACCGCCTCATACAGTTTCTGGTCAAGCGAGTCTTTTCGACCACCCGCCTCTGCAACTTTCTTGTTGAGATAACCATCGCGATCCGACGACAGGGCGCGAATCTGGCGATGCAATTCGTTACGCTCCTCTGTGACCGCCGCGATATACGCTTTTTGCTCTGCGCGTCCCATCGGCTTCAATATTTCCGGTAATTCATCCTCTTCAATATCTTCAATGGACACAGAGCCGCTGGCTACGGCATCAACCAGCTCACTCTTGCCGAACTGATTGGTTTTTCCGGAGACGCTGGCGTTAAATACACCTCTCCTGGCAAGCGTTGCCGGTGATGCAAGCGCATGCAACTTGTCAGTTGCCGCTACCTTGGCCGCCATCTTTTCCTTTTCTTCGTCATCTCCATAATAGATGCGCGTATCGTCCAGTTTTGCCGACAGCGCCGCGATCTCACGATCATATGGCGTCGAGTAGGCTACCGCCCCGCCCGCCTGCTCGACCTGGAAGAATCTACCATTGCCAAGATTTGCGATTTGCGTCCAGGGAACAACGGTCATTGGCATGTCGCCGCACTGAATTGTATTGACGATGATGCCTCGCTCAGCCGCCGATGCGAGTATTCTCGGATACTTGACATCGTCCTGGTAATCCATGTGTGGTGGCGCATCCCCGATCAGGAAGATAACCTGGTAGGCCTGGTCTTTCTGGCTCCATGACATTTTGTGCACAGCGTCGTATAGCGCCTGATTGACACTTTCGGGGCCATCGCCACCACCATCTGCCTGAAAATCCATCAACTTCGCATAAACCGAGTCGAGATCGGCGGAAAGGTCTACTACTTTGGTGACATAGGCATCACCACGATCCCGATAAGCGACCAGGCCGATCCGGATCTCGGGTGATTGCTGGGCCGACGCCATCGTCGTGGCAATCGACCAGATTTTTTCTTTTGCTGTCTGGATTAGCCCGGACATGCTGCCAGTCGTATCCAAAACGAATACAACGTCGATAACCGGTTTCTGGTTCACCGTAAATTCGATTGGCGTGGGGATATCGATGTTCTTTGCATTCAGCGTGGGGTAGTAAACAACGGCTCCCAGCGTCAGCGTAAAAAGGGCAATGCCCAGGAGTTTGATTTTCATGATGCAATCCTCTGTCAGATAAGTTTGGATGAAATTTATTGTGTAAAGAGCTGGCTGAGTGCATGGTCAGCCTGGCGCCGTGCGCGTTCAAAATTCTCAATATCGGCCGGCGCTGTAGTTTGTGGCTGACGGGTTCCCTTCACTGTCGGCGGAATCATGACGAACAACGCCTCCACCAGGAAAAAACACCAGGTCGCAAGAAACACGCTGCCCGTACGCGAAACGGCCCAGATCGACACAATCACGCTCAGTGCACTCAGGCCAAAGTCAATCAACGCTGGCAATACACCAGAGTAAAAATAGAGAGAACGAACCAGCCAGATGGCGCCGACGTGTATCAGCAGATAGAACGGTAGTGCCGGCGCGAACCACCAGGTCATCAATGTCATCGCGCCCCATACAGCCATGGTCGTTACTCGGCCAGTTCGCTCGCTGTTTCGATTGAACAAGAACAGGAGGTAGGCAAGACCCAGTGCCGGGATGACGAGGCGGGTAATCGTGCCAACACCCACAAACGGTATGAACACCGCCACCACGGCCGATGCGAAAAACGCTAAAATGGCCGCAACCACTACGCCTTGGATAAATGTCGGTCGAATCATGATGCACTCCTTGCTTGTTGCTCTCGCAAGAACGCGACTTCGATCTCATCGTTGCTGACAACAAATTCATTCTTCAGCCAGGAGGCGTCATCGGTTGCCACACCGCAGTCGCTCGGTCCTCGCTGCATGAGCAATTCTGCTTTTTGCTGCAGTCCCTCGAGAGTTGAGTGATCTGCATCGAGTTGCTCACGCATCTTGTCCAGGTCTTTCTCATTGGCGGTCTGTTGCGACGCAAGTCTTTGCAAAAGCCGTTGACGTTCGAGTTTTTTCTTTACAAGAGAGCGAGCAAGGTCATGTTTCCTGGAGGCAAAACACAAATCGAGCTCTTCCTCCAGCGCAACGAGTTTATCCTCGAGTTCTGTACTGCGCTGTCCCAGCAGCTCATGCTCCCGGGTCCGAGACCTGACTCGCTGCCCGGCGGCAACAAGCTCATCCTCCATGTCACGAATAGCCTGCTTTAACAATTGCTCGGGCTCTTCGATGCGATCAAGAACAGCGTTAAAGTCCGCTTTGAATAGCCGCGAAATGCGGTTGATAAGTGCCATATTCCTGCTCCTTCGGTAGTCGTAATTTCAGTAGCGACTATTCTGCAGAGACAGGACTGCGGATCGTAGACACGCTTTGGTAAAGAGTTTTATCGGGGATTTACAAAGTTTTTACATTGGCCCCTGCACGCGGTACCGTCTAAGTCCATCTACCGTGAAGGACATTTACTGAATTGAAGGACTCGCTGATAACACTGGCTGCGGACACACTGGCGAGTTTTCGCGACCTGTTACCGATCGTTGTGGTCATTGGTGTATTCCAGGTCTTTGTCATAAAAGGCTCTGCTACCGCCCTGCTGCCGTTGCTCGGCGGCGGACTCCTGGTCGTGATCGGTCTCGCATTTTTCATATTCGGCCTGCGGCTGGCATTGTTCCCGATCGGCGAGGGGTTGGCGCATTCGCTGGCGAAGAAAGGCAGCGTCTTTTGGCTGGTCCTTTTTGCCTTTTTACTGGGTTTCGGCACGGCCATCGCTGAACCGGCGTTGATCGCCGTTGCTGCAGAGGCGGCCGAGGTTGCAGCGCAGGCAAAAGCGATTGCCCTGACCATAGAGGCAAAAGAAAGCTACGCGCTCGGTCTGCGTTTAACAGTCGCGCTGGCTGTCGGTGTTGCACTGGTTGTGGGAGTATTGCGAATTCTGGCCAATTGGTCATTACCCTTAATGATTATCAGTGGCTATGCCCTGGTCATCCTGGTCACGACCATTGCACCAAAAGAAATTATTGGTGTTGCGTATGACTCCGGCGGTGTCGCAACATCCACCGTTACCGTACCGCTGGTCACTGCACTAGGCATTGGTCTCGCGAGTTCCTTGCGAGGCAGAAACCCCATGACTGATGGCTTTGGCCTCATTGCGCTCGCTTCATTGACGCCAATTTTGTTCGTGCTCATATACGGGATCGTGATGCAATGGATCTGATCGTTACGATTTTGAAATTTGTTGCCAACAGTGCCGTCGACGTGTTACCGATTGTCGTATTTCTGTTCGCGTTTCAAAGACTGGTCATCGGCGGGCCAATACCGAACATCAAGAAAATTGCGGTTGGTTTCGTTTTCGTCGTCCTGGGTCTCGGCCTCTTTTTGCTCGGCTTGGAGCAGACGCTGTTCCCATTGGGCCGTTTGATGGCAGCGCAGTTGACGCATCCTGAGTTTTTGCACGATACCGTAGAATTTGGAGCAGCAGCACTGTCATGGAAGGACTATTACTGGGTCTACCTGTTCGCGCTGGCCATTGGATTCAGTACGACGCTGGCCGAGCCCGCACTGATTGCCGTATCGATGAAAGCCAACACGGTATCAGGCGGGACCATCGGATTTTGGGGCCTGCGTGTAGCCGTTGCCATTGGCGTTGGAGTCGGAGTAAGCCTTGGTTGCTATCGCATTGTTACCGGCTTGCCCCTGCACTATTTCATCGCCGGGGGATATGTACTGGTCATAGCACAGACGATGGTTTCGCCAAAACTGATTGTGCCACTGGCCTACGATTCAGGCGGTGTAACAACATCGACCGTAACAGTACCCCTCATTACCGCACTTGGCCTGGGGCTGGCGGAGGCAGTACCCGGACGTAGCCCATTGCTCGATGGGTTCGGTCTGGTGGCGTTCGCAAGCTTGTTTCCGATAATCTTTGTACTCGCGTATGGCCAGCTTGCAGTCTTAAGAGAGCGAGTCTCAAAATCCAGTCAACGTGATTTGGACAAACTACAGGAAGATCACCATGCACTTTAAGCTAATCGTTGCCTTCGTTGAAGACAGCAAGACCGATGACATCATGCAAGCCGCACGTGAGGCTGGTGCAACAGGGTGTACGGTAATACATAACGCACGCGGAGAAGGTATTCATGGGAACAAGACCTTCTTCGGCCTGACTCTCGCATCACAGCGCGACGTAATTCTGTTGCTGGTCGAACAACATCTGAGTCGCCATATTCTCGAACACATTGGCGAAGTTGGCGAATTCGACCAGAAACCGGGCACGGGCATTGCAGTGCTTATCGATGTTGAAGATGCCGTCGGCGTATTGCACCAGGCAGAAGAACTCAGCGAAATTGTGGAGGAAAATCTATGACTATCAAGAACTGGGGCCCAGTGCGTGATTGCATGCGGACCGACGTAACCGAAGTCGACGGCAAAATGGACGTCCTGACCGCTTTGAAGACGATGAAAAAAACGAGCGCCACAAGCCTGATCGTAAAACGGCGGGACGAGAATGACGAGTACGGCCTGGTCTTGTTCTCCGACATTGCCAAGGAAGTCATCGCAAAAAATCGTGCGCCTGAACGTGTCAACGTTTACGAAATCATGGCCAAACCCGTACTAACCGTCCGACCTGACATGGAGATCCGCTACTGCGCACGTCTGTTCGAGAATTTCGGCATCAGTCACGCACCGGTCATCGAGAACGACAAGATTGTTGGCATCGTAAGTTACTATCTTTTGGTTCTCCACGGCCTGCCAGACCTTGATTGAAGTACCACTGAATTGATCAAAACGACGCTGGCGCTATCTACGGTGCAAGCAACCATGCATTACGCAGATGGCAGCGCATCAATCAGTTCAGCCATACGTTTTCGTGTCACCGCATCCGGCAATTTACCAACCGCCGCGCCGAGATTATCGAGCATATTCTTCGGCTTGCTCGTTGCCGGGGTCACTGCTGTAACGGCCGGATGTGAAATAATGAATTTCAGGAAAAACTGCGCCCAGGAATAAGCATCGAAGTCCGCTGCCCATTCCGGCAAATCTATTCCCGCTACGCGACTGAATAACCTCCTGCGCCCGAATGGAACGTAAACCAGAACAGCTATTCCCAGTTCCTCGGCCAGCGGCAGGATCAATTCGTCAGACTCGCGATTGTCCACAGCGTAATCGACGCCGATGAAATCCACAGGCTCGCCACGCATTACCTTTGCAAGTTCGGCATATCGACTCGCCCGGGTTACTGTTACGCCAATATGGCGCAACCTGCCCTCCTCCCTGAGTTCTTTGAGAATCCCCATCTGGACCGGAATATCGCCAAGGTTATGAACCTGGACAAGATCAATTGGGTCCTTGCCGATAAAGTCGAATGAACGTTCTATCTGCGCGCGAGCTGCCACCGGGTCTGCCGTACCGCCGCCGCGACCGGCTACATTCACTTTTGTCGCCCAGAATACCTTCTCAGTTGCATCGAGATCCTGCACAAGTTGACCCGCAACTTTTTCGGACGCACCGTAACTTGGGGCAGTATCAAACACGCTGCCTCCATTGTCGAAAAGAGTGGCAAGTACGTTGCGCAGTGCGCTAACGTCTTCACTTCGCGCAACTGACGAAAAAGTTGCCGAACTTCCCAAACCAACCATGGGTATTTCCTGGCCCGATGAAGGAATCGCCCGCTTGAGCAAGTCACCCGCCTCCAATGCTTTTGCCAAACCGGGATGTACAGCGAGTGCCGTACCTGCCATTGCCGTATATTTCAGATATTCGCGTCGCGTTAACATCTCTTGTGTCCTCTTGATTTGACGGCCTGCGACCATCTTGTTCTTATCCGAACACGATCGCACATTTAGCCATAGACAAACTACCTGTTTTTTTGTTCCTGCCCCATTCGTATCGGGATATTTACTCCAACTTATTGAGCGCCGTCTAATTCAACGCATTTTTTCTGCGCCAGACGTCGGCGACTGCAACTGCGCTCATGTTGAACAACCCCTTCGCCGTCGATGACGGCGTAACGATATGCGACGAGATTGCCGTGCCGGATAATATCGGCCCAATCATCAGTACGTCATTAATCGACCGAATCATTTCAACGGCAATATTCGCTGCATCCAGATTCGGCATAACCAGCAAATTGGCTTTCCCGGCAAGACTTGTATTGAAATTGACGGCCTGACGAATGTTTTCGTCGAGCGCTGCATCAGCATGCATCTCTCCATCGATTTCCAGGTCGGGGTGGGCTTCCTGCAAAAGCCTCGTCGCTTTTCTCATCTTGATCGCAGAAGCCGCACGCGACGAGCCGAAGTTTGAATGTGACAGCAGTGCTATTTTCGGCTTGATACCAAAATCGGCTATGCGGCGCGCACTCGCGAGCGTCGTGTTCACGATCTGCTCTGCCGTGGGATCGACTTCAATGTAAGCGTCAGTGATAAAGATCGGTCCCTGGGGCAGAATCAAAACCGCCAATGACGAAATATTCTCACGCGGGTTATCCGTCCCGATGACTTCAATGATGTGTTGCAGATGATGGTCAAATCGACCTTCCGTACCGCATATCATTGCTTCTGCATCGCCTTTCGCAACCATGCAGGCCGCAATGGCTGTGTTGTTCGTTCGCATAACGGTTTTCGCTGCAGCAACCGAAACGCCACGGCGGCAAACAACCGAATGATAAAACTGCCAGTAATCGGTATAGCGAGAGTCGTTTTGCGGATCGACCAATTCGAAATCCTTGCCAGCCTGCAAGTTTATGCCAAGGCTCTTCAACCGCCGGACAACAACTTCCTCTCGGCCAAGGATTATCGGAGTTGCGATCCCTTCTCGTACGACAGCCTGGATGACTCGCAGGACGGTGCTATTTTCCCCTTCTGCATAGACCAGCCGTTCTCGTTCTCGCTTCGCGACATCGATCACCGGCTGCATGAACATCAAGGATCGATTACTGAACGATCGCAACTGCTCTTTGTAAGCATCCATGTCATCGATGGGTCGCAATGCGACTCCGGAGTCCATAGCGGCCTTTGCGACTGCAAATGAAACGTCGACAAACAAGCGTGCATCAAATGGTTTCGGTATCAGATAGGTCGGTCCAAACTGCAGGGTTTCGTCCTTGTAAACACTAGCGACCTCGTCAGTCGATTCGCGCTTCGTAATCGCAGCGATCGCATCAACACAGGCAAACTGCATCGCTTGATTTATGTCGCTCGCACCCACGTCGAGAGCCCCCCTGAAAATAAATGGGAAACACAAGACGTTGTTCACCTGATTCGGGTAGTCCGACCGACCCGTCGCAATGATCGCGTCAGGGCGTGCCTCCAGCGCCACTTCGGGTGCTATTTCAGGCGTAGGGTTGGCGAGAGCGAGAATCAGCGGTGACTTCGCCATCTGTCGGACCATGTCAGCGCTCAGGATATTCGGCGCTGAAAGACCCAGGAATATGTCTGCATCGACCATTGCATCGGCAAGAACACGTTTGCTCGTTTTGATGGCATAACGGGACTTGTATTCATTCATGTCTTCTTTCCGTCCAACATAGACGACGCCCTGCAAGTCCACGAGCGTGATGTTTTCTCTACGCATGCCCATTTCAACCAGCAGGTTGAGGCACGCGAGGCTGGCTGCGCCGCCGCCCGTTGAAACCAGTTTGACCTCATCGAGATTTTTGCTGACAAGTTCCAAGCCGTTCTTTATCGCCGCTGAGACAACGATTGCCGTACCGTGCTGATCGTCATGGAAAACCGGGATATTCATTCTCTCATTCAGCGCTTTTTCAATGACAAAACATTCAGGTGCCTTGATATCCTCCAGGTTAATTGCACCAAAAGTCGGTTCCAGCATCGCAATCGCGTCGATGAATTTTTGCGGATCGCTTTCATCGACTTCAATATCGAACGCATCGATATTCGAAAATTTCTTGAACAGGACCGCTTTGCCTTCCATTACCGGCTTTGCCGCCAGCGGCCCAATATTGCCAAGGCCGAGGACGGCTGAACCGTTGGTAATAACACCGACAAGGTTGCCTCTCGCCGTGTATTTCGCAGCCTCTAACGGGTCTTTTTCGATACGCAGGCAAGGGAAAGCAACACCCGGTGAATAAGCCTGGGCAAGATCAACCTGGTTTGCCAGCGGCTTCGTTGGAGTGACCGTCAGTTTTCCGGCTGGCTTGGTACTGTGATATAGCAGCGAACTCTCTTCCAGCGAATCAGTCATGGGTATTCCCGTTATTTTTGTAAGCAGACTTGGCTGACAAGTTATTGTTTTGGCCTCTCGAGATTACTGTAGCGCTCTTCTGGTGCCAGAGGGTTTAGCCTATCATGATCCGCATTCAGACTACGGCCCCGCCAACCCGGATGGATTTTATCAGGTTGTCCGAAAACTCACTCCAGAATTTACCAAATCGTTACATTCAACCACGTAACTTTACCCCCTGAACTGTTAGCCTAAGTCCCTGATGGAAAGACGAATTAGCATTTTGGTGGTGGAAGATGAAGAGGCCATTCGGACGGGCCTCATTGACGTGCTGGTCTTTCACGGCTACGAAACTGACAGTGCCGCCACAGGCCCAGAGGGTCTGCAAAAGGCACTCAGCGGCAAATTCGACTTGATCCTGCTCGATATCATGCTCCCGGGCATGGATGGCTACGAAATATGTGATCGAATCCGGGCAGCAGACCGGAAACAGGCGATTATCATGCTCACGGCAAAGACCTCGGATGAAGAGATAATCCAGGGGCTGAAATTCGGTGCCGATGACTACGTCGCCAAGCCCTTTTCAATTCAGCAACTTCTGTTGCGCATCGAGGCCGTGCTACGGCGCTCGGAGGTTGGCCAGGAATTGGCCAGAACCCTCTATCTCGAGGGCATCGAAATCGATACCGAGAACCTCACCGGCCAGCGCGGTGATGAAGAACTGGCCTTTACGCGTCGCGAGATCCAGATCCTGGCCTATCTCGCAGCGCACTCCTGCCGACCCATCTCTAGAGAGGAATTATTAACAAAAGTATGGGGTTATGCGAAAAATCTGGACATAGAGACACGTACGGTCGACATCCATATCGCGAAATTACGGCGCAAGATCGAACCTGACCCGAAGAATCCCGTGAGCCTGATCACCGTGCGCGGTGCCGGCTACAAACTTGTGACCGGACCTTAGAATGTTTACGAAAACCCTCGTCCGGGATTTCAATCCGAAGCGCCTGAGAAACCTGCTCGTGCTGTTTTTTCTGGCGCTCACGGTACCGACGGCAGTACTCATCTGGCAAGCCTACAGCCAACTCAAATGGGAGGCCTTTTATCAATATCGCGGTATGGCTGAGGAGCTCACGCGTCGCATTGAAAGCGACCTGCGCCGCCAGATCGAAACCGCCGAGAACCGGAGTTTCACTGACTATGCGTTTCTGGTAGTCACGGGCGATCCGGCTGCAAACTTTCTGCAACGCTCGCCACTCTCCGATTACCCGGTCACCCAGGACCTGCCCGGCGCTATTGGCTATTTCCAGGTTGGCGCCAATGGGGAGTTCAGTACACCACTTTTGCCCAAAGAGAAAAATGCTGCCGGGAAATTGGGTGTTAGCGGTGATGAATACGAGAATCGCCTGGCTTTGGCCCAGGAAATTCAACAAATTCTCGCGGACAATCGTCTCGTACGATCAGGAAAAGAGGCGGGGACTCGCGGTCTGGTCGTGGATGCTCCACAGGCGCGCCTGGAACAGGCGGAGGCGACATTCGAAGAAGACGAAGAACGACGCCTCGACAGTCTCAATATCCCGGCACCCGCATCGCGTCAATCGACGATACAGGCCGATTATGTGGCCGGTACGGCGTCGACAAGCGGGGCAATTGATACGTCCGAGGCGATTTTTGCGCGTGTATCTGCAGATGATGCAGCGGCGGGCGAACAAGCGCCATTTGATAAAAATGCAACAGCCACCCGCGCTGCGGCAGAGCTCGTCGCTGCGTCCATTGAACGAACGACGAAAGCCAACGAATCCTACAGCCAGCAGGTGTTCGATCAGTTGAACCGCCGCAGAAATGTACCGGGGGAAGCCCTCAAATCCGTCGGCGCTACGAATTTCAACGATGGGAATGCGGCGACCATCGAATTGCCGCAATCATTGAATGTGGCCAAAGTTGCCGATCTTGACTATGACACTCGGCTGCAAAAAAAGAGTGCGGCGCTGGAACTCAAGGAGGCGAAAGACCAGATCGATACCAGTGGGCGCAAGGCCGCGCCGGCCCGCACAAAACGAATCGAACAAAGCGCTTTGCCGGAACCCGTCATGGCCAGTGCGCCGGAAAAATCCGATGCAATTGCCGGCCTGGTCGATGTACGTATCAGCACTTTCGAAAGCGAAGTCGACCCGTATGAATTCAGCTTGCTCGACAGTGGCCATTTCGTCCTGTTTCGCAAAGTCTGGCGAAATGGGGAACGTTACATACAAGGGCTGCTCATAGACCGACAGGCTTTCCTGCGGGACATTATCGAGTCTGCTTTCCGCAATACAGTGCTTTCAAGCATGTCCAGCCTGGTCATTGCATACCAGGACAATGTCATTGACACGTTTGATGGCGGCTCGTACCGCAGTTATTCCAGCAACGGAAAGTCTCTGCAAGGTGCGCTACTCTACCAGAGCCGTCTCCCGGCCCCACTGGACAGCCTGGAACTCATTTTTTCGGTAAACACACTTCCACCGGGACCGGGCGCATCAGTTCTGGGCTGGACAACAATCATAATAACAATCGTGTTTCTCGGCGGATTCCTGGCGCTGTATAGAATGGGTCTGAGCCAGATCAATCTCGCAAGACAACAGCAGGATTTCGTTTCGGCCGTTAGTCACGAATTGAAAACACCGCTTACGTCCATTCGAATGTACGGCGAGATGCTCAAGGAAGGCTGGGCGGATGAAGACAAACGCCAGCAATACTATGGCTATATTCACGACGAGTCTGAGAGACTCACACGACTCATATCCAACGTATTGCAACTCGCCAAGATCACGCGAAACGAGCCTCAGTTTGATATGAAAAAGATGTCTGTGGCTGCATTGATGAGCCAGATCGAGTCGAAAATCGCGAGCCAGGTGGAGAGTGCACACTTCGAATTGAAGTTTGAGCACGGCACAGGAACCGAAAGCGCAATGATTGAGGTCGACGACGATTGCTTTACTCAAATCATCATCAACCTGGTCGACAATGCGATCAAGTTCTCGAAGAATGCCGAACGAAAGTGCATCGAGATCAACCATGCCATCGAGCGCAACGGCTCGGTCACATTTACGATAAGAGACCACGGCCCAGGCGTTCCAAAAGACCAGATGAAAAAAATCTTCAAACTTTTTTACCGCTCGGAATCCGAGCTCACGCGCGAAACAGTGGGCACTGGTATTGGCCTGGCCATCGTGCATCAATTAACGACGGCGATGAACGGCAAAGTTGATGTGATTAACCGGGACCCTGGCGCTGAATTCAAGCTGACGTTTCCCGGCCTTTAGCGGGACAGGAAAACCCCGCCCGTCAATACCGTTGAATGAACTCGTAAATATCACCAGCAATGGAATCATCCGCAGTATTGATGTGATACATCATCGAATAATGATTGTGACCCGGGATCTGCTTGTGTTGCGGGCAGCGATCATCTCGATCGCAAATTGCCTGGATGAGAGCAATTGACTCCTTCGCCATGGCCGTTCGGTCATATTCCGCGTTGATGACGAACAACGGTATCTGACGCCCCTCGATGTGATTGATGGGGAAGCGATCATCCCATAAAGAGGCGTCGTCACCGTAGTACGGATGTGTGAATTCACCTTCTCTTTTTTCGTAGGTTCCCGACATCAGGATCGAACCCACGACACCGTCAACACCGTCATCAAGTTGCAATGCTTCATTGAAAGTATATGCCGCCACGTGCGCAGCGCCTGCCGAATGGCCCATCAGGAAGATCCTGTCGGGATCGCCGCCGTACTTTCTTGCGTTATCACGTATCCAGCGCACTACTCCGCGAATATCATCCGCTCCGGCAGGCCACGAATATTCCGGCGCAAGCCGATAAGTGGCATTGATGCCAAGTACGCCGCGACTCGTAAAGTAATTCAACACATTGTCAAACAAGACGCCATCACTCTTGTTGCCACGAACAAACGCACCTCCGTGTATGAAAACCAGGATAGGCATCGCCGCGTTGGTCGGGTTCTTCGGTTGAAGCACATCAAGCAGATGGCGCTCGTGCGGCCCATAACTAAGATCCCTGACGACGTCAGATGTCTCATTGCCAGCTTCAGTGAGGTGTTTCTTATAGATTGCCCGCAGCTCAGGAATCTGCGTACCTGAATACGTGTTGCCGTATTTTTCGATTTCTGCCCTGGCCTCCGGAGTATCAGTCGTGGCCGCAAACGCGAATTGGGGAAAAGCAATCAGGATCAGTGCCGCGTATATGGCAAAGCAGGCAATAGGAAGGATTCGAACGAACATGTTGGTGGCTCCCTGTTGTTTGAATTCGATCAGCTGGCGAAAAACTCTAACCGCTACTTGTTCGCTTCATCACGCCAGCCAAACGCATAGGTGATGATATGAAAAATCGCGTTTTGCTCCAGCACCCCGCCGACCAGGTGTGACCAGGGCCCGTTCGCATAAAGCGCAACGTCCTCGCCGCCGTGAGACTCTTCGGGCCAGATCGTCCCGTCTATTTCCAGTGCAGACAACGGTAAAGTCGCCTGCTGAACGGCATCGATGCCGGTATCCGGATAGGGTCGAGGCGATTCTGTAACTCCGCCCGGTCCATTAGCGTAACCAAGAACAGTATATGGCAAGCCATCGTCAGCAATCATCGGGCCCGAATTCGGATGCCCGTGCACGTCATTTTCAACAACCAGACCGAGTATCGGATTCCCTCGAGTCGTATAGCCGCCTAACGTAAAAACGTGAGAATGGTCGGCTGTTACCAGCACGAGCGTTTCCGACAAGTCGACCTTTTCGAGAGCGACCGCCACCGCATCGAAAAATGCCTGCGCCTCCAGCAGTGCATATCCGGCAATACCGTCGTGGTGCCCGTGATCGATGCGTGCGCCCTCCACCATCAGAAAGTAGCCGTTATCGCTGTCCTCCAGGAGGTCAATAGCTTTCGCCGTCAATTCTGCAAGCTCCGGCTCTTTGCTTTCGGCCTCGCGCTCGGCAACGTAGGTCAAATGCGAATTCGCGAAAATCCCCAGGACCTGTTCGCCCGATTTCAATGAATCAAGCTCATCCGCCGTCGTAATGTAACGGCGATTCGGCCCGCCGTTTTGCCAGTCTGAAACCAGGTCATCGTCGGCGTCGAGACGCCGTCCTCCACCGTTTTCGCCATAGAACGCTCTGCGCCCGCCGCCGAACATAACCTCGATGCCGTCGCCGCTGGAAAAATGTGCCAGTTGATAGGCGATATCCCGGCATCCTTTCTGCCAGTCCTCCCCGGACATGTATAAGTTGCTTTCCCAGTAACGTTCGGCCGAATGCGCGTACACCGCCGCCGGTGTCGCATGAGTGATTCGTGCCGTGGTGACAATGCCAGTCGCCTTGCCATTTTGTTCGGCGAGTTCACCCAATGTCGTCAGTGGATACGCCAACGCCCCGTCGCAATCTCTCCTGTCCACCTCGGGTCCTATGCTGATGACCCCGGCTTTGGTTTTGACGCCAGTATTAATGGCGGATGCCGTGCTGGCCGAATCGGCGACCATCTGGTTATCGGCGTAAGTCTTGATCAGCGCAAGATTGGGAAAAGTCTCAAATGGCAGCACATTCTCCTCACCCGACATTCCTTTCGACTGGCCGTCGAAAATTCGCCCGGCGGTTACCGTTGTGACGCCCATGCCGTCACCAATGAACAAAATGACGTTTTTGGCGGTATTCAGGTTGGGGACAACATTTGCGCGTGCTTGCAACGAACTGTGCAGGATCAACGGCGCACGCGACTCGGTTTCCCTGGCGGGTGTATCCTGCGACTCACATGCTGACACGGTGAGCACGATGAGTAACGAGGCAATAGTACGCGCCTGCCGCCAGTCATGCCTGTTCAAGCAACGATTACATTCTTTTCCTTGCATACTTTCGTCCAATCGAATCTCCCAAAAACATTTATCAGTTTACGGATTATTATTCCGCCAGCAGCAAATGCCAGCGAACAAAATCGGCTGCAGTTCCTGGCTTGCCGCCATGCTAGCTACCCTACACGTGAGTTGCTACTTAATTCCCCCCAATCCTTGCGGTGAAATTGGTATCATCTGCACCGATCATCAGGAGCTTGGAACGATGGACTCAGGGTACGCACATCGATCAATGCAGAATCAGGGTGCTTCGCAGCAAGTTGCCCTCTACCGAGCCCCTCGTTTCTTCCGCCATCCGGGTCTCAGTCTTTGAGGCTGTTCGACGAACTCAAGCGCCGTAACGTTTTTCGCGTAGGTATCGCCTACATGATCGCCACCTGGGTGCTGCTGCAGATCACCGATGTCATCACACCAATTCTGGAGTTGCCTGCGTGGGCACCGAAGCTGATCCTGGTCATTCTTGGCGTTGGCTTCGTTCCAGCATTGATTTTCGCCTGGGCCTTCGAAATGACGCCCGAGGGCCTGAAGAAAGAAAAAGACGTTGACCGGTCTGAATCAATAACCGATGTCACCGGGCGAAAACTCGACTACGCGATAATTGCGGTACTCGCCGTCTCCGTCATACTGTTGCTGCTCGATCGCTATAGTGGCGTCGAATCCGCGGTGTCACCCGATCAGATAGTGAAGTCGATCGCAGTGCTCCCCTTCGTCAACATGAGTTCAGATCCCGAGCAGGAGTTTTTCTCCGACGGAATTACCGAAGAAATTCTCAATGCGCTCGCTTCGGTCAAAGAGCTCAAAGTTGCCGGACGAACTTCTTCTTTTGCGTTCAAAGGGCGGAACGACGATCTCCGGAAAATCGGTGACGCGCTCGGTGTGGAACATATTCTTGAGGGCTCTGTGCGAAAATCGGGCACGACAGTTCGCATCACTGCCCAACTTATCAAGGTTGATGACGGTTTTCACCTTTGGTCCGAATCCTATGAGCGTGAACTCACTGACGTGTTTGCGATCCAGGATGAGATCGCGCATGAAATCCTGAAGCAGCTAAAAGCGCAGCTGCTCGATGAAGAGCGTGATCAGCTGGTGGCTCAACGCACGGATCCGGAAGTCTATGACCTTTATCTGCTGGCCAAGCAAAGACTTTATGCACGGAACCGACAGACTATTGAATCGGCGGTGCAACTTCTGGATGAGGCAATTGGCAGGGACGCAAACTATGCGCCTGCCTTTGCACAACGTGCAATCGCTACGTTGCTGCTGTCAGATCGAAGTTACGGCAAGATTCCGGAGGCCGAGGCAACCAAGCGAGCGAAACGCTTTATTGACAGTGCCCTGGAACTAGACCCGCAACTGGCGGAAGGATGGGCTGCACTGGGCCTGTACCACAACTCCCGAGCCTCGGAGCACGAACAGGCTATTGATGCGCTGACTAAAGCGCTGGCAATCAACCCCAACCTGATCAATGCCAGCAACTGGTTGCACATTGCATTAGGCGAGTCCGGTGATCCCAGGGCCGCAATGCAAATTCTTGAACAAATGCTGGAAAGGGACCCTTTGTATCGCCCGGCTTTTGGCAATGCCGTCAATTCATTCAATCAATTCGGGCAGACAGACAAAGCGCGTCAACTCATTGCCCGATTTCGGCAATTCAGCCCCGCCGATCCGATGCTGCTAAGGGCTGACGCGATGACTCACTATTACAATGGCAATACGGCCGAAGGCTATCACCTGGCACAGCAAGCATACGAAGCCGCACCAACGAATTCGGTCATGCACTTTGCATTCAGCATTGGCTTGTTCCAGACACAGCAAATCCAACGGCTGGTGGATGAGGGCATGGATTTTTTCAAAGTCGATGCTTTGGATAGCCTGGGCAAACGTGATGAGGCATTTGAGCTTGCCTTTAGCTTGGCGAAAGATGGCTTCCTCGGCAATCTGTTTGCACTCTACAACCGGGCGGGCCGCAGCCAGGAACTGGTTGACTATCTCGAGGAAAGGTGGCCCGGTATCGATGCATTTTCGGCTGACTATCCGCACGATGATAACGGCTACAATCTCATGTCCGAAGTTTCCTTTGCCTATGCCCACACTGGCAACAAGGAACGCTCCGAGGATGCACTTGCGCTGGTGGCAACCGCCATGTCCAAGCTGTCCGGCCAAGGCGTCGATAATTTCGTCTTTATGATTGAAAACGCGAAATATCTTGCGCTTGCGGGGCGTTACGACGATGCCATCGCGCAATTGCAGCTTGCGGTTGAACGGGGACTGAGAGGCAACCCTGCCCTGGACACCGTGCAGCCCATTTATGCACCACTTAGCGATGATCCGCTTTTCATCAAGCTCCGGGAAACTATCGCTGAAAAGGTCAACATCGAAAGAGCCGCGCTCGATCTGCCCCCCCTCGGCGCAACAACGGCACTCTGACAACGATCGCAACGATAAATTGGCCCGGAACCCCGGACCAAAGAGTAAACTTGCATGATGGGAATGCTGACAGAACTGCGACGCCGGCGTGTTATACGCGTAGCGGGACTTTATGCTGTGGGTGCATGGATCACCACGGAAGTCTCCGCAACCGTCCTGCCGTTACTGCAAGTACCCGAGCAATTCGTGACGGGCATAGTAATCACGCTCGTGGTCATGTTCCCGATCACGATGATATTTGCATGGATATACGATATCGGCCCTGCCGGCATCAAAAAGACACCGAAGCTCAGCGAGGATAAAAAAACTACTGGCCAGCCCGGCATGGTGTTCCACATTTCATTGCTTGTGCTTGTGATGGTGGTCTTCGGCTACGGTTTGTTTTATCTCGGCCAGACTCGTGCGCTGCAAGCCGTTCCCCGTAATTCTATTGCCGTCTTGCCGTTCAAGAATCTTTCGAACGACGCCGGCAAGGATTATTTCAGCGATGGAGTTTCCGAGGAAATTTTAAACCTTCTCGCTCAGGTGGAGGGACTCAGCGTGGCTGCGCGGACCTCTTCGTTCGTCTATCGCGACACCAATGAAGACATCCGGACCATCGGGAGTAATCTGGGTGTGGAAGCGGTACTGGAAGGCAGCGTGCGCTGGACGCCGGACAGCAACCGGGTGCGCATAACTGCCCAGCTTATTGATGCGTCCAGCGGGTACCATCTCTGGTCCGAAAATTTTGACCGTGACCTCAAGGATATTTTCGCGGTGCAAAGCGAAATTGCCAAAGCCATTGTCGATAACCTGCGCATAGAAATGGGGGCCGACCAGGCGGCCTGGGTCGCACCCACCACGAATGCCGATGCCTACGATTTGTATCTCAGGGGCCGACAGTTGCTTAATCAGCGCCGTGTCGTGGAAGTCAGGAAAAGCATCGACTATTTCCAGCGCGCGGTGGCCCTGGATCCTGCGTTCGCACCGGCACTGGCGGCAATGGCTGTAGCCTACGTCAGCCTGCCTATATTGTCCGGCGAACCCGTCGAACAATTGCACTCCCTGGCGGAAGAAGCAGTGCAGAAAGTGCTGACGCTCTCCCCGGAACTCGCTGAAGCACACTCGGTACGCGCCTGGCTGGCGCAGTACAACGGCGAATGGCGTCGTGCTGAATTTGGCTATTTCGCGGCGACATCCATGGACCCAAACGATGTGACCACGCGAATCTGGTATTCCGGCTTCCTCGTTGCAGCAGGCAAGTTGACCCAGGGCCAGACACAGGCCGATCGTGCGCTCGACCTGGATCCGAACAATCCGCTGACACGAGCTGCTATGGCAATGGCAGAAATGATTCGCGGCGACGACGAAGCTTGCATCAACAGTGCAATAGCATCACGGGAATTGGGCTTTGCCGCTATCGTTAATAATCTGCACGGCATCTGCCTGGCCCGATTGGGCCACCTTACGGAGGCAAGCAATGCGCTTTTGGCAGCCAATGGTCCAATGGCGCGACCCGGATCGCTGGCGTCACTGGCCACGGAACTGCCCGACGCTGGCAATCTCCGAGCGGCTGCGGAAATTGCGAATTCGAGCGGAGACGAATGGCGCAACGATCCGTTTGCGGTCTGGTTGTGGGCGATAGTGGAAGATACGGACCGGGTCTTTGCGAGACTCGAGCAAAGCGCCGGCAGTCGTTTGAATATACAAATG